>Ga0307517_10006145_pt1 | contig 17890 bp, 21 predicted proteins | sample 23_EM_MG_FD_194515 | JGI IMG/M metagenome (GOLD analysis project Ga0307517, IMG submission 194515) | Populus trichocarpa ectomycorrhiza microbial communities from riparian zone in the Pacific Northwest, United States - 23_EM | ecosystem: Host-associated > Plants > Roots > Unclassified | place... | reverse complement strand
CAGATGAACGAAATACACGTACCAATTCGATGCCGTGGACAACGCAACCCCCTTGCTCCTCACCGACTGCGGAAAAACCTCTGACGGCAGCACCCATCCGATAGGTCCATAACTAACTCCATACGACGCCGTAAATAGATACACACACCTAAAAGGAAAACTGATTTAGACAAGGTTCCTCACCAGAACAAACAGATCCCCGGGTAACCATCCGGGCTGAGAAGACGCGCGTACTTACCCAACCGCCATCCACACCGCCATCGGATGCGAAGCCCAATCACCTTCAAAAAACCCAACAAGCAACGCTATGAATAGATGAGAAAACCCCATCATGATCCCGCCACCTAGAAAGAAGATCAAAGAGTCAGGTCCAACACGGAACGATGACCATCATGATCCGGGGCCTTCCAAAAAAACGCATGGTGAGGTGTACCGAGAAGAAGGACACGAACCTCTCAGCAATGCTTTCCTCCCAACCCTATCGATATACACTATCGCAGGTAGTACGGCAAAAAACTGCACGATCCCAATCCCACCCGAAACAATCAAGCTAACCGTATCACCCTTCAAGCCGATTTCTTGGACGAGCGTCGGGCCATAATACAACAACGCGTTGATCCCGCTCCATTCTGTAAAAGCAAAGGAAGGAAAACCGTACGACAAAGTCAGACTCAATAGGGGCGCATCAAAACGCGAAACCGCTCGGGACACTTTGGGGTGGGGAAGAGAAGGGATCGGGAGTGGGGCGCATGGGGGTCCGGCAAGAGGAACACCATGGGGAACGAGGAAAGGAATATCCACGCGTTTGGCCGGATTCACCGGCACGACACTCCACGATTCCCGGGCGGGGTACGCGAGCATGAGGGTGGAATGACTACCCGCACGTACGTTGAAAAAACATCATCAATATACCGATCCAGGTCCGGTCGATAAACTTCCGACTGAACAACCTCGCCCACGACTTGAACTCGGCCGTGATCTTCGCGGATTTTGGTTTCAAGTCATTATCCTCGCCTAGCTGAACACCAAGACCGCTGCCGGTCCGGGACGACGATACCGATAGACCTTGTGTTTGCCGAACCAGTCGAGCTTCAACTTGCATTTCGAGCATCTCGATCTGAAAAACGTTCAAATAACCAGCATCATGAGCAAAAATCAAAAAATCATGCATCGCCGATCAGAAAATGCATACGAATACGGTGAGCAACCGGGAGGAAGAAACCATGTGAAACAAAACAAATGAATGTCAGCCTGCCAGGAAACGTCGAAGAAAAGGGTGGAGGCAGGGATAGGGACAAGAGCTGTGAGTGGCAGAAAAGCAGAGGCATGAAGATGTAACAACAGTGAGTGTCAAAGGGAGCAAAACGCCGAACATCTTACCTGAAGCAACGGATCATCCTGGACTTCATGCTCTGATCTCAAACGCAGCTTTGCAAGCGTTTGCAAGGCTTCATCATTCCGACCCTGTGCCACAAGAAGCCTCGGGGACGGAGGTAAGAAAATGCACCCGACTGCAAGCGCGACTCCCGGAATCAATTGAGCCCCAAGCGGGATCCTCCACGAGGCCGACCCTTCGACTATCCACAGGAGAAAAGGGGGGAGAAGGAAGAAGAAACACGCACGAGAAAATTCCGCGAAAGAAGAAGAAACGCGGGAGCACGGCGGAGTATTCGGATCAGAATAGAAACACAATCGGCCATCGTGCAGGGTCGTCATCACGAGGCGCGCGTTTGTCGTGTATTGTATGGGGGGGATCGAATGAGACGTAGGAGAGGCCACCATCAATACACAATCCGGCGGCACGATGTAAGGAGAAATGGTATGACATACCTCCTCGTGTGAAGAATCCAACCCAGAACCCTAGGACGCATCCTAACACAATAGAAAACTGCTCCATCGCCATCAGCGCCCCACGGAACTCTGGGGGACTGATCTCGGCCATATAGAGTGGGCACAGCATACTGCAGCGTGCGTCGAACGCGTTAACATTTCGGGGTCAGATGACCACAAGAATAGAACGGGATTAAACAAAGGGGGGAGATGGAAGAGTGAACAGGGAAAAAAACGAAACATCAGTCATTGGAAACACAGACTTGGATGATGAGTGAATGAAGATCATAGATCACGCCATGCAAGCAGGTAAGACGGGCACAGCAAAACCACGGACTGAATTGCGGATCAGCGTCTGTTCTGAGCTGCATGCCCGTCACGCAAGCCGTTACAGTTTATACTGTTTGCGAACACTCCGGCCGCATTTCCCTCTGTGGGATTTCTCTGCCATGTCCCGCCGGAAAATACCGGGAAGAGACGCTAGCCCGTTGGGGAAGCTCGAGAAGAGTCCGCGGCGTCGGGAGTCCATGATAGTTGTTCTCAACTTACCTGAGGGCACCAACACCGAAACCCCCTATCGCTCTTCCTATCACAAGATCGCCGAACCTGCTAGCACCGCATTGTAAAGCTGACCCGACGCAGAAAACGGCTAATTGGGTGTTTGAGACAAATGAATCGAAAATGAACTCATTGATATTCCGGGATTCTATCGGGGAGATATTCTCACCACATGCAGTAACAAAGGTCGTTCGTCTTGAATACTTGTCCGCAAGCACACCATAAGTCAACGACCCTGCCAATGCAAACAGTTCCAATACTGCGGCTATTCGTCAAACAGGTCCATCCAGTTGGTGAGTCCACAAGTGACAGGACGTGATTCCGTTTCATCCAGTTAGAACATGTTTTCCAAATACCCGAACGAAGATGGAGACGTAATTCACGTACTCATGAGGCCTTTCTCCCAAGGGCCAATGTCTGGCCATCTCTCCAAAAAGTCTTTCATAACAAGCACGTTCGCGATGACGCCTTGGTCGTACCCAAACGTCAAGCCACCAATCGAGGCGAACAGCGTACAAGCGAGGGTGTATCTGTTTTGCAGAAGCCCGGCGGCTCCAGGTGGACCATAACGATAAGTATATGTGTACGAGTCCGGGGAGGAAGACCCAGAGTTCGGTGCTGCGGGGGTCAAGTCCAGACTTCCGCCATACGGGATAGACCTGATGCGGTAACTTTCCTCAGGACTATGACCAGAAGGAGTGTGTGCGACGTGCTGCTCCGCTGGATCTTCAGTACGGAGGGGAGTATAGTACTCCGCGCCGGAATTGTGGCGCATGACTGCAAAGTGCGAATGGCTTGACAAGAAATCGAAGTTATTCCGGGATTGAACGTTTGAACGTCAGCGATATTCGGATAGATTATCGGGTGATAAGATGGAAATCAGGACGTGGAAAAATCCATGGGGATCCAACCCAAGCAAGAATCGCCCGCGTGAGTTGTTGGGAGTTGAGAGCCGTACAGATACAATCCTTTGATTAATTTCGCCTGACTTCTCGTTCTGAATAGACACCGACTCACCTCACACGGAGGAGGTTCTCACACGAAACAAAGAGAAGACGGAGTGGGAACAAGGATCAGGCGTCAGACACGACCGTTGGCGGTGCGGACAGGACGGAAGCCAGGAAGGTGGCCGGAGGCGATCGATGAATGGAAAGAGACGCTGGCTTCCCCGGTCTCGGCTCAGTTGACGGATTAAGGCTGTGATCTGATGATGTGTCGAGCATTCACCGCACAGGTACAGCAGTTGTAGTTTTAGGGATATGGTAAGTGTATTGGTAAGCTGATATAGATACAAGTATTGGTTGGACTACACGTACGACTGGGGAACTAGCTACGGGGTTTTTGGGAGGCGAGCGAAAGACTACATGAGGATGGAGATAATGATAGTGATAAGATTATGTGAAGGTCCGAGGTCAAGGGGAAGAAAGGGAAAGAAGGAAAGGAATCACGAGGTCCCCTAAGAGGGAGAAGGAGGCGGAGGTAGCGGTCGAAACCGTCTTGATTGCGTGTTGGAGCAAGGGCTCGCAGGAGGAGTACAGGGCAAAGGTCGACTCAGCCGGGAAGTTTGTTTTGCGGGAACAACGGGAAGATTCCGGTTCCGACGGTACGATTGGAAGGTTTCTCTAGGAGGCAGGATAAAGCTATCCCTTCTTGAAGGAAAACCATCCTCAGTGATGACAATTTCAATCTCGTATACGCCATCTTCGTCGTAGGAGAGGTCAAGTTCTTGCAGGTGATCGTTCACCCAAGACGAGACCATCGAGAGCTCGGATCCACGTCTGGGGTTGTATTCGTCGACTGGACTCGGCAGCGGATCGTCGAGTTCAGGCGGCAGGTGATATGAGGAGGCGGAAGAGGAGGAAGAGGAGTAGGAGGGCGCATATGGCGAGGTTGAAGGGGACCCGGCCACTCGAGGCGAGATTTCATCGGAATCAAACGTGTTTTTACGCGAGATACAGATCACTTCGTCGCCATATGGAAACTCTGGAATGTGCGCACTTGCAGGAGTAGGGGGTGGCAGTGGTGTAGAAGTGCGGGAGAAGTCCTCGTGAGAGCGTCGGGGTGTGAGAATGGGATTCTTATGAAAGTTGAGGTTGAGGCACTGTTTCTTGAAGCCTTTGGCAGACCGCTTCAAGGAGCTGAGCTCGGAAGCGGCCCGAAGCGAGGAGGTGGACGGTGTGAGATTGAAACCCTTCATGGCGAGAGAGGTCTGGGTGTGATCCGATCAGGCTCTGGGGTGCGGAAGCGGACGAGTGGACACACCTTGGAGGGGGGGAGACTGGAGAGGAGGTGGTGGGGGATCTGGAGGAGCGACCGGGATACATTTATAAGATTGGACTGCGAGGGGCATGGGGGACATCACAGGGAGATGATGGCTGGCTTGATGGGCGCGTACCGGATACGGCGATTGGACGAACAGCTGTGATCAGAAACTGACGGGAGTAGTAGCTACTCCATCAGCTATCGCACTCGGACAATCTCCCGCCAGCCTGGTTCTCAAGCGGGCCCTCAGCATCACCTCGCACCCTTTTGCCTCATGGCAAGCCCGCGGGATAGCCGACAAAATTGTAGCCCACCCGAGGCGTCGACCCCGGGATCCGCTGGCACAACGAACATCCGGGATCATGGGAACACAGGTTCGCTCTCACATTGCTTGAGCCCGCTCGAGTCCTGACAGATGTCGCCAGAAATGGTCACCTCGGACAGTCTATTCCTCAATGGCGGATCCAAAACGCCTCCGCGTTCCGTTTTTCCGCTCAGGCGCGCGCTCAGTGCAGGGATCTTTCCTGTCAGCCATCCTAAACTTGTTCAGCAGCGACAGCATTGCCTTCATCAACTCCCGACCCGACCTCAACCGAGGGGTCCCATCATGATCCCATCACGATCCCGCTCCATTAAGCTTGCACCAATTATTATCCTGGATACCCTCGCATGCTTCCGACGATAGCACGCACCATGGTCTCTCCCAACGCAGCCTTGATGCGTCCAGCCTATCCGGCATCGAGACATTAAATCACGAGAAAGACAAGTATGCATCTCGCGATTGGGTTGCTCAACATCCACCATCCACCACAGCCGCTCCCAATCTTCCCCATACGGGACCACACCCGGATCAATTTCGCCGTGCACCGATGGAGCTGTTCACCTTCCTTCTGGATGTTGATCCCTGATTGCAGATCACTAGCCTGCACTTCACCGATTTTCCGCACGTTCGAAGAAGGTCTCGGACGTCGGCTCCATGTACAATCTGCGATTGACTGGGATCAAACGACATGAGACCCCGTCCCTAAGATCGGGTCATGACGAACATCGTGACGATAACCCGCAATGCGCGAAAAACTCGGAAATGCAGCTCGTGAGGCGTACCACCCCCACAGCCCAGTCACTGCCCTGTGAGGGGTACAATACTCGCTCGAGTTCCACGCTGGTAGAGAAGTGGAAAGGACACGCCATGGGAAACCCCCTGCTTCCAGGGGCTCATTCCCGTCTCACTTCAGAACCGGCTCTTTCAGCCGTTTATCTCTTACTTATCTATTCCGTACCAGCAAGGAACCCAGCCAACCTGTCCCCCGGGGCGGCGACATTGGGTTACAAGGAGGTTACACGGTTCTACCGTAGAGCCAATTTTTGTTATGATAGAAGGTCGGGTAAACTAATCACTAAAAACCTCGTTCATCTCATCGAGATCGCAAAAATGCTGGTCTAGATCTTGGCAACAGTGCCCCATATATGATATGCGATTTCCTAGAGGGCTTAACATAACTCACGTTGCACCCACTGGCTCGGGGATAAACCACAAGTGTTCCCATCGTTGCTTCTAGGTTCAGATCTCGGATCTGGAAAAACTGGTACGGGGAAGTCAGAACAAAAATCCCGACGGCAACGCTCATCTAGTATGTTTGAACCATGTGGTGTGATAATCTTGTGATGAAGATCCAGGATCGACATCCACCCTCTACCGAGAGGACGAACGTGAATCACGAGGGGGAGCAAAAACATCACGAAACTTGGACCACGTTCAACCAGCACGGTACGGGGCGATGAAATACCCCTTGAGCGTTCGCGTTTGAGTGACCACCAAGATGTGCAGTCGCTGGAGCCAGAAGTGGTACCATGCAACACAAGTCGGAGATAACCACTTAACCAGTAGCCGAGGCAGATAGCAGTGTGGGACCGGGAGAGCGGATCGTAAATCATGACGTTCTGGTAGATAAATCCACACAGCCTTGCAGTGGGAAAGTTCGGCAAGTAAAGCCGCGTTTTCGAGAGCGTACGGGATGTGCAAGTATGTGCTGGATAGGTATTAAGGATGTGATTTTAGCCACCTCCTAACGACGCTGGGAATAGGACATGCGGTAGATTCTCCTTTATCCTTCGTCCTGTCGTACAACTGCCCGCAACACTCGTACAACTTGTGGAGTTGGATATCACATTTGGATGGGTCATATATGTTCCTGTTCAAGCATGCCTGAAGGCTGCAAGCTGTTTCAGCACCGAAAGAATATCAGTTCTCCTCGTGCCTGTAGGCTGAAAAGATGACAAGAAGAGCGGAAGGATCCCCGTACCTTCGGCCTGACAAACATCCGACTCCAGTGGGACCTGGATTAGGCGGCGAATGATTGATCATGTGAACCAAGAGGGAAAGGGGGTCGGCCGTGAAAGGGTCACATTACGGTTAAACAGCACGAAAGGACATAGAACTCAATCAGTACAACCGAAAAGCAACGATGAGAAGACCTTGAGGTGTCCCCCTCAATTCGATTCTAAGAGAGCTTTCGGCACTATACCTTGATATCAGCCATGACCTATTCAATTCCCAGCGGGGATTCGGAAACTCGGGATGATGTGGTTGCTATGTGGTGTGTTGGTGCTTTTTAGCGAGTGAAAGGCAAATCATGGATCATGGAGGGGAGAAAAAGGTCACTGTCAGATGACGCAAAGGGTCGACCACCCCAGCCGGAACAACCCAAGTAGCCGGCTTGACGCCAATCAATTCCCGGAAATAGCCGGAGATCGTCCGAGCCCTCAACTTATCCACAACTTCTTCGATCGCCGACCACCGACCCCATTGACGCATGACGCCAGCCAAAATTCATAAGCACAGCTGCGCAGTCGCACCGCACGATAGGATTCTCTTCCGGAAGCAATCTCGAACGCATCGCGAGTATTGACCGGACGTAATACCCAATACATGCACTCCGGTAATCATACTCACAGCGAACCACTGTGAACAGTCTAAACGATCTTGAAAACCCTTCAATCTGACTCATAGACATCCATTCTAAGCAACGTCTCAACAGATCCCTCATTCAAACAGTTCTCGCAGAACGCCTCACATTCAGGTTCGCGCCAAACGAAACCCTTCCAATTCATCCCCTAGCGCTAGCATAGCACAAACACAAAAACGCTAGCATGCAAAGGAAGCTCCGGCTTCTGCGGGAGTCTCATGCATTGATTACTTCCGCCCGTTCAAGACCGATCTGATGCTTCCCCGAATTCGGAAAGCACACCCTTAGATGCGGGTCTGTGGCACGGCAAGTGACCCGCGCCCGTGCTGGCCCGAGTTACGAACTGTTGGTACCCACGTACCCCATGGCTTCCCGGTCGCCGACGCACAATGTTAAAAAATATACTTTTAATCTGACAGCCGACGCTGCGGGTATCCCATCCAAAGCGACCCACCAAACAGGCGTTCGGATATCCACCATCCGAGGCCATTCAGTTCCCCTGGCATTCAAAACCTGGGCATCATCGATAGTTAACTGGCCAAGATTCACTATCGGCCTCGGTCACAATATCTGAACCCTAGGACCCGCTGATACTCAGGAAGGGTGAACGAGAGGTCTACATTGTAGAGAGAACATCAACCTTTTCCGTATTATAATGCATCCCTGGGGTTCTCGGTGTGTCCGGAACCATAATAATCTCTCGATCAATGATCGTCTGGAACTGTGATGATTCTTCAGGTCAAAAGAGGTTGAAAGATTATCCAGAACCCCGCCAGCGGAGCCGCATCTCCGCACACGACATGTTTCTATCCATCTAAGATGATACGCACGGCCTTATGGAACTGACAAAGAACTTCCGGCCGAGGACCGGTGGAACCCCCCCTGGTTCGAGCGGTTGAACTCGCCGCACGACGAAACTTTCTCCAACGAAGGAAAAATGCAACAGAACCCTTCCCTCGACACATCAAGATCCTCAGGCCAGATGAACTGGTTCGGAAGAGGGCGCGACCGGCGTCCGACCCTCTGACTAGAGACCTCTGAACGCACCCTTCCCCGACAGGGATACCCCCCCAGCCTTCCAGCGTCATGTAGACTTGAAACTGTCAACGGTGTTAGTCGCGTTGAACGGATCCATAGGCCACTCAGCTCCATCCATCCAATGTATAGACTGACGGTAGTCCGACACATGTTCTTCCATCACGGCTTGCCAAGGTTGAGCGTTCTCAATCACGGTGGAGCCGGGGTAAGCCGAGGCACACCACCGTCCACGAGAAAGAAGCCGTGAAGGTCATCGACAAAAACCCACCAGATTTGAGAGGTTACGGGATCGCGGGGGGTGCAAACTTTGTTGAGGATCTTGAAATCTTCAATGCGAGAGAACACGAGGAGCAAAATGCATCCGTGGTTCGCGCAGTCGCATCATACCTTCGGGAAGAACAAGAATTACTCGGCCCAATCATATGTTCCGTAGACCGAAAGCCGACAAGCAAGTCCTCATCCCAGTGCATAGGGAAATAGACTTTACCCACCCCGCGGACCGTAACAGCCTGTTTCGTTCTCCCGCTATCGGTTGTCACGCTAAAAAATCCCCCTTCCCACATGCCACGCATGCAACCCACCTCCCTACAGAAGAAACAGAGTGAAGCATTCGGAGAAAACCCCTCTTCGATCAAGAAGCGAGAGAGAGAACCAACGAACAAAACCCACGCGCGGAAGCAGCCAAGGGACGGTTCTCCAAGCCCCTTACAGCGATAAGCCATTGCAACCGCACCCGGCGAGCCAATTTCTCCCACATAAGTACCAAGAGGATGACCCTCACCGATTTCGAAAATCAGGTGGGGGGGGAGTACGGACCGTTATCTTCGTGATTGGTCGACACACCCCCGCTCTCACCATATGACATCCAAGGCGTCCGGGGTCTCCAATATTGGCCGGAGGGGCCAGGCGAGCCGAGAGCAACAACGCACCCGGGGCTGGGCGTCGCGAGACTCGCGGCCACGCTGCGCATGCCCGAAGCCACAAGTCCCGGGCGGGCACAACGCCGGTTAACACCCCACGGTAAGTTCGTAAGCCTCAGCTAGCCAGTCTTCCATAACGAGGGAGCGCATAACCGTCCCAGTCAAGCGTCAAGGTGACGAAAGGTCTAAAGAGATCGGCCCGATCACAGGCACCACCCGAAATCATCGCCCACCGCCATAACCGAGATCGTCGCAATTCATGACTATAGATTGCCGGGTTGCAAGACAGGCCAGGAGCGCAACAAGTGTGGGAGAATGAATGGTGTATGCATGCAATGTCAACTGTATGGTTTGTACGCGAAAGGTTGCAGATAGCACAAGCGAAACGACCGAGCGAACGTATAAGTATACCGAATACATACGTACAACAACAACAACAACGGGGATCTGGATGGAGATCCAGGATGAGGGTAGTATCGCAGGAGAGAGGTGATATGAGAGAGTAGGGAGGTGTCGCTTGGGTAGGATTGGAGAGTGGGTCAACAACGGGAATAGCAAATAGCAATCAAAATACAGGAGAAAAGACAAATGAGAGCCGAGAGCTAAAGAGAAAATATAGTCCTGACCCAGCAGTAAAAGAATCAATAAATGCATGGCAAGCAGTCAAAATGAGCACAGAAGGTAAAACAGGGCCCTCCAAATTCCAACTAGAAATACAAATATTTGGCTTGAGGTCATTCGGACGTTCATCGTCACCGTTTCGTTCCGTCGTTCCGAGTTCCGGTTCGTTAAATCAAGTGGTCATGATATGTAATTAGCGTAGCGTGGCCGGTGAGGCGAGTGTAGCGTAGCGGGATGGGGGAGAAGGAGCCGGTGGAATCCAGATGGGCGAGCGGAGGACCAGGAGGTACACAATCAACAGGGGTCATTTCGACTGATGGATCGGCACTCGTCTGTCGGGGGTCGAGGTATAGCAGGTGAACTGGAAGGATGAGTGGATGTTACATGATGTGTCGGTTAGTCGCAGGCGCCAACAGAGCATTGAACGGGTAGGTGATGATGGCGTCGGCAAGATTGCAGCCAGTTCAGTAACCATGAATCATAGGCGGGGTTCGGCGGATCCTCTGAGCGGGAGCTGTTAGAAATACTAGGCACCAGAAAGCAGAAGTGGTCAGGGAAAGGAGGAGTGACGGAGGACCGGCGATCCAGAAATAGTTGTCCATGGGAATTGATCCGAGGTGCCGATCTGCCGAGGAAAAGACCCACCCCCGGTCCTGACTCGTACGAAACAACCCATCATCCCTGCTCAGGGTGGAGACCTGGAGAGACCAAAGGTCATACCGACATGTAGTTCCCATTTCCGTTGACGTGATATTCGTACCCAGATCCGTAGCCAACCAGCGGTTGACCGTTGACCTCATACGAAGGAATCTTCGGCCTCACTCCACGTGCCCTCCTGGGATCCGCACTCCTCCTCAACTTCGATCCACCACTCCCATTCCCACTTCCAATTGCAGTTGGATTTTCACCTCTTGAACCAGAATGCGACCTCGTCAGCGTTGCAGATCCCGAATTCGATAGCGACCTTGAATGTGAATGACCATTTCCAACAAGGGTATTCTGGTTGCTACCTGAGCGATTGCGTGAAGTCGAGCGGGACCTGGAACGTGTACGTCTATGGCTTCCTTGGCGGTCCGGGTTGCTCGACGTTGAGCCTTGGCGGTGGTGACGACTGGTGGTCCCGCTACCACCCAGGTTCCCTGCAGGGTACATAGCCTGGAATGGCCTACCTAGATCCACAGGCGAGATGGGTAAGAGGGTCGAACTCTGCACGAAATCCGTTGGACGTTCCCGCTCCCTTCTATGCTTGTATCCATCCGAACTCGACCGGGAATGATGGTGTGGCCTCTCCCTCTCCGGATGCCGTAGTGTGGGTGCAGGTCTGACAGGTTCGGGGAATGCAAACGGCTGAGGCTGTCGTGTTGACGGCTCCCTCGACAGCTGAGGTTGGGGTTGGGAAACCTGAGTCTGGTAAAACTTGCTTGCGCTCGGCTGCATCGTTGCTTGGTAAGTCGCCGTTGTGGCTGGTACGGGTCCCGGATCCCGCAAGGTTTGGGAGTTGTCCCTCCGAAGTGAAACCTGTGATTCAGGCATAGGCATCTGCATGGGCATAATGAAGCCACCGGTACCGTTTTGTCCCGGTGGGGTTGGATTGGTCGGTGAAGGGAGGAGGGGAGGGGGCGTATTGAAGAAGTGGTTCTGCGCACTCATCGCGGCAAGCATCGGTGCAGTTTCATACCTCGCGTCGTTGACCATGGCCCCTCGCACATGCTTGATCTGCATCCTGTCAATCGGATCGCTATCTCTACCTAGACCAACTCCCTGCTGGAGAATCGTAGGGTTGACGAGAGCGTCGATGCTAAGCTGCTTCTGCTCCTCCTTGCGCCCACGTCGGGATGCACGCCGGCTCCGTGAGCGGGAAGGTACAGATGAAGCGGTGGAGGATTTCGTTCGGGAAGTTCGAGTGGAAGGAGATGAGTAGATGCTCGTTCGGAAGGCGGATGTGAGGGGCCAGAGTCGATCGAAGCTAGGGAAACGTGGTGTGCGGGTCGGTGAGGTGGCGTTGAGTTTTGCTGTTGATGCGGCGAGGGGAGGACCATGAGAGGGGAAGTAAGCAGATATTTGGGAGGAACTGCTCATTGCAACGTCTTCCATGACCGGAGCTAATGGCTGCTGTTGAGGCTTGGAGTTCGTGTTGACATAAGGGTTAGATTTGCTTTTGGGAGTGGAGCCTGAATCATTCACATGAATCAACGTTTCTCGCAGACCCTCGAGGGAGAAAAAGGTCGAGAAGAACGCACCATGGTGTCCAGAAGACGACAGACTGTGTTTGTCCTCCGACGATCTCCTCGAGTGATCCCTGTAGGAACCCTTGAGGGGTTCGCTGGCCTCGACGTCTCTGCGCAGTACGTTGGGGTTGCCGTCGCCTTCCGTCAACCACTTGAGTCTCTTCTGCCGTCTCCGAGCACAGGGGACGATGATTGCAACCAATATAATGATGAACAGTACCCCTCCGACGATACCGCCGATAACCGGGGCGAGAGGGAATTTGCTCCCCTCGCCATTTGGGCTTCCTTGTACCAGATTCGTCGAAGTGGGTGGGCTGCTGGACGAGGTAGAGGTATCGAGTGGGGCGGAGGGAGCTAAATCCGTGGTGGTTGTAGGGATGTCGAATGAGGTTGAAGACTGGAGGACCAAGGGTCAGAACGACTAGCACGGAAAGAGGAATCTGGGCATTCACAGAATCAATTGAAGTGGTCGTTGGGTCCATTATCGTCGATCTTTTGGTACGCGACGCGGGTGTCGCGTCGGGTCGTGAAGGTTTGCGTGCAGTAGGGGGGAAAGAGGGGGGGCAATATCTAGAGGAAATATACGTGGCTTGTGAGGAAAACGAGGCAGGGTGGGGCAGCGGTTGGGTAACCCGGGGGAGCGCCTGGTTGGATCTTACTTACCGAACAAGTCACAGCAGAAAAAAAAACCGGAAAACGGACTCTGACTGACTCCGGGGGCAGATGGGGAGGACAGAGAAAGAAATGAGAAACGGAAGAGATATTGTCGTGTATCCGGGGATATCAACCACAGAGCGGGTGGTCGAACGAGATCACCCTGCGCGTTATAGTCCGACTCGATTTGGACCGGGGCCGCAGTACACGACTAACACACGAGGCCGCGAATGCCCCCGACAACGCTCGTCATCTCCGTAATGTCTATCATTCCCTACGTGACAGGATGGTCATCAAAGAGCAGCTAGACTATGCGACGAAACAAGAAAAACTAGATGGACACAAGGCGCCCACGAAATGGCGGGAAAGCGATCTCATTCGTCCATAGGGACGTCCTGGATTGACGACTCGACCTGCAGGGCGTCCGATAAGCTCGGCAAGGGATGATGGGACCCTGGTGGCCTCACCTGACCGACTGAAGAAACCGTGGTCTGTTCTGACTCACGCCAAGGGAAAAAACTGGGGGGGATCCCATTCATTCCACTGGCGACTGGCCCGGGAGGTTTCCTCGTGGCGATCTGGCTCTGTCGATAGCATTCCACCCGGAGTTCCTGCAACAATTTTAGGTTGGTTGATTGCCGGTGGGGAAGGGACGAACCTCCAAGCTCTTGTCGCGCAGTCCTGGGGTGCAGCTGATCGTGTGATACACCTCAGAGCTAGGCATCTCCATCCCCTGAGCCATTTCTTCTTTCACTGGCGAACAGTGGCTCCTGCTGAAGTTCCTAGGGAGAGGCCGTTTGGGCCTGTAGGACGGTAGTGGGTGGACCGGTTGTTCAATCTCGTCTTCGTCGTCCTCGTCGTCGAGCAGAATGACCAGGGATCGCTGGGACTGAGTGGTAGACGCCTCGGAGTCGGAGCCGGAGAGCGGGTCGGACGCAGGCGAATCCGAATCACATCCGTCGTACGAGTAGAAGTGCATGGCTTCGCGCGGGTGGCTGAGAGATGTGTGTGGTGTGGGGGTGCAGCTCGAGCTCCAAGGCAGATATATAAAGCCGGAGTTGGGAGAGGGTCAATGCCACAAAAGGACAAGAGCGGTTGGAAACTGGAAGTGTGGGGCCCTGCAAACAGGTCAGAGGAAGGGTCATACCACGCCGTGCCTTCCGTGAAAGTAAATAAGTATCTAAATCGGCCATGTATGGAGATAAGCACCGTGTCTATCCTTGGTCGCTGCAAGTCTCGAAGTGGACGATCGCAACGAAAAACAAGAAAGTTGGCCGAGAGACTTGTGATCCGCCCCCAGTCCGTGTTTCGTCTGATCAACAGCGGTCGCGCACTTCCCAGACAGCAGAATCCCAAAGCACACAGCGGATTGTCGTTCGCGTTCTGTGCCTGGAGTCTTATGAAATGCCTGTCGCGATCAGGCCAATACACTTGATTTGATCCATCGCGGACTCTGTCCCAGCAGCCGTCTGGAAATGGGACACCCCATCTGTCAATATCCTCTTTTTGCCCTCTCCCACCACCAGGCTCGTCTGAGCTTTGGCTCGACACTCTCTTTACCACCATGAGCAACTTTGCCCAGCAGTTCCAGCAGGCGGAACAACAAAAGAGAAAGTGTGTCCGTCTACTACTCTTCTGATCCAAACCCACCGCATTCAATCGCGCTGACGACGCGATGTCTCCCCCCTCGCTGCAGTATGGAGCAGGCATTCACTCTTTCCCTCCAGAAGTTCTTCACTGCCAAACCAACTGGCTCGGAAAAGAAGGGCTCAAACCCAAGGACCGAGTTCTACGCAAAATATAAGCAGGAGGCCGAGCACGCCGACAAGGACTTTCAAAAGAAGTACGAAGAGGATCTAAACACCACGCTCATTTTCGTAAGGCTTTCTATCCCATCGGTTCTACTAAGCTGACGTTTAGGGAACTTAGGCCGGTCTTTTCTCAGCAGTAACTGCAGGTTTCATCATCGACATCCAAGATGACATTAAACCCAACCCAAACGACGAGACAGCCGCTCTCCTCCGAGTTTTGCTTTACAAGATGGATAGCACAACATTCGGCGGCCAAGTACCCCCTCTCCAGGCCTGGAACGGTCCCAACCCCGATATCGTCACCTGCCAAACCGTCCTTTACACCAGCCTCGGCATTTCTCTCCTCGCTGCCTTCGTCGCCATGCTGGGCAAGCAGTGGCTAAACCGCTTCGGTAAATCCAAAGTGAGGGGCTCCGAAATCGACGAAAGTAGAAGCCGTCAGCGCAAACTCGGCGGAATGGTCTCTTGGAAATTCGACCTCATCATGGAGAGCCTTCCCCTTATGCTCCAGTCCGCTCTGCTTCTCCTCGGGTATGCCCTCTCGAGGTACCTTTGGACCATCAACCTGACGGTCGCCTCTGTCGTTATTGGAATCACCTCCATCGGATTGGCGTTCTACATCTTCATCGTGATCGCTGCGACGATCGCGGACAACTGTCCTTTCCAAACCCCCACTTCCCAAATTCTCCGCTCAATATACCATCTCGATAACTCCCGCAACCGGTACATCGCTCGAACCAGACGTGCAGCATTCCGTCTCTGGCTCCGAACGACGCGTCTCTACCGAGTCACAACCTTGAAGCTTCTCCTCCCGCTTTTCACCCCGCTCAAGTCAAGGCGACGTTCGTTGATCGACCAATCGCAACGGAAGAAGGTGGTCAGGTTGTTCAGCAAGAAAGAGACGGACCACGAGGCATACAACGTCGATGCGGGGTGTGTCGTCTGGATGATTGACACCGCTCGAGGGCAAACTGCTTCTCGAATCATCTCCAACTTCATTCCAGAGGTCGTATGGCACCGCGATATCCAGGACAGCCCCTCTCTCCCATACCTGTACGACCAGGCCATAGAATGTTTCGATCTCGAGGGGGAGAAGGTTAGCTTGGTCTCGAGGTTAAGGGATCAGGCCTTCTCTACAACCAAGGCTTTCGTCCACGTCTACTCCCAAATGCGAGTCGCTGGAGTCGCTGATGAATCGTTCGTTTCACGCACCCGCGTTCATCACACCCAACTCGCTGACGGTCAACATAAGGAGGATGCGGACCTCGAATCTACATTGTGGTTGATGGACTACATCATGGACAGACAGCGTGAGATCGACTGGAGCGAAACCAAGGTGTCTTACAATCATCGAATCTGGATGGCTCACGTCATTTTATGTCTCGTTTGGTTAAAAGGTGGACGGCTGGATGATTGCCTCCAGGGATTCATAGTTCAGACGTTGGATTGGAGGAACTGGGGTATGGGAACGGATTGTATTTTGATGCTGTGTCTGTCGTTGGGCATCCCAGTTCATGCGGACGATCTTCTAGTCACGGACAAACGGTATGTCTTTCTGTTGTGAAGGTGGTTGACAAGATCTGATGTCTATCGTAGACTCGCCTTCGAGACCTCGGTAAACAACGTCTTCGACAGACTCGAAATCTTGCCGGCCGGGGATGTAGTTGGCCCACTGAAACTCTTGCGGCCCATGGATAGTGATACCGTCGCCTCCAGATCCTATACACTCTTCCATCGTCTCATCAACCTCCCCTCTTTCGGCGCCGACCATGAAGCACTCAAGTGGGAAACTACTCGTCACGCATTGACGCTCGCGTTCGGGAGGTCAAGTTATAGCCCTACCTTGGAAGACCCGACAAACATCCTCAAGTTCTTGGTTTACCACATCGCTAGACAATGCGTTCGTTATAGTACCGGGGAGAAAGCTGGAATCGAGGAAGTGGAGATGGTCGAATTGGAGAAGGACCACGAAGATGCCGCCAGGTGTGCCTTTACGGCGTTCTATAACATCGATAAGGATCCGGCCCCGGTCTTGGTCCCTGAACACTCGAAGTATCTTCTGGTCGAACTTCTTCCTGGGATCTGCAGGCTGATTGAATCTGACGACCGACCTTTGCCCCTCCGTAAGGCGGCGATTCACTTCTTCTACTGTGTCGCTGATAATTGGTTATCTGGTCCCAACCCCCTCCCGGCCTCACCATACCTTATCGCACGATTCACTACGAGCTGGGCGAAGAGCGTGGTGGACATGAACCGAGCGTACGAGTCGAACGCTCGGGCGAACCTGACTTTCGTCTTGCAGATGTTGAGGTCTAAGGCTTGGAGACCCCATCTCAAGATTCCTGATGGGCAATTGGCCCTGGTCTCCGACTTGAGGATCTTGGACATGGATTTAACGGAGACGATGAACGATCCGGACGTATTGCCGTACCTCGTCGAAGCGGAGAACAGAGATGCCATCAAGGGGTGGTTGAAGTCGTCTTGGAAGCACTGGCATGTACTGGACGATTCGTCTCGTCGAGCGCTCGTGGACCAGACGAGGGCGACGAAGGCGAAGTACCCCGAGGATCTGGACGAATTCGAGGAAGCGATGGGGTATAAGAAGGATGAGACGAGAAGGGCTATCCAGAGGCGCAAGGACTTTGGGGAGAGTACGAAGGAGAAGGAGGGGTGGATGAGAGAGTTGGAGAAGGGCGCTGAGACGTTGAAGGGATTGAAGGACGAGAAAGTTGTGGATGTGGATGAGAAGACCCTATCCTAGGATCCCTCCTCTCCGGCACGGTAACCCTTCCCCTCCTTTGACGTCGGCATCGGAACCGTCGCATCCGGAATCCGGAATCCTGGAGTAATATGTTGGCTTCATATCTGCTCGACGCATCGAGGCTTCAATGATCCTTGGCTCTCGGCCACCGTTACCCCCTGTTATCCATCGTGTTGGAGCTTTGCTCATTCTTTACCGGTATATCGGGATCTGTGATCGCCATCGAAGGAAGGTTCCCAGC
>Ga0307517_10006144_pt1 | contig 17891 bp, 25 predicted proteins | sample 23_EM_MG_FD_194515 | JGI IMG/M metagenome (GOLD analysis project Ga0307517, IMG submission 194515) | Populus trichocarpa ectomycorrhiza microbial communities from riparian zone in the Pacific Northwest, United States - 23_EM | ecosystem: Host-associated > Plants > Roots > Unclassified | place... | reverse complement strand
GTCAGGCACGAGAAGACCCGCCAGTCACCCAAGAAAAGTCGGATCATCGGCCGCCGTTGGATTTGAGGGACAGACGAACTCCGAACGCTCGGGTCTGGCTTAGCCCTCTCGACCAGATCTCATCCCCCCGCGCTCAGAATCACCATGAGTGAACCTACAGGCTGGCATACCGTGTAAGCGCAACCTCCCATGGTTCCATCACACCCCCTATCTCTCATCTGGCCGTTTTCCCACGCTGATCGCCCATTCTGCCCTTGGACGATCTGCAAACAAGCAGCACAGTCGTGATCCCGTTCCTGTCAGAGGAACACGCACGAATCGCCAAGCAAGCCATTGATGTAGATCGAGAGCTTCAGCCTCACGCCGTCAAACGGGTGCTAGAGGTCAAAGGGAACATTCTCACTGCGTTCGTGGCCCTTTGAATTCGGGATTTATGCCCATGAACTCAGGTCTGCGGTATGCTAGCAAACTGTCAACCTCGACGATAAGATTGGCTCGTTTATCCACGAACGCCTTCTTGGAGAACGTCGACCTTATTGTCCATACACTGGATGAGTTCGGTCCCCAATGAACGTTTCAAAAACTGGTATTGCATTACGTTGGCCGGGTTACGGTCACAAGATGGTTTCGATTCCACGACTGGATCACGGCTGGGTCCAATCAGATTACTGTACAACCATTGTAGGATATAACGCGGAAAGCAGATGTGCCAGAAAACCTCGGTCGTAAATACCCGAACAAGCAACTTCTAGAGGGAAAGAGCGGCGGCATACCGAAATCTGGAGGTTCCTGGCATACCTAGTGGAACCTATTTAAGTAAGACCTGATCAGGTTCACGAACGTGATGTCCGTCGAAAGATATGTCAAGGAGAGACAGATAGCGGGAACGGTAAACTAAGCCCGGGTGCTTAACACCGGTAGCGAAAAAGCGCATCAGACGCCAGCTTTCATTTCATTCTTCTCGGGAATCAACAAAGGACTGAGGAGGCTCATGAAAGTGGCCATAAAGTACGCGGGAACGTGAAAACCGGGGCAGAAGAGGGAGAAGCGAGATAATGGTGTCAAAGAATTACGCGATATGAGAGAGCTCGAAAGCGAGAAGAGGGATGGAAGCGAAAAAGAGGTAGATAGAAATAGGGGAATACATACACACACCAACTCCATCGACATGCCGCTAAATGCACAACAGACATACACAAGCCATGAACGAGAAAAGAGACAAACGAGCAGATACAAACTTCCCGCGACCACCCTTGCTCCTGGTCCCCTCACACAACAGCTTCGCCCGTTAGTGGGTCACTGATGACCGAGATGAGACTGCTGTTGTACCAGTTCTACCCTCATCACCCGGTCGTCCGACGCTAACACAATCTCGTCACGGAGGATAGAGTTTGATCGGTGGTATGGATTAGGCTGTGGGGTGTACTGTGGTCCGTTGTGACCCTGGATGGAGCCAAGTGAGGGGCGCCCGTAGGGAGGCGGGGGTGTGGCGTAGGGGTTGTATCCGTACTGGGGTTGCTGGTACGGGTTATAGCCGCCCGTCTGGCTGACGCCGTTCATCGTAGACGGTGGTGTATCGGCAAACAGTAAACGTAGATTGTTCCCCTGGATAATCTGCGCCATAGAACCAGTTTCGACGTGACGGATTTCTACAAATGTCGACTCGAATGCAAGGACATATGGGTAATGCAACGCTAGTATGGGGTAAGTTATGGTGATCAACCGATAGATGTGAAGGCGCCTACCGAATCCGGTGGGGGAACCTTCCCAGTATACCATAAATTCCTTCCGCGATCGCCACCCGGTCTTGTTGACGTAGAACGCGAACTCTGCGGAATAATGTAAGAATAACATCGCTGACGCGAGGCGATAACCTACCGTCATAACAGAGGAGGAATTCATTTTCGATTCGGTAAATGGCCATGGGTTTCAGAGTGCTCTCTCTCCTCCGGACAAAGTCAAGAGATTCGTCCGCAGGATCTAACAAGCCCTGGGTATCCAAGGTTTCCAAATCCACGATTTCGAAGCCGTTCGGGCACCCTACACACAATTTGGTCTTCAAGAAGTGTATCGAGCTCGACTGCAGAGGGATATAGAATTCCTATGGAAGAACTGATCAGTAAACGCGTCCGGCGATCGGCCCCCTTATCCCAGACTAACCTTGAATACCCGTAGCGTGTCGTTTCCGCCTTGAAGGAGCTTACGGAAAGTGGGCTTGTTCCTACCTCTAATGTTCTGGTCGATCGGTTCCAGTGTCTTGATGGTACTGGATAAGGGGCTGGCCTTCACTACGCAAACCAATGTCTTGCCTAAGCAGACGCCTGTCTTGAAGAAAGTAATATGTGAGGCGATCCGTTTGGCACGTTTCAGCCCTGCCAGAGGATCCATTTGGTCGAGAGCATCGAGAGGGAAGGTGATGACCTGACGTTCTGCAGAAAAATAAATAAATCAGAGCCACGTTCGATTATGTGGGTCCCCTCTCCTACCTGATAACACGACCAGTAGTTGGTAATCCTCAAGGACGTCAACCTGAAGAACCTCTCTGAGACCTAAAACCTTAACGGGGTCACGATTCCGTTCCCGGAAGTCCGTGAGGTATACGCCGTCATCGGTCCCGTATACGACTTTCGTTCCCCCGTCTTAGGTTGAAAATCGAATCCCAGACCTCAGTCAATGGTGTGCGACTATCGAAGGGATATAGGTACTCACAGAATGGTGCAGCACAGTTGACCCTATTCGCCCCAATGAAGAAACCCTCAGAGATGCTGATCGTGTCAAACACTGTGCTCCGCTGCTTCATCATCTCCTGCTGCTTGGTAATTACCTCTACCCATTTCCGCTGGCTAACGTATGTGCTCGCCCAAAGCGTTATCTGGTAAAACTTCCGTCCAAGATGGACCATCGTGATTGAGAAACCACCCTTGGGATCTCTGGGCGGTGGCTGAGCGGGCAGGTTCCTCAGAAGTTGCCGTTGCTTATTTGACGGTTTTCCCGCGTACTCGTCGGGGGCGGAGATAAGGAGCAATTCCAATGGGATGGGCTAGACACCGGAGAAAAAGATGAGTAAGGAGAGTCAGATGACAGAGGTAGGTACGAACCCTGCGATAAACTTTGTATTGCTCCACTTTCGTCTTCGGCTTCACCATGAGTAGGGCATGATCGAATAAGAACACCATCAAGTCTCCGCTGTCGCCTTGTCCCGCTCCACGTTTGTTCAATGTACCCTTGTAAATCATCTCCCGACCCTCCTCCTTGAGTCGAAGGTCCTAATGGAAGCTTGTAAGTGTATAATGCCCATGAAAAACAGCGCTTCGCATACCACTTGCTCCCCTGGCTTAAATACGAGTCCCTGATCCAGTTGTAAGAGATTGAAACGGTTCTCAGTTTTTCCTGATTCAGCATTAACAGCTTTCAGGAACTCCCGGACCATCGTTACAGCCTTGGGTAGGGTAACTTTGTCTGGGCTATCATCGGATGTGTGTTTCAATACGGCTTCCAGAAGCAGGGGATATCGTGCTAGACGGGTCGTAGGTTTAGTCAAATATCCATTCAACTCCAGCTTTCTCGATTCTGGCCGCCTTTCAGTTTCCTGGAAGCGATTATCAACAACTCTGAGGGGGGAGGGTGGGGCGTCTTCTGTACCTCGACAAACGCTGAAAACGCAGGATTGGAACTCTTCTCCTTCTCGAACTCGTATTTTCCGTATAGTTGATGCGAACCATACGAAACAAACGGCGAGAAGTGAGGAATCGCGTCAAGGAGAATGTCGCCGATCTGTTCGACGACCGCATACGACTTTTGGCGTTTGTTCAACGCGTCACGTAGCCTTATGTTTACCGCGATGATGTCGTGAATGTTCCAGAATACTTGCTCGAGGAAGTCTGTGCGCCGCTCCGTAGGTAAAATATCCGATTCCTTCAACGGTTTTATCCAAACCTAGAAACAGAAAGGTGCGTTTCAGCGAGGCGGTCAACGAAAATGGGACGAAAACTATACATCACGAAGATACTCCATATCTCGCACGAAGTCCCTCTCTGTGTAAATGACCTCGTTAATCGCCTCCTGGCGTCTTTTCTCCTTATCGGAAACACTGTTGACGATCTCCTGAGGGACCGAATGTATCCACAAGGTACCAGGCTCTGTGGTCACAAGCTCTCCCAAGCTCTCTTTACTGATCTGTTTCTTCAAACCAGGCTGGGGCTTCATGTTGAGACGCGATTGTTGCTCCAGCCGCCTCGGACAGGCGATAGAGTAGCATAGGCGATCGCGAGAGCACGTCGGGGAGTAACAGTCGGTAAGCAATGTGAAGACGCCGGTAGGCAATGGAGCGTCGTCCGTGGCAACATTCGTGTTTGCCCGACGCGTGTCGGACTGCGTGAAATGAGACGGGGATGGTGTCCTGGTCCCTCCATCAATAAGGTCTCCGAATCCAGAGTCAGACTCTCCAGAAGGCGTCGGGCTACCTTGGGCTGTCAGCACCGCCACGGAAACGTGTTCTGACCCCTGGTTCAGTAGAGGCGCAGCGGTTGTCTTAATCGTTCCCTCTTCCTCCTCCAGTTCACCACTACTAAATGGACTAGCCACGACTGTCCTGAACTGATACAGGTCGTTGGCATTATCTCGTAGTCGGTGATCGTAGGTGACCGCGTGGAAGAATTTCTGAGCGTCTAGAGCCCGCCCGAGAAGCAAGGCGAGATTCCGGTCCGTCGTCTTGATGATGTACGCGATCTTATCAACAGCCTCGCGCCCGTCGAAAACGTCCTTGTACGTCAGCCCATCCTTCACCTGGTCGGAAATTTGCACCCTATTTCGAAACGCTTCCGCAACCCGCGATAGTAGTGCTGGATAAACGACTGGCGATCGCCTTGGAGCGATTGTCGACGTTCTTGGAGAATTCCTGCCGTTGTGGGGTGGGGGCACTGACGGTTGTCCTCGCCCTGAGGGTATATGCGTAGGATGTATGGCCGAAGACATCGATCTTGACCTGTCTTGGTTTGTCCGCTCACGACGAAACTGAACCGGCGGCAATGTTCGTGAGGATTCAGTTGATCGTCGGCTCGAAGTGGAACTTGGCGGATCGACGACGGAAGTTGCAGGAGAAATGTGGTAATTGCCAGTCGCTTGAGCGGAGGTCATAGCCGTGTCGAGCTGGAGAGGGTAGGGGCGGGAGGACACAGACATGGGATGATAGTCGTTGGTAGAGGTTTTGGAGTACACGCTACTTGCGGATGACAGTTGTAGTGCTTGCTCTGTTGGAACATTGATTATCTACATCTATCACCAGAAGTGGGATAAATGCACGTACCCGGAGGCTCTGCCGATGCCCAAGGAAGCTCGCTACTCGAGGTTGCTGTCAAGGGACTGGCGGGATCGACATTAAAGTCCAATCCGAGATCTCCATCCGTGTCCAAATCAAGATTTACTTTCAGGGTATTGGGAAGTGTTCCATTTTGCGATTGAGCTGAGGTGCCGGGAACAGAGTTGTGGGGCGAATGATACGAACGGCGGTTCGGGTTGGTTGTGGATGATTGGCGGCCTCCAGTCATGTAGACGTGTTGTTGGTAGGCCTGAGCAGGTGTCAAACCGGTTCTGGTGTACTTCTCCAGCGATGGGTCTGTTTCTTGGACCTGGTGGACGGGTTGGGAGGAATAGGGCACGCTGTTCATGGATCTTGCCCTGTTGATTGTCTGAGGCGGCGACAGCGAGGCTTGCTGATTGTTCTGGTAAGGATATTGTGCATTTTGGAATGGATTCTGGGGTTGGTTTGACTGAACTGGCGTTCTGTGCAATCCCTGGGGTTGCGATGGGTAGGAGGTATGGAGGGCGGGGTGGCCATAATCTGTGAACGATGGCGGTCTTTCTGGCTGGGGCGGGTAGTGTTGTTGTTGGTAAGGTTGTTGCTGAGGGAATTGCTGGGACGACGAGCCGTTCCCGACGTAAGGGTTCTGGTACTGCCCATAGTTTGTCTGTGGGGGCAGCGTCGACGGGTGGTGCATCCCGCCTGGTCGCCCAAAGATCGATTCGTATGCCGCATTTCGTTTATCTGGGGGTTGGCGGGGGCCTGCTGGTTTGTGGTCCATGTCCGCTAGCGTCGAGATTCCTCGTCGTTGTCGAGGCTAACGACGGTGGTAAGGAAGAGGTCTTGTCGGGCGTCCAACGGTTCGCGCTTCCCGTTCCCGCACTCGTCGGTCTCGATCTTTCCAAAAGAAAAACAAGAACCTCTTTACATAGTTCAATGTGGGATATGCGATAGGTAGATAGCTAGTATTCACAGCGGCGGTAACAAAGCTGGTATCAACTCAAGAAAGGGGACGAAAGCGCTCGATAACAAATACAGCATAAGTCCATGAATAGTGATCAATGTCCATATCTCTTCCTGCGAACGTTGGCCATGATCTGCTGCCCCAGGGGTGACATCTCCGTAGAACTCGCCGGGGACACAGGCATCAAGCTCCCTCCGGCGGAGTACCACTCAGCCACTGTTCGTGATCTTTTCGGCGTAGTGGGAGCTAAACCCTCTGAATAGGATACAGTATCAGTCATCGAGGGTCATCAGAATTCGCTGCTTCACTACTTACGGACACTCCAATCATTCTCTTGGGTTTCATATGCGGACAACGCCTTGCGATGGAAAGACGCTGGCGATCTCCCGTTGGCGACATCCTCCCCAAATCCTCGCGACGAGCTGGGGGACGTGATAAACGCTTTATCTGCGTCTGTGTACGACGACTGGCGACGGTGCTCGCGAGGTGGTATGACAGTGAACGGGTCGTGGTTCTCGTGATCTACTTGAACGGAGTTCTGCGATAATCCGTCGTTGGACGACGACTTGGGTCGCCGCGGGCCTATCCGTCGGGGGATCCGGGAATCATTCGCGGTCGGCGTGGGTGACGCGGTTGGGTCGAAGATGGAACTTTCGTCGCCATGGAATCTCGGTATCCTGGAGATGGAACCTAACTCTTGAGAGACACGAACGTATTGAGATGGCTCCAAGGAGAGATCTTCCTGTGGCAACGACGGACTTCCAGAGAACGATGATGGGTGCGAATTAAACGCAGGGACTTGGGGCAACGGATGTGATTCTTGTTGCTTTCGGCGCTCAGTTAAAAACTCGAAAACTTCAGTCGTCCTGCCGGGGGTCCTAGGGTATGTATCCGGGATAGCTGTAGGAACTATAGTGGCGATGAGTTGGTTTGCACCGGCTTCCATCTCTGTGGAAGAGACAACCAACTCCTGTTGTTGAAAAGAATCGTAATCCTGTCTAGTCGTATGTTCATATGATTGGCCAAAATTACTGTCCTGCGGAGTCCGGACCCCAGCGGACGAGGATGCAGTAGTAAGCGATGTCGAGCTAGCATTCCTTTCCCTGGTTCCAAAGTCAGAAAGATATCTTCCCCGTAGTTCAGGGCACGTACTGCAGGAGACGTTCCGCCCAGGAAATCTCTCCTTCTGAACGACTGGTGTTTGGTTGTACTTCGACCTCAGGTTTCCCCATAAGCTGTCGTAGGGTTGATCTTCTACGTTGGTGTTGTGGTCTATCAACCGCATAACTCTGGTCCTCGTCACTTTGAGCATTCTTCACGGGGCTGTTGGAGAAGACTTTGTTGTCCAGTTGTCCGTTTGAATCATACATGTTTAACAAGCTGACGACGGAGGGGTCCTGCCGTAAGCGCAAGAGACGGTTTTGGTCTCTTGGAGTTATGGTTGGGCGTTTGGCCGTAGATGGACCAATGGACTCGTCGTCGGACGTGTCGAGGTCTGTGGTGGGTAGTGGGACGGATTTTGGTCGCTCTTTGGTAGGGGTGACCAAGTTCGGTATCGCATTGGGGAATTCGGTGCGTGAGATCACGGTACGTTCGTGTATTTTGACAGTATAAGTCGTTCGTGGGGGTGGTGTGGGTTCGCGTTTGGGTTCGGGTGTAGGGCATATATCAACAACAGAAGACCCTTGAAAGAATATCAGAGAGTTCATAATGAACGGGGAAGCCTTGCTTACGAGGTGAGAAAGCAGCTAAAGTATTGAGTTCGGCCCGAGATATGAGCGGATGAGCTGAACAACTGTAAGTACAACTCGTGTCCCAGAACGCATGCGACCTACGGTTAGGAAGGAATGGTAATGAACGAGTCTCAGCCTCTTCGTCAACCTCAGGGTGAGCTTCACACGAGGGGTTCTTCAGCAAAATACGACTATGAGAGGAGGGCATACACTCACGATTTGGCAAGGGTGGCAATGGTTCATCACCAGTACTATAGTGCATAGCACCAAGCCTACTTGAGGCTGACCGCAGAAGTCGATTCGCCGCAGCTTCAGACTCAACCTCGGACAGAACAGGCAAAGTCTGGGAGTGGTAGGGTTGCAAGTCTCGAGTCTCCTCCTTCGGAGATGACCTCTTCTTGCTTCTCTTGCTTCCAGCGGAGAGTAAACGCTTAAAAAATCCCATTGTCAACGAAAGGAGCGGAAGGGACGCGACGTTGCGAGGCTGAATTTGCGGAGGTGAAGTTGGACGTTGAGGTCGAAAGTTCAACTTGGGACCACGTGCTCTCAGTGATCTGCCAACTGGACCCGCCAGCGCTTACTCTAGTGCCACTACTCCCCTGTATTGTCTCTTGCGACACCCGCCATCCTCGTCTCGTGTCATACCGCGTTCCCAAAGGCCGAAGCAGGAGAACATGACCCCTGTTGGGAAAACCGCGACTCTGCACTCTTTCTTCGGTTCGGCTACCCAGTCGACGCCGATCCGTGCTCCGGCGGGGCCGACAGAGATAATTATCATTGACTCCGGCGATGAAAATCTCGAAACAACCCCTACGCAGCCAAAACGAAAGGCTTGGAGCGATCCAGATGCCGGGGGTTCTGCTGGCTCGAAGAAGGGGAAACTTTCTCGAAACACCGTCCAATTCTCCCACGGGAGAGACTCTCCGCTGAAGTCGGTGCCTACATCTTCACTGAACCATACTATCAGGGCGGTGGAAACTGAACTTTACACCCGGACTGACCAAAGTCAGCAAGTGATGAATATCGTCGGGGACTGGGAGATGGGTGATGATGAGTTTCTCGATCTCATTGACGACAGTCAGGCTGCGGGTGATGAGGACGACAGCCCCGGGAGTATTCTTGACACCTGCCCCGTTTGCGGAGCCATTTTTGTGGACTTCTGTCTCTCTGTGAGCGTCACCCTCCCACCGCGGATGGGTCCGTATTCACCGCACCCTTAATCAGCAACTTCAAGCGCACATCAATGTTTGTATTGACGACAGTCGACCAACGATGCAGTCACCCGGCACTGCCAAACCTTCTGGTGCTCGTGGTTCCAAGGTTTCAAACACGTCTCGACCTCCCACCAGATCGGCGAAGCAAAACGCTTTCTCAGTCTTGATGGCTACAAATAAGGAGAATGCTATCTGGAAAGAGGCAGTCGAAGCCGAGACTTCTACATTCAAGAAGAACAAGGGCCGTCGAAAAGCCCCTTTCTTCAAAGTGCTTCAGGGGATGCCGATCGCAGTCGATGCTTTCCGTTATGGCAAGATCCCCGGAGTTACCGCATACTTTTTGACGTAGGGCGGTTCTTTTTCTCTCTGATTCTTGATCCATTGATCTCAGAGATGATTAACCCGACAGCCATGCACACTCTGATCACTATACAAACCTCTCGTCAAAGTGGTCCAATGGTCCGATATACTGTTCCCGTATGTCACAAATCCCACCACGCCGGATACGAAACGTTAATATGTTATGCTCCACAGAAGAAACCGCGAACCTGATCATCCACATGCTGAACGTGGATCCGAAATGGGTGAAGCCGCTCCCAATCGACGTCCCCACGACCATACCTGACACGGGAGGCGTCAAAGTTACTGTTATCGAAGCTAATCATTGTACATTGCCCTGATCATGTGATATTCGACGCGGCTTACGAGAATATTGCAGGTCCAGGGTCATCCCTCTTCCTGTTTGAGGGCCTGCAAACCGTCGGCGCCGGCGACAGTTCATTCACTTCTCCATTCATCGGGTCTTCGCGCGTTTTTCGCTACCTTCACTGTGGCGATTTTCGGGCGTCGCCCCGTCACGTTTTGCATCCTGCTGTCAAGGGAAAGAACCTCCACCATGTGTACCTCGACACGACGTATTTGGATCCTAAGGTTTGGGAAACTCTGGTGGCGATCCTCGGACTAGCTGACCTCCTTATCCAGTATACCTTCCCTCCCCAACCTCAAGTCATTTCTGCATGTGCAGAACTCAGCCAGAGGCTGTCGACGCTTTACCTTCCATCCAAGGGGTCTGACGACGACGCTCAAACGTCAGCCGCCTCGTCCACGACCGCGACTTCCGAAAACTCGGGAAAAGTCCTAATAGTAATTGGGTATGTACCCACCTTGTTTCAACGGCGACTGCTTTTTAAGACCTTAATCTAGGACATACTCGGTTGGGAAAGAGCGAATCGTTAGTGGTGAGTCAGGGGTTGTATTTGACATTCACTGCCCATTGATCCACATGTCTACAGCCGTCGCGAAACGCCTCGGCGCCAAAGTTTACTGCGATGCTCGTAAGGCTGGGATCCTACGATGCCAGTCCGATCCGGAACTAATTGCAATGCTGACCGACAACCCACGTGAAGCGTGCGTCCACGTGGTGCCTCTGGGCTCAATCTCGACCGAAAGGCTCAAAAGCTATGCGGATAACTGGAGAGACACTTTCACTAGGGTCGTAGGGCTCCGACCCACAGGGTGGTCGTACGTGACGTTTTCTCTTTCACAGCCTAGCGCCTTCTGATATTGCCGTTCAAGATTCTCGCCACCCAGTGGAATCGGACTGGTGACGGAAATTTCATCAATGCTGACAAAAGCGCAGCGCGGGCAGTTCACATGGCGGGACTTGAAGCAAATGAAGGGGTCTCACATAAACCTCCAGGTGTATGCTGTGCCGTACTCAGAACACAGCTCGTTCTTTGAACTAACCTGCTTCGCGCTCTCGATCGAGTGGGAGAAAATGATTGCCACGGTGAACGTTGGCAGCGAAGCCTCCAGAGCGAAGATGAACCAGTGGTTCGAGCGTTGGAAAAAGGAAAAGGCGAAGCGGAAGGAACCATTTGTACAATACCGCAATATCGATTACTGGTAAATTGACGCACGTATAGAGGGAATCTGCGTAGCATTGCCCAACATCGAACAGCGGGCGAAGAAAATTTATGATGGGCGCGATGAGGGCGGAAGTAGAAAGGATCCTCATCAAGGACCACATCTTGGAGCGCTCAGGGTACGGCTTTCTCGAGCCAAGAAAGGGGGATCGACATCGACGATGGGTGGTTGCGTGACTGCGCTTCGAGTCCCGGGTGACGGCCGAGGGCGTCGTCCAATCCTTTCAATGATTGAGCTGCGCGATCGGAATTTAGCCTCCGTCTTGGCAGGAGGATCGTTGTGTGCTGCGCTTCGGCTTCTTCTGCCGGACACAAACTTTCCCACCGAACGATCGCGCCGCACGGTGAAGGAGGCCGCCTGGCCGAGCCACCGAGCAATCTCCTCCTCTTGTTGGTTTGGTATCTCTGGATAACCCTTGCAACAAGTGACTCTTGACACAGACGGTTTCACAGAGGAACGCGACTCGTCTGAGTCACTCTCCCGCGGAACCGCGGATGGATGATTCCTAACATGAGATGGTGGCGTGGCGCTTTGGCTGTGTGTCACTCTCCGCGGCCGCCCTGGAACTTATCAAACCATACGGCATGCAGCGCACATGCAATTGTTTACGCGAAAGGTATGAGGCATAAATGATGACCGCAGCCACGGGCGTGCCCACGCACCCACAGAATACCACATATAAGGGTACTGGGATTGGTTGGGTTTCACCACCCCCGCTTCCTCCTCTCGCCCTTCCATAGCAGCGATGTCTTCCAACGACAGTAAGTGGATTTACAGCTGCTTGCTTTTTTGTGACTCACTGAGCGGATTTTAGCTTCCGGCAACAACAACAACAACGATGACGGTCTTCCTTTTAACTACGTGCCCTCTTTTGCAGCAGGCATCGTCTTCACGGCCCTCTTCGGCGTTGTCACAGGTACCTTCTCTCACTTCCACTTCCCGGACGGTCGTCTAACGCATCGCCCAATAGCTGCTCATCTTGGACAGGCGCTCCGTTCTAGAATGTGGTGGCTGCTCCCAACGGTGGTCATCGGAGGCCTCGGAGAGACCATCGGTTGGGCTGGCCGATTGTGGGGTAGTAAAAACCCTACTTCTGAGGACCCGTTCCTGATGCAGTATGTCCCCCCGCCTTCAGAGGAGGATCCTGACTCACACCCCGCATCTTTAACCCAGGATCACGACGACGATCATCAGTCCAACCTTCATCCTCGCCGCTAACTTCGTGATTGTTGGGCGTATCATTCGGAAGCTCGGTACCAAGTACAGTCGCTTGGGTCCCCGGTCATGTGAGTTGCTTTTGAAAGTCCAAATGCACATCCTCTGAACCTCTTTCAGATACCATTGTATTCTGTACTTGCGTATGTATATCCAACAAGGATTGATTACGGACGGGAACTCACCACTACTGTAGGACGTTATTGCTCTGGTTATCCAATCCATCGGTGGAGGTATGGCTTCCACCGCTGAGACTTCCTCCGGCGCCGAAACGGGAGGACATATCGCTCTTGGTGAGTATCTCTTTCCCTCTCCCCACCAGCCGTTGCTCACAAATATCATAGGCGGTATTGTCTTCCAATTCGCTGCCATTGTGGTCTACATGCTCCTCACCATCGAATTCTTGACTCGCTTTGCCCTGAAGAAGCCATTCTCTGGTCGCGAAGATACCCTGAGCGGCGCGGGCCCTGCCGTGCTCGACTCCAGGACCAAGCAGATGATTATCGGTGTTGGTTTGAGCTCGCTCGCCATGTTCATTCGGTAAGCTCTACCATGTCTCTCTTCCTCCCTCTGGGACTAACGGGTTCGGTTCAAGTGGTGTCTACCGTACTATTGAATTGGCCGACGGCTGGTCTGGTAGGATTATCTCCATCGAGCGTTACTTCAGTGAGTCGAATTCACTTGACTTTCCTCATCAGTTAGCTGATGTCTACTACAGTCGCCCTGGACGGTGCCATGATCGCCTTTTCCATGATTGCTCTCAACGTCTTCCACCCAGGCCGCTTACTGGACAACGAACCCGCGGTACAGGAGAAGAAGAACAACTCTGTGACGGATGTCTAGTTTTCTCACCTACTGGGCTTATATATCTATTCATGCCACGACCGGCGCGGACTTTTATTTCGAGGTTTATTACCCCCTCCTTTCTCCTCTCTACTCGGACCTATTGAGCTTCGCCACATTTTAGTGCGCGCCACGCTCCGACGACTACCATAGGGTAATACTTGTAATCGTAGACACCACGTTATAAAGAATGATGATGACCTTGGCCATGGGATTCTGGAGCGTAAGCTCGGTCTTGGGATGTGTCACCTTCCATTCCTTGAGTTTCTGGATTGTTGATGTCACGGGGTTCCCTTCGATCTCCAAACTTAAGGCCCGCTTTAGGTAGCATACCGCCGGAAATGCGCAAAAATAAAACCATGTCGGACGCGCACCAACAGTATCCCGCCATCAGAATCATGGATCATGGATCACCGCTCGTTGTGCGGAAAACGGACACAGACTGGGCAATGATTTCCTTGTTCCCCTCGGGATGAATTGACTGTGCAGTTGACCCACACACTATTTACTAGAGGCGCCCCTGAGAAGCTGTAGACTGTTTCAGGGCGAATATCTATGCGTTTGAGGGAAACGGTTACCTTATCCGGGGAAGCTGGGGCCGCCGGGCCTAAGATTTCCAGCCACCGGACCTCACAGCTGCCTTACCACCATCCGCACAGAGGGCGGAATCCCAATGATTCCAAGCTTATCGCACTCAAGCTCATTGTGCTGAACCGCTAGATTCAATGTATGTTATTATTGAAAGGAGGTGTGCTCCAGAGGAGGCTGGTTGGGCCGATACATACATAAAAAACAACGGACGATTCTGGATATCATCCGGTCCGACTGTCGTATTCGGACTCTTGGCGATGAGTGCCCCTCTCCCGCGCTCCATGCACGGAGGGGATGCCTGAGAACGGTCCCCGCCGGCCCACCAGGCGTTGAAGTGGGATCTAACCGACCCGGCAAGGCCCGTCGGATGAAACCGAAAGGTTAGCGAGCATTTCGTCAAATGGCCATAACCGGAGCGTCAGGGTTGTTGCTGGTAGCGGGCTGGCCAACACTGAATCTGCGCCAAGATCGTTCGATCACTGGTTGTTACGGGATATCAATGCAGATTCAACCCAATCGGATCAAGTACTTCGAACAGTCCCACCCTTCCTCGCCCGTCGTAACCTGGCCGGAACCTGGCCAAAACGGATCCCCGTGAGGTCACCCCTGAATGATGGGAAAAAACGTGTGGATTTGGAAAGCAGCTGCGGGCCCAGTAAGGGTTGAACGAGGATAAACCCTGAGCGATGCAACAAGGCACATCTGTGACGTGGTGTTATTTTGATGCGTTTCGAATGGCATCCAGATTCGACGATAGCACGGATTCCCCCGCTCTCCAGTCGTCGAGGGACGTGAACGGCTAGCATGGAAGTTTTCACTTCATTACCAAGTTGCTCGGTGGCCCTTCAGGTCCTTACGTGACTGAATATAAGGACATCAAAGCATTCTGGTACGAAGTGGGGGCATCGGGGGGTGCCGCCCCAACGTGGTGTCTTAGCCGGGCGCCATTTCAAACGCTTTTCAGAGAAACTCGTACCAAGTGTACGCCCGTACGACGGGATCGAATAGTAGTGGAGACCGACGGCCCCAGCCGATCACTTGGCAACCATAGGTGGTCAGTGATGCGTGTTTTCTCGATCGTGGAGAACGAGGGAGGGCCTCGTAACCTACAATCAATAGTTTCATTGCCAAATGAAAGAGTCGCGGGATTGACCCCTGTCAGTCGTATGAAGGGGAGGGTGGAGTACCATCGAGTGGGGTGGTACCGTAAGAAAACGAGGACATTGATTCATCTTATCTACGACGGACTTGCGAGCGCTGTGGAGAACGCCGACACAGAGTTCGTGACGGAGCCAGCAATGGTAGGCCTATATCAAACCAAGTGACGAAACCCCCGCTTCGGAGGTATTCAACGAGTAGCACGAGGCTCAGACCCTGGGGTTCGGGAGCGACTTGAGAGACCCACCCGTTGTGACTGGGCCCGGGGCAATTGTGGAGAGTTTCATATGCTCTCGCAGAAACCGAGGAAGGGTCGTCCGACGAAGGAAGGCGTTGCGTCAGTGCGGTCGTGGGATGACCAAGCTTTGACCTTGGAGCGCTTTCCGCCATGCTGCAGAGTAAAACGCTGGCCCCGAACTTGATCGTGGTAATGTTTGGGGCGGGGAGGTCCACTGGGGCTTCTCCACCGCGGTGGTGGTGACAGTAGGTTAGTGTGGGCTCGAGTGATTTAATGCCACCTGTCTGCTCGTACAAGGGAGAATAAGGCACACTGGCACCCACGCCAATTTGATTCGTACCGAGAGAACACCGGCATCCGTGTAAACCGGCGTTTCAACGAGGGTGGCACGTACCGGATTAGAATGGGTGACCATCCATCCATAGGGTGCAAATCAATATCTGGGGACCTTTTAGGAAGGTAGAAACTTCAGCCGCCACGTCGGGTCGCTGACAGCGCGAACCCCACTGCTGGAGCCCTTCTACGATGGGTATAGGGATAGCCACCCTATACAAGTGCGCAGGCTCGACCACTTGTAGGGATCACTCGGGGTGTCCGAGGCGTATGTGGGTGAAATTGGAAAGCCAACGTCCATGCTCCGGGTTCGAGAAGTCGGGAGGCCAAAACAAGGTCGATCGTGGGCACTCTCGCGGCGCTTCGCGGACTGACTCGCTTTACGCGGGACGTGGACAGGAATAGACAGTTCAGACCGGCGGAATGCCAAATCCGAGCCACAGGGTTGGAGCCCACTTCTCTCTGATACCCTTGACCGCAGTACCCGCTCTTTTGGGCTGATGCTCAAATTCGGCTTTCACGAGAAACGGATTACGCACATAGACCGAGAGTTGATGCGGGTGCTTCTTTTCCCACCAACAAACCGTCTCCACGAGAATATACACAAGCTTGATAGGCACCGTCGAGTTCGTGACACAGATTCAGCGCCCTTCAGGAAAATCACAAATGGCCAGCCTGTACGGCGATTGACATAAAACGGCGGAACATCATCGGGCCTCCACCCCCACATTCCTCCCTCTTTTTGCCAACAATTCCACTCCAGACATGGCCACCAGCTCAAAATGGACCGCAGAGGAAGACTCGATTTTGGTCAAGGCGGTGTTGGCCGGTACGCTCCACATTGTGTGTATCTCAGAAGCATACTGAGTGCATGAATGCCAGGTGGATCGAGAATTTGTTGGAATACAATCGCCGAACGTCTTCCAGGAAGGAGCAACAAATCTTGTCGCAAACGGTGGATCCACTCCTTGGATCCTTCCCTTCGCAAAGGTTCATGTGGATCAATGACCTTCCTCGTCATCGTGCTTACACCGGTACAGGTCGGTGGACAACACCTGAAGATGCACTTCTTATTACAGCTGTGCGAAGGCATGGCCGTCACTGGTACAAAGTCGCAGAGCTACTTCCAGGTAGAACCGATGATCAGTGTGCCAAACGATGGAGGGAGAAACTGGACCCCTCAATCCGTGAGTAATCTTCGTATAGATTTCCTTTCGAAACTTAATTGAGCGTGGATCCGATAGGTCGTGACCCCTGGACGGAGGGTGAAGATTTGAAGCTTTTGGAGGCCCTGGCACAACACGGCAAGCGGTGGAACATCATTTCTGGGTGCATCAAGGGGAGACCAGCCGTCCAGTGCAGGAACCGATTTCTCAGTCTGCAGAGAGCCGGGAAAGTGTCCGAAGACGGAAAAAGCTCCGCGAGCACCATTGCCGGTCGCAGCACTACCTCAAACATGGAAACAATACAGGCAAGGGTCTCCGTTCTTCGCGCCCAAATAGGACTGTCTGCTGACACGCACCGGCAGAACAATGAACCCTCCCGTCATACTACAATGGACACCGACACCCAGCCTGAACACTCAACCTCCTCCGATCTTTCGGCCAGAAGCCCTTTATCACTATCACCATGTCTTTCCTCGTCATCTTCTGCGGGACCGTCGCTCCCAATGTGGGACTCCGTCTCGGTCGGTTCCTCACCGCGGCCAATTTCGATCGAAGGCCTGGAGTCAACCCAGATCTCCACAGATCCCCGAGGTACATTGATATTTGGTCCTTCCGAAGGTCTACTGAACAAACTGTTGTTATCCAGCATTCCAGATGAGTCTCAACTTTGTGGATGCAGAGTTTTTCAACGGCCAGAACCTGGGGATTCCTCCAAGCCTCGATTCCCCCCCATCTTCATCCGTCACACCCCCCTCGGGTACCTTATCTGGCACCTTTAAACTCGAGGACCCCAATTATACTGCAACACCTCTCACCTACCCCACCCTGGTACCCGCCGATCATCCGTTCACTTGGGGTGGGGACTTGATAGCTCCGTCAGAAGGTATTGCCCCCGCGCAGACCCAAGATCCGTCGATGCTACTGGTCCAGGAGTTCATGCAAGGATCTGCCAATCATTCTCCGACAATCTTCCCCCCAGAGGACGGTCCCTCGTTCATCATGACATGTCCACTTCCCTTGTGTTCCCATCAGTCCAACGAGTTGATCTCGATATGGCGGCATATAACTTGGGATCATTTGGGGGATGTCAACAACTGCTCCAGAGCCATGACGGAGCTGGTAGAGAAGGTCGTGTTGGGTGCAGAGGAGAAACGATGATCCTGGCGTCGCGTACCACGAACAGGGGCTCAGCGCCCGGAATGGCGATGCGT
>Ga0307517_10006143_pt1 | contig 17895 bp, 19 predicted proteins | sample 23_EM_MG_FD_194515 | JGI IMG/M metagenome (GOLD analysis project Ga0307517, IMG submission 194515) | Populus trichocarpa ectomycorrhiza microbial communities from riparian zone in the Pacific Northwest, United States - 23_EM | ecosystem: Host-associated > Plants > Roots > Unclassified | place... | reverse complement strand
ATTTTATTTGCAAAACATTTTTGTTCTAATGACTTTATCTTTACTTTAGATTTTATTAATCAAATATTTGATGAATATTAAAAATAAATAATTTTTTATTAATAAATTAAATATATTTCACATGTTATCAACTAATTGGTAACAATATCTTATCCAATTGAATGTCCACTGGTAAAAAAAAAAATTATGTAAGGAAAGTGATTAAAACTTCTTTTGATGCTGGATGATTGTGGGCTTTTCAACACAATTATACTGAGTTGAGAAATAAAAAATAGTGTAAAATAACATGATAATTTTAACTCTCTTCTGCATCCACATTTCTTAGTAAAAAAAAATCTCTTTATCCATGCAATTTATTCCAAATGGTCGTCAAGGGAAGAAGACAAAGAAACTATTCATTATTATTGCTGCTGCTGCTGTCGCTGTCGTTGTTGAGAGAAAACAAAGAAAAACCTGTTTATCTATGCAATTTATTCGAAATAGTCTCACATCTCATTTTCTAAATTCCGTGTGTGTGTGATCTTTCATGACATAAGCACGTGTTGTTTCAAACTCCACAAAGGACGCGGTCGTGTTAGGCAGTGGCTCTATTGGCAACGGGGGCTCAAAGGCCAGCTTCGTTTAGTTGTGCATGCTACTGCTTGGCGCCATATTTTATTCTGTGTGGGACAGGTTAGGAGGTACTGGCCTTATCAGCCTCGTGAAGGGTTGTTTAAAGAAATTTGCTTACCTACTTCCGAATACAATTATGTTTCTGGAATTGCAGGCATGGCCATGGCCACAAGGTTCATATCAATTATGTTTCCTGTGGGTGCTCCTGCTACAGGATCTTAAAGTTAAAATCAAGGTTGAGGTGGTAACTTATATGGAAGGTAAAATCAAGGTAAGCATACAATTATGTTTCCTGGAATTGTATGCTTACAAGCAGTAACTTATATGGAAGGTAAACTATTGCGGTATAGATTAAAGTTAAAATATGGAACTCACCAGCAAGGTTGAGGTGGTGAAAACAGTCTCTATTTGGGAAAAAGGTGAGAAAACAAGTTTGATTTCTCAAAACCATGAGGACTCCCAGACTGAAAGGGAATTAGTCTCTGGCCATATATATATATATATATATATATATATATATATATATATATATATAGTCTCAATCATAAAGTAAAATATTTATAAATATATTTAATTAATTAAATTAACATTTCGTCCAAAGTAACTAAAATTAAGATATTTGACATCGGGTCATCTACCCAGTTGTATTTAATAACTTTATTTTTTATAATAAATGTTTTTTAAATTAAACGATTATTCATGCCAATAAAAGATAAAAAAATCGTTAACAAAAATGAATTGAATAAAACTATGAAACTCAACTATAAAACAATCCAATGTTGAATAACGAAACTGGAAAAAAAAAATTAAACTAATATAATGTTGAAGGATGAACTCGCAAAAAAATATCAATTTAAAAAACCAAAACAACCTGGCTGAACTTCCTAAACATGAGTTAATCTCTAAAATTCTCAACTCATGAAATTTTAGTCTCGGGTTCAATTAAGAAGTTCAATTCCAAACAAATTTAATGTTGAAGAATAAAACTGATTTTTTTTTTAAACATTGCCAAAGTGAGAAAAATAGCAATAAAAAGAATGATTATTAAATTTGAAAGATTAAAAAAATGAGGGGGATGAAATTAATAAAGAATTACAATTTAATAAATTATTTCAAATAAAATAAATAGTAATCAAAAGAACATAAATTGAAGAGCTTCTTTGAGATTTTGGAGGGGTAGATGTGAAAATCAAGAAGGAGAGAGAGAATAGGGGGGAAGGTTGCCAATGCCAAACTAGATGACCTTTGGCCACACGCGATGCCACATTGCGAAGGAAACATCAAGATGATTCAAACACCGTCACAAAAGGTGGTGTTTGTCCACTGGACGACTCCATACACGCCGCTCAAGCGCTGACGTGTGTAACACATGCATCATTAGTTTTTTTTTTAATAATATTTGTATATATTAAATTACACAAATTCCCTAAAACCAACCTAATAATACAAAAAAGCCTGAGTGCAAATACAAAAATATCCCTGAACATAAGCTATAAAAATTCCACTTTCAAGGGCATGCAAGTCATTTTATCGTTCATTAAAAATGAAAAAGATGAAAATGACTCTGAATGTAAGCTTTAAAAAATAATGAATCTAAGGATATAAGGATCATTTCACCGTGCATTATAAAAAAAAAAAAGTAATTTCCTTTAAAATCTTGGAATGATAAATGGACTATCATGAAATTATTGAATTAGCTCCAATAGCATGCTATTTTCTTGATTTTGTTTTTCAAGGCATAATAAATATTTTCACCACCAATGTTTAAAAAAGCCCATGTCTTTCAATCTCACCCTCCTGTAATGAAGTGACCTAAATTGGCTTACAATTTAATTCTATAAGGGCCAAATAAAAAAATAGATAGAAAAAAAAAACATTGTGAACAACGTGTTCACAATGTTTTGTGAGGGAACCCGTAGTGTTTTTTGCATAGTGAATCACCACACTATTTTTTTTTTCTTATAGTTATAATTATAATATTGTCAATTAGAGGAGAAAAGTAGAAACTAGAAAGGCGAAGGAAATAAAACAAGCTAACAATTTGTTCTATGAATAAATAAAAGAGTTAGCAAATTTATTTCCCTCCTATTTTTATTTAATTTAATTTTCCAGTTGACAAATTGTTTGAAGCTCTTGAAATTGAATTTAATTCCAAGGGTTAAATCAATTCTTTACTTTGGAACTCTTTAGAGGGTATTGATTTGAATTTTAAACAAAATTCAATAGTTTAAAAATGGCCAAAAACAAATTAAAAGGAGACCCTTATAATTTACTATGATAATTCCTCTTAGAATTGATATTAAAAATAATATTCTAAAAATACCATTAATAAAACAAACCCTATTTTTATAAACCCCTTCACTATCTCTTCCCCTTTTATTTTCCCCCAAACCTCACCTTCTATTCTAACACCTTCAATGTTTAATTTAACCCAACCTATTTCAAGCTATCTCCAACCTTATTTTAAATGCCCACAACCTAGTTTGGATAGTGTTACAGTGCCCAACTCTTGTTGTGAAGCCACCATAAAACGCCTCATGCAATCTCAAATCTAACTAATCGCTCTAATAAGTCTCGGGTTGTCCTTGTGAGCACTATCAATGTTTAATTTAACCTAATGTTCTTTGGGTGGAGACCAAAAATACATATTTAGTTCCTTGAGAGGCAAATTATAGCTACCAATTCTTTTCTCTAAGCATCTTTGATCTTAGTAACATATTGGATGACTTGTGTATGTGATACAGGCAAAAGCTAAAGACAACAACAAACAATGAAATAACACATGAAATTTAATGAGCGAAAAGGGTTGCAGATGTGAACCCCAAGTTCGCAGGTTTTATTTTCTCTATAATTATAATCCTCTAGGAGGTTTATAAAGCCTTAAATAGATCAGAAACCCTACCTTAACTAGGAAACAAAATAAAAATATGAAATTACAAAAGAAAGAAGCATGAAATAAAAAAAATAAAAAGGAAAATCATAAAAATTGCTAAAATCAAAGCCCCGGGGTGAGATTCGATGGATGAAGAAGCAGATTTATCGCTACTCTAAAGAAAACAACCTCTAAAAACTCTTGTAAAAATTTGAGTGTGATACAATGGTCGGATAAAACATTATGGCTCTTTTGAGTCGTTATTCTCGTCTAGCACGACTATGCCTCCTTTTAGACCTAGACCTGTCCCACTGGTTTATAAATGCATCTGTTAGGTCATTCACGTAATCTATCTGGGCCAGATCCTTATCTAGTTGTGATAGACCTACACCTGACTGCCCAGAATCACCGGTTATCGCAAGCCCAACTACATCATTCTCCCTAGGTTGGAGAGAGCTCGTCCTCGTGTTCTGTTCCTCCCCAAATAAGAAGTCAAGTGGTGGACATTAAAGACATAAAAAATCTTTAGATGATGAGGAGGACAAATCCTGTAGGCATTATCATTTATAATATGCAACACCTTACAAGGATCTATCTTTTTTTCCTTCAGTTTGTTATACTCACCCTTTAGAAACCTGTCGCGTGCAAGTATTGCCCACAACTAATCACCAACTTTAAACACCATTCTCTTATGAAGAGTATCAGTCAGGGCCTTATACATAACATTGTTGTCACTGATTGTTTGTTTGACCTATTTATGAATGGCATGCAAATAATTTGCCATGTCAGTAGCTTGGATGCTCAAGATTTCGATGCGAGGTACAAGAATTAACTCAAGTACTTCAAAAGGATTTTGTCCATAGACAATTTCATGCTCACATCTAGCCATGAAGCATCAAGAATTAGTAACGAGGTGTATAACCCAGTATTTGATAAGGCGCCCATGGACCTTTGACAAATAACACACTTCTTAACAAAGGTAGAAACATATCTTAGTAATTTAGGCTAGTAATAATATGTGGATATTAGAGCCAACATCTTATCCCCTCTAAAATGCACCTTATAATGCAATTCACGAATGATACACTTTCACAAAGAGCAAACTGGAACACAAAGCTGCAAACCATGAAAAAGATAATCATTTAAAAGCACATAGTTATCTCGTTTATCTCCCCCCATTAACTTAACATAAATCTAACTGAATGAGGCATCACCTGAATACAACTCACAGAAAGTATGAAATCTTAGCACACGGGTGCGTATAGTATTGAGTAAAGTCACACGTCAACTAAGAGCGTCATCCACCTTATTTAAACTGGCTAATTGGTGCCTCAATGAAAAAATGAACTCTTGTAAAAAGGACACCCATTTCATATGCTGACGACTCAGCTTTTACTGTCTATTTATGTACTTCAGAGCCTTATGGTCAGTAATTAAAATAAACTCTTTTTTTTACAAGGTAGTGCCTCCAATGTTTTCAAGTCTAAAAGTAATGTAAAACTCCATATCATATGTGGAATAGTTCTTCTTTGAGCTGGTATTTCTTATTAAAAAAGGCGATGGGGCGCCCACCCTGGCTAAAAACTCCTCAAATGCCTACTCTAGAAGCATCACAATTTACTTCAAACAATTTCTCAAAGTCCGGTAATGCCAAAACTGGAGCTTCAATCATCTTCTACTTCACTAACTGAAAACTTGTTTCAGTTTCATTTGTCCACTGAAATATACATCCCTTTAGGAATTCTATAATTGGTGCGATAAGGGAACTGAAGTTTATGATGAATCTTTTATAAAAAGATGCAAGGCCATGAAAACTTTGCACATCATGGATGCTCTTTGGTGTCGGCCACTTAACAATTGCAGAGATATTACTTTTGATCAGCCCAAACACCATTAATAGATACAATAAAGCTCAGAAAAGCAATAGTATTAGTAAAGAACTTACATTTCTTTCAGTTGACATACAACTGTTCCTTCATCTAAGTATCAAAAACATCTCGTAGGTGCTCCAAATAGGACTTTAAAGTGGAACTATAAATGAGAATGTCATTGAAATAAATGATGATAAATCTACCAATGAATGACCTCAATACCTAATGTATGAACCTCATGAATGTGCTGGGAGCATTAGACAATCTGAGTGGCATAACCATCCACTCATATAACCCATGGTGTGTTTTGAAGGTTGTCTTCCATTCATCCCCCAGTCTGATCTTGATCTGATGATAACCACTCTTGAGATTAATCTTGGAAAATACCTTAGACCCTGCCAACTAATCTAACATGTCATCTAGATGCGGTTTGAGGTACTTGTATTTTATTATGATTCGGTTTATGGCCCTACTGTCCACATACATACGCCATGACCTATCCTTTTTGCGAACCAAAAGGGTTGGCATGGAACAAAGACTCATACTTTCTTGGATATACTCTTTCTTTAGCAACTCTAAAACTTGTCTCTTCAACTCTTCGGCTTCTTTAGGGCTAAGTTTGTAAGCTGTCTTATTTGGCAAGCTAGAACCTAACATCAAGTCAATCTGGTGTTGTATCTCTCTCATCAGAGGTAAATCTTGGGGTAACTCATTCGATATTAAATCTGAAAATTCTGCTAACACACCTCGTGCCCCTCCTAGTCATTCTCTTCTTCCTTCTCCTTCATTGCTATACTTCTAGGTATTAGAGCAAACACCACTCACTCACTCTTTATTTCTACCATAAATTGTGATAAGAGCAACAAATTCTTCCCACTATTAGCCTTCATCTCTATTGTCTCCCTCTTAGGTGCCTAAACTATACTCTTCCCTTTAATACTAAGGGTATAAGTGTTCTTCTTTCCATCATGAACCATACTCCTATCAAACTGTCATGACCTCCCTAACAAAATATGATAGGCATCTATCGAGACCACATCGTACCAAGCACTATCAAAGTATTTTTGACCCATAGAGAAATAAACAAGGTAACGTCTATCCACAATTACCTCAATATCTTTATTCATTCATGTTAGCTTACAGGGTTTGAGATGATTTACAGTCGTCAGCTGAAGTTTCCTAACTACCTCCGTAGAGACCATATTCTCGTAGCTCCTACTATCTATGATCAAACTGTAGACTTTGTCTTTGATGGTGCACGTAGAGTGAAAGACATTGCTACGCCTCCAATCCTCATCACAATCACCCTTGGGTGTCAACAAATGTTTTTTGATCACAAGGGTTGTATTGCCATTTCCATCCAAAACATCACCATCGCTGATAGAATCATCCTTGTTATTAGTAAAATTCGTGAGTTCTTCTTTTACTAGCAAATTCTTTCTCGGAAGACTCTCTAGTCCGTTACACTTGCTAATTCGATGTCCCAATTCATCACATCTAAAGCAACAAAGTCTAAAACCAGAACCTTCACTTGCTGCCCGTTGATTTTGTTGGTTTGGACTAGCTTGGTTGGTGGTTTGTGTTGCGACGTCGCGGTCGCACAAATTAATTACCTTAGTTTAAAACATAACACACAAGATAGTACAGAGCAAGCAAGGGGTCGATTCCATGAGGAAGGTTCAAGTCAGATTTTTATGCTAGATGATATGCAATTTGGGGGGGGGTTTGGAGGTTATCTAGGCTAAAGCAAAAGTAAACAGAAAACTATTAAGTAAAATTAAATAAAATCAGAAAATTATCAAGAGAACAAACCTTGGTTTCAAGTAAACATCCACCTACGAAAATCAGAACTGATCACTGAAACAATACATCAATTTTATATTCTAAATATTTATCCTTTCTTAACATTAGTTAATTAACGGATCCGCCGTATAACTAACCATAACCATCAAATAACCACAGTGTCCGCACTAGTAATTTAATAGAATGACAACATTAAGAACTAGATAAATAGATTAATCTTGACAACATGATTGTCCACAGTCCATGTTTGATTTGTTCGAATGTTCTCCCTAAGGTTAATAACGTAGATCCACCACAATTATTAAACTCAGTTCCTTCACAAGTTCATATACCACAACTTCGGTTTTGATATCAAACTTAGCAACAGATTGTCTACAATAATAACTTAGAGTCCACTCTAACAATTAAAATAAACAATCATAGGAAAAATAAGCATAGGAGAACAAACATATTTATCATATAAACTGAAAAGAAAAGGTAAAATAAATATCACAGTTCTTGAAATCTGAAGGTTTCCATGTCCTTGCAATCAAGAAAAAGAATTTAGCCTTGCATGTCTACCAAACAATTAATCAAAAAGAAGGAAGAAAACATGATTTCGGGTTTTTTAGAGGAAAGGGGTGGTTTTTTTCTCTTTGCTGGTTGTCCTCCTCCATTTTCCTTTTCTCTCTTTCTTTTTATATCATAGGAAACCCTAATCCCTTTTCTACAAAATAGTCTTTTCCTAAGTAGACAATTTACATTTAAGCATTTCAATAACTATTTTCCTGAAAAAGGATAAATAGCCTTGCAGAAAATCTTCAAGCTTTGAATTTTGACTTAGAGGAGCTAAATTGCCGAAATAAAAAATTAGATGATGGTTTGGATGCTTTGAGAAGTACTTTGGACTTGTTTCTCCACAAAACCTGTTTGCTGGCAGAATTCATGTGTCATCTTAAAAAAATCATATCTCTCTCATATGAGCTCTTTTTCTGCTGAACTTTGGTAGAATGATAGGTCTTCGAGTCAGGAATCCAACAAAGTTGAGTTTGCATCAAATGAAATTCTGTAGCTCAAGATATTCAAGTCGGAATAGCAGAAGGTCAACACTGGCAGAATGCGAGATTTGACTTTGAAGGCTGCGATCTCCTTGCTCTTTCGCCTTTTATTTTTCTTTCCTTATATGTACAGAAAGGTATGGATGTTAGCTTTTTAATGCCACTAGAATCACTTCGTTTCTACTTCTAGAGCTCAAGCTCTGCACAAAACATCGATCGAATGTCAAATCTATCAATTATCTCCAATTTACTTCTTTTTGAATATTACATCCAAAAGTGCCTTTAAAACATAAAATAAAGAATATCAAGGCATTTTATGTATAAAAAATAGGCAAAAAACTAGGCAAATATGGGTAAAACTATCAAATAATATGGTTGCATCAGTCTGCCTTGGGTCACTACTACGTCCTTTATTATTCTATTATGATTGAAAGTTTATGCTAACATTCCTGGTAGTCTATTGCTTCTTCACCGTTAAAGCCCTCTGATATGCCTATGTCACTATCCACAAAGAATGAAGACTTAATACATCCTTAATTGACTATCGCAGGCCACTAAGGTACAATGCCACTAGCTGCTCCTTTGTTTCTACTAGATCATTCCTTGAAACTAGTTGGTAAAATTTATTAGTGTAGTCATTGATAGATTTACCTTCTTGTTTCAGCATGTAGAGCCTCTAATATAAAGTCTATGAGTAGCTAAAAGGAAAAAAAAAATGTTCTCTCATCTTCTTCTTAATCTTGTCACAGTCATTTATTCTAGCTTTCCCTTGTCTCATCCTTGTCTTCTTCAACTGCTCCCACCAAGCAGAAGCCCTACTCTTTAATTTGATTGCAACTAACTTCACTCGTATTTGTTCAGGCACGTCCTTGTATCCAAAAACCCATTTAATCTCATTCAACCAGTCAATGAATTCTTCTGCTTGTAAAGTCCTTGAAAATTCAGGAATATATGTAATCCAAAATCCCTAGATCTGTTCTTTTCTCGCTCAAAGGGTGGTCTTCTCTGAATCCGTCTTAGATTTTAAGTTTGTAGGTTTTATTTTCTCTCTAATAATAATTCTTTAGGAGGTTTACAAAGCCTTAAATAAACCAGAAACCCTACCTTAACTAGGAAACAAAATAAAAATATAAAATTACAAAGGAAAGAAGCATGAAATCTGAAAATAACAAGGACAATCATAAAAAATGCTAAAATCAGGATTCTGAGGCGAGATTTTGAAAATCTAAAGATCTATCAGTCAGATAAAAAATTATGGTCCTTTTGAGTCATTATTCTGGTCTGGCACAACCAAACCTTCTCTTCGACCTAAACATGTCCCACTAGTTCATAAATGATTATGTTAGGCCATCCACGTAATCTGTCTGGAGCAAATTATCATCTAATTGTAACAGACCCACACTTAACTGTCTAGAACCACCTGTTATTGTAAGCCCAACTATATCAGTATAATAATTAACACTAATTGCGGATTTTAGAGTTGAAAGCCCTTTTTCGTTTATCCATATCAAAAGGAACCATGTTCACTACTTTAAAAGGGATGTCCCAATCTTGCTGCTGAAATTTATAACTCCCCTTTATGTTATCCACAAATATTAAATCAAGTTCGCAAAATGTGTATTATGTATAAGTTAGGATGCATTTGGTTGATTAATTGTAATATTTTGTGGGAGGTGACTAGGGCTAGATTAGAAAATTAACTAAAAATATTACAAGGATAGTAGTTAAAAAAATAATAAATATAAGGTCCTGTTAACAAAAAAGAAAAAAATTGTCACTGCAAAAATGATTTAAAGGTAAAACATTCAAGATTATTAATTCAATTTATTTTTATATATATTCTAAATAATATAATTAAATTAAATTCTATAGTTTAATATTTTATTTTAAAAATAAAAATTGTAATAGTTTATAAATTGAATACAAGTAACATGTAGAATTGAAAAAAAACAAAACTGAGTTTTTTTTAAAAAAAACAAAAATTGAAATTGAGACGCATGTAACTAAAAGCAGTTGTTGTAATCTTCTCCGTCAACTTTTTCTCGCGAGTTACTAAACTCTCCCCTTCCTTCTTGTTTTCTTCTTCGATTCAGTCCCTCTATTCTATTATATATAGGTCACCTGCTCCCATTTTTTCTATTATATTTTGTTACTGTTTTACACATTTTTTTTTTTTTTTTCCATTTTGGTTTCTGGCTTCCTTCTTGAAAGGTAATTTGTTGATCATCATCATCATCTTCTTCTTCTTCTTCTTCTTCTTCATATATTACTAACTGTTTGGTCTTGCTTTGAGAGATATTGATCGGACCTGACCCTTCTAATATCTGTGTGAATTTCTTTTAATATTTTCCCAGCAATATGCCACTATTGTTGTTGGTCTTGCTCTTTCTTCCTCTTTATTAACGTTGTCTAATTTATTTTGGATTATATATGACTTGAATCTCTTTTCTGCTTTCTTTACTGCTAGTTTTCTTTTAATTTGCTCGTTTTGTTTTTTCATTTGAAAGGAATGTGCTATGTGCTATTCTGTAATGCCTTCAAAGCTACTGTACATTGTGTCTTTCAACTCACTGTGTTGAAATAGGAGTTTCTTGTTAAATGCTATAAACCCATTTCTAATAATTATTTGTGGGCTTCTTTCTTGGGGTATCTTGAATTTCAGAATGGCCACTGCTGTGTTTCACCAAGCCTTAGGGACCGCTCAGTCCCATCAACACCTCCAGAACTCCGGTTCTCGTCTTGAGTTTGGCCATGCTTCGTTGAAACTGATATCTAAAGGTTTTAAGGTTGACATTGGACTGTCAAGAAGAGGGAGTTATAGTTCTTGGAAGAAGAAATTTGGTCTTATTCAAGCCTCGGCTTCTCAAACTTCAGTGGTTCAACCGGTTTCATATCCCCCAAATAACAGCTCTGATGAGTTACGAAAGAAATCAAGTATGCCTGTTTCTTTTTAGTCCAAAATTCATATCTATTGAAGATTAGATATTCATATCAATTGCCATTTTTTATTCTTAAAAAGATCTCATCATATTTGAATTTGGCCGCATGAATCCTACGATTCTGCAATACAATAGAAAAAAATCATGTTGATATACAGATTGATTGATATTATTTGGCGTCTGATTAAAATTTGGAGCTGGGTTTTTTCTTTTTGTGAAATCTTCTTAATGCTATATCCTAATCTATTTCAGGTGAAGCAGCTTTGATACTGATTAGGCATGGTGAGTCACTATGGAATGAAAAGAACCTCTTCACAGGCTGTGTTGATGTGCCATTGACAAAGAAGGGTGTGGAGGAGGCAATTGAAGCTGGTAAGAGAATCAGCAACATACCCGTCGACATGATATATACATCAGCCTTGATACGTGCGCAGATGACTGCCATGCTTGCCATGACTCAGCATCGTCGCAAAAAGGTAGTTTGGTAAAACATGCCATTGGGTGTTAGAAAACAGAAGTTTTAGCTGCGCATCGTCACAATATGGTAGTTTGGTAAAACATGCTATTGGGTTTTAGAAAACAGAAGTTTTAGCTGTGGCATTCAAATCTCAGAAGTTATTAACATGATAGTAGATGAATATCTTGCTCTTAATCTGAGCTAAACCTGCGTTATTTGTCATTGGCACAATAATTACTGAGGCTGGCACATCTGACACTTATTTATGTATGAATTCAGCAAGACAAGTTAAGATGAACTTATTTAAGACTCCACTATTTCCTCAAAAGTTTTTTTCTTTTTCTTCTTTATTTGCTAGCATGTTGACCATCAAACTGGTGGCAGGTTCCTATCATTTTACACAATGAGAATGAACAGGCAAGGGAATGGAGTCAAATTTTTAGTGAAGATACAAAAAAGCAATCCATCCCAGTTGTAACAGCTTCGCAATTAAATGAAAGAATGTAATGATACTGTTCATATCCTTTTTCCTGGAATCCCCACTTCATATGCAACTTATGACCGATCTTCTCTACAGGTATGGTGAATTGCAGGGTCTCAATAAGCAGGAAACAGCAGATAGGTTTGGAAAGGAAAAGGTTCACGAATGGCGGAGGAGTTATGACATACCTCCACCCAATGGCGAGAGTTTGGAAATGTGTGCTGAAAGAGCAGTTGCTTATTTCAAAGATCACGTATGCATGGCTATGCTTCCTATTCCTAGTTCTCTTATGATTTGCTTGCCAATGATTGGATGGTTTTCTTAATGATTCAAGCAATTGTATACCATTCAATAGCATCTGACATAAGAGTACTTGCAGATTGAACCTCAACTTCTATCTGGGAAGAATGTGATGATTGCTGCCCATGGGAATTCACTGAGGTCCATCATCATGTACCTTGACAAATTAACTTCACAGGAGGTGATAAACTAGTTACTTTGGGGTGTTTCCATATGGATCATCTCTGCATTATCTCTTCTTTTTCCTCATAGTATTAACTTTATTTTGATCTTTTTTTGTTCTGGCAGGTTATCAACTTAGAATTATCAACTGGAATACCAATGCTTTACATATTAAAAGGGGGGAAATTCATTAGGAGGGGAAGTCCTGCAGGACCAACTGAGGCTGGCGTGTATGCATATACTAGGGTATGCGACTTCTGGTCATCATAATAGCTTCTGGACTTGAAAATTTTCATTCTGGCAGCAGTTTATATTTGCCTGATTTTAAGTGTGGCAGATTATTATGTTCAACAGTTGTAACCTGTCTGAAATTAATATGGAAAAGTTTTATCTGAAATAATTATATAGTTTTTGATTTCCCTAATCACTCGATGAAGCAACCAACCAAAACATGCTTGTGTCAGGGAGTAACCTTTCTAGTTTCCAATGAGGCCTTAAGATGAATTTTCCTAGTTAATTATAGACATTGGAATGCAATATAATTTTTTCAGCAATTTACTTTTATTGCTAAGACTGGCTGGTAACCCCTAGGTCTAGAAAGCAAAGGAAGAAATGGTATTGTCATTACCTAGGAAGTATGTATATGATACAGAGATGCATAAAAAATATTATGCAAACACATTATTGAGTAAAATTGTAAAACACACTAACAATCAATAAATTGTGTGTACAAGAATGAACAACGAGATCTTTTTTTGGCCCATGACATTATTACTTGGAATTTCTGAATATTCTTGGAATTCTAACTCCATAGTCTTCTTTGTTTTGCGCATCGTTTACATGATGCTATCTAGTACCTGACTGAATATGACACTACCACTTATGCTACTTTAAATGCTGTTGCAGAGTTTAGCTCTATATAGGCAGAAATTAGATGATATGCTGCGTTAATATGTGCTCACATACTGGTAAGTTCAATTGCTTGTTATCATCTTCTGTGTCTACCTCAATCACTGGCTCTTTTTTTGCTTCCAACTCCTTAGATGAGTACCAACATTGCTTTGCTTTTTCAGGGGGGATTTACTATCATAATAGCTGTTGGTGTCATAAAAAAGAAAATGCAGAAAAGCTAGTTATGTAATACGTTTGGGCACATGTATATGGTTATCTTCCTCAACCAGTAGGAAGGAAAGCTTTCTACTGCTATTTGTTTAGTTTTCGCGTCAGTCAAGTCTACTGTTTTGATCGGGTCCTTGCCCATGTTTCTTCCAGGGAAGATGTAGGATTCCTGATAGTTAGTGATGTTTAAATGTTGTAGAAGATGGACTGAAATATGAGTACTGTTCTATGGTACCTTCTAGCTATCACAATGTGCACAAGGTGATGCGAGGTAATTTTCCTCATTTTGTGTTTTGTTTTTTCTGGGCATGGATTTGGGTCATGGAACATGATGGATCTTGTTTGTAGAACTCACATATTCGGGTTTAAATCAATGGTAATGATTTAGTTTTGAATTCATAAATGGATGTGGATGGTTCTTCAAATATATAGTTGGAAAGCTATTTGAATTTAAAATAAAATCTAAATTCAACAGTTAAGATTTTACAAATAGGATCCATTAACATGATTTGAAGTGCCATTTATGAACTCAATAGACCATATGATCATGCTTTAGCAAATAAACAGATGACAACTAAACCTAGACCAAAACATATTTACCTATGTATCGACCTCTTGATGCATCGTGGATGTAATCCCAGAGAGCAAAATCCTAGAATTTATAATCAAGAATCATAATATTTACGTAAAAAAAACTAAAATTAGATTATAAAACCCTCTACTTGTTAATGATTTGAATCAAGCATTAAAGGTATTTCTTGCTTGGACTATATTGATTAAGCGTTTGGAAAAGCGGGTCTCGGTGTTTTAAAAAAATTTAATTTTGTTTTTATAAAAAGTTAAATTTTTATATGTTTTAAATTGTTTTGATGCGCTGATTTTATAAATAAATTTTTTAAAAAATAAAAAAATATTATTTTGATGTATTTCGACATGAAAAACACTTTAAAAAGCAATCACAACCACACTCTCAAACAAGTCCTATTTGATCATTCTTAAACTCAACTTCATGTTTAATATTATTTTAGAAAGAATTCCCAAAACTTTCTCAAGCTTAAATGTCATATACTTTCTCAGCTTGAATGTCATATATAAACCTATTGAATCATTTTCCGTCCAAGTGGTAAACTATTTTATAAATTACAAAATTGACTCACACGAGGTCTTGTAAAAAAAGAGTGAACTGGACTGGAAAGACCAATCTAACCATCCCAATCCAGAAGCCTACAGCCCATCATGGACCACACTATACATATTAAAGGATTTCAGAAACAGATTCATTTCAAGTTCTTTCAAGAACAGTTGAGCGATGTCTTTCGTCCTCACCGCTGGTGGAAAGGTCGTACCAACTGACGAGAATCAAAATACACAGGAACATGGAAACATGCATTTGAATCTTGTCGCGACTGCCATATCATAAGACTCAACGAGGAAAAATCATTTGCTGAATTCGATAATTTTATCAATACAACTCAACAGAAACTCTTGATATTGAAGTCTGACTAAAATGACAAGTCAGCTGTCCTCCACCAACCGCTTTCAGTCATCCTGCCTTGGCAATGCTCAAGCATGTGCTTTGTCATCAGGTTTCACAACTTCAGCCTGATGTGGGTCTTTTGGCTTTGACTGTGCCTCTTTCTTGCAACCTTCAGTCACTAGAGTATTTTCAACAGTGGTAACAGTTTCTGAATCGATTCCATCACTAGAGTATTGTCAGAAGCATCAGAATCTGAGTCCAAGTTAAGCGAGTCCAAAGTAGTACATGCCATGTCCGGTTGTGGAGCTGCCGGGGAGAAACTCACTCTTGTCCAAAATGAAGGCATCCTCTTGTCGTCCTCCGTCATCCTCTCTGCATACTCGCTTATATCAAAATCGACACCTTTTCCACCAAATGCAGCTTCGAGATGGTCCATATCAAATAGATCTTCCATTATTTTCATAGTATTGATTTCTTCAGCGTAAACAAACTTGACTTTATTGTAAGTCTTAGGCTCTAGAAATGCTTTTGCCACCTGCAATGAAAGGTTCTCCTGACATTACTAGCAAACTAAACTAGCGTATAAAGTGCAGAGAAATCAGAAATGCTTCACCAAAAATACTCTAATACCAGCAAAACAGGACTGTGACTCCACTAAACACACTGGAATGCCCCTTGGCTAATGCTCATATGCAAAATACTGAAACTGAAACTAACCACTGTCCCATACAATTCACAATTGGAACTAAAACAGTTTTGCATCAAATTTTACAAATACAATGATGACATTAAAGATTGGAAACAACAAAAAAGCAGACAGATTACCACAAGTTGAACTCTTGAAATTATAATAGTGTCTCCATACCAACTACTAAGAAAAGAGAACATAAAACGCCGGGTAATTTCTATAGAATGGAGGTGAGGCCATCCCTTATGTATAGTAGTGAATGTTGGGTATCAAAACATGGCAGTGGCAGTGAGATCTGCATGTTAAGGTGTACAGTAACACAAGAACGGATAACATTAGAAATGACACATTCACCAAAAGGTCCGTGTAGTGCATATTGGTGGGGAAAAAAATGAGAGAAGGCGCCTAAAATGGTTTGGCATTGCCCAATGTAGGACACCAGAGCCCTGGTTTTGAAAAGCGATAAGCTGGGGGTAGAGGGGGCCATAAGCTAACGTGAAGTGGTGTCAGAGGGTTTAAAATCTCTCGATATTGAGGCAGATTTTGGTGTACGATCACATGGCATGCTGCAAAAAGATCCATGGTCGTAGTTGTAAACTAATCTCTAGCAATTCATTTAGGCAGTGTACATTGTTACCTTGAGCACAATCTATAATCAAAACTTTATATTTGCAAGAGCCAGAATAAAGTAAAAATTCTCTAAATCCGACAATTAGAAATTTTGAAAAGTACAGCGGGAACAGATAGGCGTTAACATCCAGAAAGGTTCAAAGAATTTTGGAGGGTTGTACAGGATTGCCAAACCCAGGCATTCAGGATAATGGTCTTGTAAAACATGGGCTGTTTCCCGTGTCTCCTTCAATGAAATATGCGATAAGTTGAAACCATTGAAATCAACCAGCCAGACCAGCTGCTCCTTTTCTGGTGGCAAATTTAAAATGGCATTCTCCATGCAATACACCAACAAATACTTAATTTGTCCTTTTATTGACTTGGAGTTCTGCAGTCGAGATGAACTTACCGTTATTACAGGTAACCAACATAAAGCTAAGCATATCACTTTTGAATTTGATCCCTGAAAACTGATATTTCTGTACACACTTCAAAGTACAAAAGATCTCACCATCATGCCAAGCATACTGGGTTTACACAAAATACTGTCACGACGGTTTGCATTAAGGTTGATATTACAAATACTATAAAAAGTGTGTGGGGAAATTATTGTTCCCCGTTTCCCACGCCACTTTTCAAAGAGAGATAGATCATTGTTGATTGTAACAGTAATTTGTTTTTTTATTTCTTTTTTTCTTTTAATTATATTTTTATAGACTTAAATTGATGGCTAATTAAAGTGTATTTATTAAGGAAGGATATCATTCAAAGGATAGAGGATTGAAATGATGAATACAGCATAAAAAGTGGTATTTTTAAACTTGAAGCTAAATATTCACTTTGATCCTCAAACATTTCAAATTATAAACTTCCAGTCTTTAAAAAATCATAATATTCAATTTTGATCTCAAACTTTATTTTTTTTATTTTTTGGTCCTTGATTTGAGAGAGAAGAAATAAAGTGGTCGGATTCTAGTGAAAGAAAGAAAAAGTCTTGGTTGAAACTGATTTCGGTCACAAAAAAAGTAATTTCAGTGTCAATGATTTCATTTTGATGGGGGAAAGTTTATCCTAGCCATTCTTTCCCATAAAATTGATTGAAATGGTAGATCTAAGACCGAAAAGAATTTTGGTTTTGGTTTGATTATGTCTTTCAGAGCCAATTTTTAGGTTGTTAAAAATTATGAATATATTTTATAAGGTATTTAGGATATTAGTTTTGGGTTTTTTGTTTGTCAAAATATGGTTGCAAAATGGATTTTTCTTGTTGGAATGAGCTTAGCTTGATTTTCCGAATAAGGTTAAGGTGCATGGGTTGTTTTAGGCCTATGAGTTTGTGCATTATATTTTTAATCTATTACAATTGAATTTTTAAAAATCTTTATTGCTTTTTTTTTTTAATTTCATCACTTAAATAACTTAATATTTAATTAGTTATTAATTAAATAATATAATTTATTTCAGT
>Ga0307517_10006141_pt1 | contig 17897 bp, 20 predicted proteins | sample 23_EM_MG_FD_194515 | JGI IMG/M metagenome (GOLD analysis project Ga0307517, IMG submission 194515) | Populus trichocarpa ectomycorrhiza microbial communities from riparian zone in the Pacific Northwest, United States - 23_EM | ecosystem: Host-associated > Plants > Roots > Unclassified | place... | reverse complement strand
TGAGTTCCTTCCTCCCCATGTTTCCTTCTAATAAGTTATCCGCTCAAAGTGCTCATAACGCACCAACCCTAACAACTATCCTCTACGGAACCCTAAGTTCTAGCTAGTTACATAGAATATCACTACACTATATCGATTGTTTCTTTCATTTTTCCACGATTCTCTTCCCCCTCCCCCATATGATGTGTAGACCTGAGGGTTATTTAGATATGGACACATAAAAGAATTGAGGGGTCAAGAATTTCTGACTAACCGTGAAAAGCGGCGGAGGGTCAAATTTCAACTATAGGATGGCGGTGGTTAGTTTCCAACGAGGGATTAGTTTGACAAAGGTGATGTTTATACCCCTTCCCCCCACCGTGAGCTCGAACCCGAGTCTTGAAGACGACTCACACTTCCAACTCTCACCCACCCAGGAAAATCAAACGTAGCCTCGAAACCAAACCCCATCCCATGAGTCTTATATCACAAGCTCAAAACAAAATACCCCACAATCCAGCCAAACCCTTCATTCTCGATCTTAGATATACGTCACTCGTATCTGGTACAATTTCGTGAGGTAATACCGAAGAGAAAGATTCACAATAGGTCTGTCTACCAGCCCAGCGGTTAGATTTCTGTTCCAAAGCCAACACTGGAATTTCTCCTCGCTTACCCTTTGTGCCATGCTAGCATAAACCCTACTTCCCCCCCCCCCCCTCCAGCCCCTTCTTATAGCTCCGCTGAGACTCGAAGTGTTTTTTTTATAAATACTAGCAGGGCTAACGGCACGCTACCGTACTATCCTATGATAATCTCTCCATTCCACCGCCCATTCTTATGTAGGATGTGACAAGTCTAAAGCACAGTTCTCCTTCAGTAAATAGAGCAACCCTAGGTAAATGGCATCTAAAAGAACAAAGGGTGGGGAAATATTCATTCGCTCATCACTATTTTAATGGATTGTGCATAAAGGGGCAGATATGAAGAAAGAAGAGATGAGTGTTGATTGCTGACTGCCGTTCTCGATCCCTTCAAGCCTCTTCGTTCGGCTTAAATAGTCCCTTTTTTCTTTCCCAGACTACTAAATTCAGTGTCGTTAATAGTACGCGATGTTCATGAGTCTCCACGCAATCGACTGCGAGTCCATCTGTATGCCCTACTGTACATATTACAGTGCGCCATGCAAGCTTACAGTTCGAATGTTGAAAAATCTGGGCTGCGGAGGCAATGATTTACGGTGAGGATTTTACGCAGTGGACTGAAACCGCCTAAGTAGAGATGAGGATCATGATTGATTGATATAATAATAACTTGATGAACGGAAAGGTGAGGAGGAAAGGTGAGGAGGAAAGGTGAGGAGGAAAGAAAAACAAGGGGGGTGAAAACATTTTCAGAGCTTGCGCGTCCTTTGACGAGTGCTTACGCATGTCTCTGTGACAACAGAGTGCGGGCACATCAAGTGCGGCCATTTAACTGCGATTTCCAACATCGAATATTCGTATATGATTTCTTGGTTCTCTCAAATATGGTTTCTTTCTCCTCTCAAATTCTTCTTCTAAGTCTTTATATTTGTTCTCAAGCCAGGTACAAGTCCGGACTTCTTTATACTTTCTTTATTATTTCTTTTGTTCCTGTATGTGTTTTCTTTTAATGCCTTTGTTCTTTGTTAAGGAGGCTTGGGATTGGTGGAAGTGGGACCAAGTCATCTCACTATATAGTTTGTCTATATCGTTCCTGTCATTCAGTTAGTAGTTTGCGGCAATCTATTACCTCGACTCCTTTGCTATTATCACTTCTTCGTTCGAGTTCCAATCGCATATTACAACATCGAACACTAAACCGGAGCGAGTGAGGTCTTATGACTCGCAGTGGCTTCACGACTTGCTCATTTGACACCATAATCTCGGGTCTACTCCCCGACTGTTTTTTCTTGTCCCTTTCCCCCTCCCATCCCCAGTGGAGGGCAGAACTTACGGTGGTTCTCCTGTTCCTGTTCCAGAGGAGGAACTTCAATGACCTGCGCATTTCTCTTGTATCTAAGTATTATGCGTAGCGCGTACCATAATACCGGTAGGGTACTGTACATCTTACCGACAAAATTAGTCCCCACCCCCCTCCCCCCGTTTTACACAAGTAATAGGAATTTTCGCTCCGCAAAACCTCAGCTTTGCTGATTGCAAGATGTTGGAAATTGTGTTCACGGTCGTGCTCTAATATTCTCTGTTCCCGCTGTTACGAGGCGTTACTCGTTACCGCTTGAGTCACCTCCTGTCCTAACTCCCACTTCTACACCCTCCTTTTCTCTTCTCCATTTCTTCTCTTTCTTGCTTTTCTCTCCGTATCTTCTTCTCTTGTTCTATAAGCAATACAAGTTGTTCGCTTACATTGAAGACCACTCTCCTCTTGAAACTTGTGACACCGCTCACTTCCACTCGTTCACTCCCAGTCCTTCCCAAAACGAGAAAATTCCAAAATTACCAGAGCCTTTAGAGTGATCAAGACATTATCACTCATAAGAGGCAAGCTCTGCCAGTTAATGCGCATGGCGCGATGCTGGAAAGAATGACAGTGGGCAAAAGGTATCTCTAATCTTACCGGTAGATGAGTTTCCCATACAAAAGGTGCATTGAGACAATATCCAATCTGGATCCTAAGCTCTCAGCCCCCAAAGCGGAGTGGAAAAATTCTCATAATCTCTACCCAGAAAGTCTAGGGAATTGCCTATACTATGGAATTGGCTTTGTGAATTCTATATCACCTCTAGATGAGTTTTGAATGGCTAAAATCGGCTGTTTTTGGTGTAAAACGGGGGGAGGGGGTGGTGCAGACAACCTTTTTTCGCCAAGATGGGATAAGGGCAAGGAGTAGTATCTTGTCCATTCGGGTTAATTCCCTACCCTTGCGCTGTCTCGGCGAGTTATCTTCAGCCGCAACCCAAATTTTGTATCATGCATCACGGTAAGAACTGGGATAATTGAACCTCATGCTTGGATTTTTGAGCTGCCTTTGCTAGTATCATAAGGACTGGCTCGTTTTCTTGTTTTTCTGTCTTAGGCTCGGGCTGATGGGGTCAGTTTTCGCTGTGCGCTCGCCCTCCTATCCAAGAGGGGGGATTTCAGACGTCGTGGCGCAAGGTTCGGCTATTCCAATTCTTATGGTATTGACCTGGGGTTGGATAATAGGTGGTTCCTCGTATGATACTCCAATTGCAGAGGCAGATGAATTCGCTCGGTCCGTCCCCGCTTCCTTTAACCCAGTTTTACAAGAGATGAGGCTCTGCACGTGGCTTGGCAGAGGGATGTCTCATAAAGTTATATGCCCCGATCCACCAGTTCCTTGTGAATGATTACAGCAGTTTTCCCTCTCTCCTCCTCTTGTTTATGGTTTGGATAATGCCATTATATAGTATTAATAATTCGGGGGACCTCAACAACAGAATCACGGAATAAATATACCCTCTTTTGGCCTCAATGATAGCCTTTATTCTCTCAGTATGCTCCTTGCTAGATTTGCAAAATAGTCTGAATCTAGTAACTTTTAGTAGTGTTCAATTGTATTGTGAATTTCATTCCTCAAGCCCCAACCTTGGTATTCAGAGTGGAGTATGACACCGGTGTGGGGTAGGGTCATATCATGGGGTAGTTAGACGGTCACGCTTGGTGTTGAGTCCCGTTGTGACTCACCCACTTAGTAGATAGCTTGGCGTGCAGAATTTTCTGTATATAGAAGTGAGAGAGCCTGACACCGGTACAATGGGATACATTCTCTCAGAAAGCGGCTTCCCCGGTTCTTGCACGGTAGCTTTGCAATTAGCAGTCTCTTTGATCCAACCTACCGGCATTCCGGTACCGCAGAAGCCAGCTAAGTCGCCTTTCTCTCAGAATATAAGGGTTCTGTTGTAGGGGTGGGAAATTCGGCTTACTACTTGGTTTGGTTATGATGTGATCTGGGGAAATGCTTTGACAGATGTTCAGGTGAGGTTCTTGGTTGCGCCCTAGGGGGGTATGATTTGACCGCGATAGTAATACCCTACGGTGCGAGCACTCGAGTACGGATTTGACGACAAAAGAAACCGGCCACAAAATACACGTGCAGTGCTGTATAGCCAAGCACCACAAACTCAGACTCCAGAATTTGTTCTTCAAAAAAGTATATAAAATTGCCAGCTTCTCTCACGCGGCCTAGTGCAGGAAGCACGCGAGCAAAGTCAGCCATCGTGGTTGCCATGAAGAAATCTCACACAAATTGAGTGTCTTGGCAGGGGTTTGAGGCTCTTCCATTAGCAATCTGGTATGATAATCAGAGTTCCTCGTGTGCTTTCTGTAGCCTGGTGCTCGGTTATGCAAGTCTTCATGTTAAGCTGAAAAATCCCTGGATTTTTCCAATGTTATCATGGCAAGTAGGCACCTTTTGAAAATGAGCATTTTTGGTATGGAAAACCTGGGGGGTGTCAGTTTCTTTTGTCCTAAGACGGTGCTGGGGTGTGAGGGTAGGTTAAGTGCGGCTCAATACCTTGCTGGATTTACAGCCTTGGGCCTCTCTTTTGAACCGGGTAACCAGGCCCCATTGTTGATTCCACTCACGTGCCTGTTACTCCTTCTCCATTCCATACCCCCTTTATGGCCCAATCAGCAGCCTCAAGTCCAGCGCGAACCAAGTTATGACTACGGTACAAGCCTTTGCTTGAGCATTGCAAAAGTTTCCGGACATGCTGACATTGGCTTGGTGCTGCCTTGGGTGTGGCCGCGCAATAAAAGTGCTATTAAGCTCGGTCTCCACATTTCCGGAAACTTTTGCAGACTGATCTCTCGTAGGGGGCAATACGACTGGAAGGAGAAAGTTACTCGTACAGAGTGCGCCCGACTCGTACTCGAGTACAGTACATGCATCTCATTTGCGCATAGCCTCTATCCGCCCCGGCCCGGATCGCCCTCCATCCCCACTATCCCCATTGACCATACCGCTCGGACAGTCCACACCCTTCTCTATCCCCACCACCGCCATCATCGTCGTCAACCTCCCCAACACCATCTCCACCTTACATCTCCCCTCACCTCCTGTACCATTGTCTTCTTCTCCACCCCTTCACCTCCTCCCGCACCTCCCCCACCACCTTCACCCCCCGGGCTTCTTTGTGCGCCCGGCTTATGGTTACCCCCTGAGTCCAGTAGGATAGCATATGAATGGATGTGGTATTTCCTGTTCCTGATGCGGTAGGCACAGGTAGGACGCTGCTGGCACAAATCTGAGGGAGATAGGATAGCTGTGAGATATCTGGGAGGTTGCATAATGATCCCGCTCTTCTTCAGCCCTCGAGGGTTCCTGTAGCTGACTATCTCCTCTTTCAGTTTCTACAATATCCTGACCTGCGAAAAAGAGAAAATGTCACGATCTTTCAGTCATAATACCCACTCTTTTAACACAAGCTACAATGCCAGCGTGTCGAATAACTTTACAGTTACCGATGAGCGAGCTAATATCCTTGCCTGGCTATCGCCACTGGATCCCAAGTCATGCCATCAAGACATCCGAGACCGCCGAGTCGAAAACATCGGGGAATGGCTCTTACGAACCGAGGAGTTTAGAAGCTGGCAGGGCGGTGGCGCGGAAGGCGAAGCCGATAACCCAGTTTTATTTTGTTATGGAGATCCAGGGGTCGGGAAGACTCGTATTGGGTAACGAGGACGAACCTTGCGGAAGAGAAGAAAAGGGCAATTGCTGACTAGCTGTGATGTTAGCTCGTTAGCGATAGACAGCTTGTGTGATCGGGCTGGAGAACAAAACGCTACCGTCGTATGTTTTTATTTCGACTTTACCATCCAAAAGGAGCAATCCCCCACGAGCACGATGGGCGCCCTGCTGAAACAGGCGGTTGGAGGACTGGAGGAGATCCCGGAGGAGATATCGTAAGCATACCAAAAACAAAAAAAAGCTCTTGGAGGACGGGGGCCTCGACTTTCGGATATTGTGAAAATGCTACAGAATACCTCTTCCAAAGAGCGCACGTTCATATGTATCGACGCTCTGGACGAATGTGTGCCAGAGCACCGAGCCAAGGTTCCTGATTCGCTCAACCAAATTCTCCAAAAGTCACCAGACACGAGCATATTTGTGACTGGAAGGCCGCACATTCGACCCGAGATCGGAAGGCGTCTTGCTGGAAGAGTCACGAGCCTATCTATAAGTACTAAGAGAGGTGACATCGTTAGATATCTTCATTTCAGGCTGGAAGAGGACACAACCCCAGATGCGATGGACAGTAGACTAGAGGGGGACATTCTGAAGAAAATCCCTGAGGATATATCTGAAATGTGTGTAGGACCCGCGACCTGAGGAAGGTACTCAAGCATCCACTGACAGATACATGTCCAGATTCCTACTAGTCTCGCTAAATATCGATGCGATCCTCCAAGAAACCACAATACATCGTAGGCGACAAAGGCTCAGCACGATGACCGAAGGCTTAGGGCTAGGGGATGCTTATGGCGCAACGATAGGTCGGATAAAGGGACAGGGTGGGGAAAAAGCGAGACTTGGAATGGCCGCTTTAATGTGGATATCTCACGCGGAGCGGCCCTTGAAGGTCGATGAACTGTGCCATGCTCTAGGAGTTGAAATTGGGTCGCCAGATCTCAATACCGACAATGTTCCTTCAATGAGTACATTACTAGCTTGTTGTCAAGGACTTGTTGTGATAGAGAAGGAGACTTTCGCGGTCCGGTTGATCCACTTTACGCTTCAAGAATACCTCCGTGCATACCCTGACCTTTTTGGTCCAGCTCACTCGACAATGGCAGAGACCTGCTTAAGTTATCTGAATTCTCAGCAGGCTAAGACCCCTTCGGCCAGTCCCTCCCCCGATACCCAGCGCCCACCTTTCCTCGCATATTCTTCTCTGCATTGGGGAGTGCACGCAAAAAAGGACCTCTCGGATCGCGCAAAACTGCTTGCGCTGAAGATATTTGACGACTACAATTGCCATATATCCACTAATATCCTCTTGGAAGCACAAGAGATGTATCGGTATGACACGGATTTCGATAAACCTTCCCTGTTCAGCAGTCTACATTGTGCATCCTTCTTCGGGATTGTTGAGATTGTAGCTAGTTTGCTCCAGACGGAAGGTTGTGATATCAACCAACTAGATTGTGGGGGCAGCACACCTCTCATCTGGGCTGGTAGGAATGGGCACGAGGGGGTTGTGGAAATACTACTCGGGCGGATCGAAGTCAACCCCGACAAACCAGATAAATACGGCCGCACACCACTTCGCTGGGCCGCTTATAATGGGCACGAGGGAGTGGTGGAAATGCTACTCAGACGAGATGATGTCAACCCCGACAAGCCAGATAACTACAACCGAACACCGCTCTGGTGGGCTGCTTCGAATGGGCACGAAGGGGTGGTGAAAATACTACTCGCCCGAGACGTCAACCCCGACAAACCAGATAACGACGGTCGGGCACCACTCTTCATTGCTGCTTGCTGTGGGCACAAGGGGGTAGTGAAAATGCTACTCGGACAGATCGAAGTCAACCCCGACAAACAGGATGACAACGGCCGAACCACTCTGGTGGGCTGCTTACAAGGGGTATGAGGGAGTGGTGAAAATACTGCTCGGACGAGATGGCGTCAACCCCGACAGACCAGATAACGACGGCCAAACACCACTCTTCATTGCTGCTTGGAATGGGCGCGAGGGAGTGGTGAAACTACTACTCAGACGAGACGGCGTCAATCCCGACAAACTAGATAACGACAACCGAACACCACTCTTCATTGCTGCTTGGAATGGGCGCGAGGGAGTGGTGAAATTACTGCTTCGACGAGACGACGTCAATCCCGACAAACCAGATAACATCGGCCAAACACCCTCTCCATTGCTGCTTTCTATGGGTACGAGGGAGTGGTGAAAATACTGCTCGGGAGAGACGTCAACCCAGACAAGCCAGACACCAACGGCCAGACACCACTCTATATGGCTGCTTGGACTGGGCGGGAGGGAGTGGTAAAAATACTACTTAGACGGAACGATGTTAATCCCAATAAATTAGATAAGGATGGCAAAACACCACTCGATCGGGCTACTGAAGAGGGGCATCAGGGAGTGATAGCGCTACTCCAGCCAGAATCTGCCGCCCTCAGCCTATCATTGAGGCGACTAGCTATCGCCCTCCTTACCCCCTTTAAACGTAGATAACCTGTGCGCCATCCCTGCATGGACCGCGACAGCTCCGCAACACGCCCATCACCGCCATTGCCCTCCCCTCTCACCCCGACCTAACCTCTTCCCGTGGCTCAAGTCCCACCTAGCCTAATTTCCCATCACTCCTTTCCTCCCGGAACAAGCCCCCGGAAATATCTCTCTTGCTCGAAGGTGACACCCCCCCACTCCCAACCTCTCCATGGATTTTTTCACTCGGTTAGGTCAGGATTTTTAGCTCCCGTTTATAGCCCAGTCTAGAGTTTGGTGTTGGTGGGGGATACTTCTATTCCATTATGATAAGCCTGTATGGCTCGAAATTTCCATAATTTTTACCTTTTTTACCTTTTTTACCTTTTTTTCCGGTTATATATATCCTCTTTGCACAGCACTCGTTTCTTTAATTTTCCACAATTACCTTTTTTCCTCTTCCCCTTCCCCCCATTTAAAGTATAGATGTGAGGATTATTTAGATATGGATAGAGAAAAGCATGCCAAGTTCAAGCATTCCTAACGACTCGTGAAAAGCGGTAGCAAGTTAGATGTTAACCAAAGTATTCTGGTGATGGAAAAGAAATAACTCCCAATTGAATCAAACCTAATTCATGGACTTAGATATACATCACCCGAATTACCTATGGTATCGGGGAGTAATATTGAGGAGGATCCAAATCAGGCGTTTTGGGGTGTTAGTGCATCGCAGTGTACTGTACCGTAAAGAAAGATATAATAGCACCCAAACAGATGCTGCATCTCCTCCTAATGATGCTGTATGCACAACCTGGTGCCTTGGCACAAATTTGGGGGATATTCGTACGACCGCCCGCGGTATCGATGGGGTTCCACAAACGCCATCGCTTTTTTTCAGCCGCCATGAACTCCGGTATCGACTACCTCCACCACGGATCATCTACGATATCCTCACCTGCCGACAGAGGAATATGTCGCAATCTTTCAGTCACAACATCAACTCTTTGAACACCTACACGGCTATTAACGTGTCGAATAACTTTACAGTTGCCGATGACAGATCTAATATCCTAGCCTGGTTATCTCCGCTAGACCCCAAGTCGCGGCATCAAGACATTCAAGATCGCCGAGTCGAAAATATAGGGGAATGGCTCCTAGAAACCGAGGAATTTAGGAGCTGGAACAGCGGTAGGGGAGGGGGTGAATCCGATGAGGCGGTTCTGTTTTGCTATGGGGGTCCGGGGGTCGGGAAGACGTATATTAGGTAACAAGGTCGAAGCTTGTGGAATAGAGGGAAAGGGGCGAGCGCTAACTAGCCATGATGTTAGCTCATTGGTGATAGACAGGCTGTGTGATCAGGCTAGAGGACAAAATACCACCGTCGCGTGTTTTTATTTCGACTTTGCCGCCCAGAAGGAGCAGTCCTCCACGAGCACGATGGGCGCGCTGCTGAGACAACTGGTTGGAGGACTAGCGGAGATCCCAGAGGAGATATCGCGGGCATACCATAAGCAAAAAAAAGCCCTTGGGGGGCGGGGACCTCAGCTTCCGGAAATTGTGAAAATGCTACGACTCCTCTTCCAAAGAGCGCACGTTCATATGCATCGACGCCCTAGATGAATCCGTGCCAGATCATCGAACCAAGCTTCTCGATTCGCTCAACCAAATTCTCCAGAAATCCCCAGGTACTAGGATATTCGTAACCGGAAGACCGCACATCCGACCCGAGATCGAAAGGCGTCTCGCTGGAAGAGTGGCGAGTCTATCTACGGTATACTCTCTAAGAGAGATGACATCATCAGGTATCTTCGCTCCAAGCTGGAAGAGGACACAACCCCAGATGCGATGGACAATAATCTGGAGGCAGAAATCCTGAGGAAGATTCCTGAAGACATTTCCGAAATGTATGTAGAAGCAACACTAGGGAAGCCAGACAAAGCCTGCACTGACAGATACATATCTAGATTCTTACTAGTCTCGCCCAATATCGATCCCATCCTGCAGGAAACCACGATCTATGGTCGGCGACAAAAGCTCAGCGCATTGACCGATGGCTTAGGGTTAGGGGATGCTTATGGTGCAACTCTAGATCGGATAAAAAGACAGGGTGGGGAGAAGGCGAGGCTTGGAATGGCCGCTTTGATGTGGATATCCCACTCGGAGCGGCCCTTGAAGGCCGGTGAACTGTACCACGCCCTAGCAGTCGAGATAGGATCGCCGGACCTCAATACTGACAATGTTCCTTCGGTGGCCACATTGATGTTGTGTTGTCAGGGACTTGTTGTGGTGGACAAGGAGGCTTCCACCCTCCGGCTAATCCACTTTACGCTTCAGGAATACCTCCACGCTCATCCCGAGCCTTTCGGTGCAGCTCACTCGATAATGGCAGAAACCTGCTTAACTTATCTGAACTCCCAGGAGGTCAAGGCCTTTTCGGCCAGTCCCTCCCCCGACACTCAACACACACCCTTCCTCGAGTACTCTTCTCTGTATTGGGGAGTGCACGCAAAAAGAGATCTTTCGGATCGCACGAAACAGCTTGCGCTAAAGTTATTTGACGACTACAACAACCACGTTTCCGCTAAAATCCTCTATAGGGCGCAGAAACCCTATTTGTCCCGCGACCCGCCCCTGTTTTGTGGTCTGCACAGTGCATCCTTCTTCGGGATTGCCCAGATTGTAGCTAGTTTGGTAGAGCTGGAAGGTTGTGATATCAACCAAACGGACTGTGAGGGTAGCACGCCCCTCATGTGGGCTGCCAAGAGTGGGAGCGAGGAAGTGGTGAAAATATTGCTTGGACGGGATGGCATCAACCCCGACAAATCAGATATGTACGCCTAACACCACTCCATTATGTCGCAACGAGAGGGTTTGAAGGAGTGGCGAAAGTATTACTCGGCCGGGACGACGTCAGCCCCAACAAACCAAGTATCATCGAGCGAACACCTCTGCATTGTGCTGCTTTGCCTGGGCACGAGGGAGTGGTGAAACTACTGCTCGGACGAAACGACGTCGACCCCGACAAACCAGATATCAATGGCCAAACACCACTGAAGTGGGCTGCTTCCAAGGGACATGAAGGAGTGGTGAAAATACTGCTCGGACGAAGCGACGTCAACCCCGACAAACCAGATAACAGCGGTAAAACACCGCTCTGGTGGGCTGCCGGTAATGGACACGAGGGAGTAGTGAAAATGCTACTCGGACGAGGTGGCATCAACCCTGGCAAATCAGATAACTTCGGCCAAACCCCCCTCGGGATGGCTGCTTCCTGTGGGCACAAGGGAGTGGTGAAAATACTACTCGGACGAGACGGCGTCAGCCCCGACAAATCAGATATAATGGGCCGAACACCACTTCATTGGGCTTCCCGGTACGGTCGCCAGGAGGTGGCGGAGGTACTACTCGAGCAAGCCGACGCCAATCCCGACAAACTAGACAAGGATGGCGAAACCCCACTCCATCTTGCTACTAAGAGAGGGCACGAAGGAGTGATAGCACTGTTACAGCGTACAGAAGATGCCGCCCCCAGCCCAGCCTAAGTGCTGGGAGATATCGCCCTCCTTTACGCCCTTTGATAACGAATAACCTATGTTTCATTTCTGCAAGGACAGCGACAGCTCCACAAACGCGCCTGCCACCTCCACCGCCACCCCCCCCTCTCGCCCACACTTAACCTCTTGCGGTTCCAATCCCCACCTTCTCCTAACCCCTCTCTTTCCTTTCCTCCTGGGATAAGCCTACGACAGAGCCCAGCATAAGTATTTCTCCTTTAGCGAAAGAAATGCCCCTCCAAGCCTCTACACAAATTTTCTCACGCAATTAGTCGAGATCCCCCAGTCCCTATCCATAGTCTAGAGTTTGGGCGTCAGTCGGGAGCTATCCCTATTGGATCTAGATGAGCTAGTATGGCTCGAAATTTCCGCCGTAATATTATTTACTCTTTTCTCTTGGTTTTTGGTTGTGCTACATCCTCTTTGTACATCGGCCGTTTCTTAAAATTTTCAGTAATTCCCTCGCCCCCTCGGGTGTATACGTGAAGGCTATGTACAGTGGATATAAAAAAAATGAATACAAAGTTCAAGTATTTCTGACAACCCGTGAAAGGCGATGAAAAATTAGATGCTAAAATTAGCCATTACATCGGCATGCCTCCACTAAGGAGATTGTTCACTGAAGATCACTTTGATATACCGGTACCACTGTGCTCTAGCCGCGGGCTGGAAGCAGAACCCCGAAGATTTCTTACAGATCCCACCCCCGCCCATCCGAAACCCCACTGTAGTTTGAAAATTTCTTAGCACTGAAATCAGCCCCCACATTCCATGCGTTTCTCTCATATTATGAACCCGGAGAGGGAAAACTCACTACTATGCAGCCAACCCCCCCATGCCCGATCTTAGATAATTATCTAAATTACCTGCTTCAGGTATGACTTCGGCCAGCGAAAGCGAGGGGGAGGAGCGAAATCCCGTTCACTATACCTTTTATTTTATAATGAGGGGAGGTAACTTTGTATTTGAAAACCGACATTGTTTTGTTCTTTCCCTTTTTGATGCCATGCCGGCGGAATATCCCCCCCACCCCCATGGCGCTCTTGTGTCTCTATGGGCATCTAGGGTGGATTTTTTATTATTATTGAATCTACTCGTGCGGCGGAGGGAACGTTACTATAATGTGTGGTAGCATTTCGTATAGTACGCAATGCAAGCCCACAGTTCATAGTGGCGAGTGACGGATTATGACTCGCCCCGGCTTCCGAATTTGCTTGGGTGGTACACTCTGATGATCTTGTGCCCGACATCCTCATTTTTTTCTTACTCCTTCTCCCTCCCAACCCCAAGCGAGGGCATCACCTCGGTGACACCCCTGCTCCCGCCCGGGATTGGGAATTCAAATGACCTTGTATATTGCACTTATATTTGGGTACTTACTGTAAGGGCATACATTACCGTATTTGAAAAAACAACTAATATCGTACGGTATCACAGGGGCAGAAAAGTTGGCTCTGTTTCAGTGTGCATGGGAAAACCAAAGTACGAGTACGAGTGGAGTTAAGCCTTTCTTCCGCATTACTGTGCCTACTACCCCCGCGCAAAATGAGTGATGGCCACTCCACAGTCGGGCTAGGCAACCGGTACTGCACCCCCCCCCCACCAAAAATACCCGAACGACTAATCTCAACCAATTTACAACGGAAATCATTCCAATAGCGAAATGAGCGATCGCAAAGAAGAAAAGGAGGGAGAGGGGGATGGGGATGGCGGAACTAGAGTTGGAGCTCAGGAGGCATGGAGCTATTAATGGTGGCAGACAGTATCGTGTGGTTGTGGGGATGTTTGGCGGGGGAGGGGGGTTGTGTCTATAGTAATTTCTCCTAGAGGCGTTTACATAGGATTTACACCACCATCCCGGCCCATCATTTTCGGAGGCAAGTTGAATCTTGGACCCTGCACTCTCGGGCTGGGCCCAAACAGGAGGAGATTCATCATATCAAACGACACTTTGGATTCCTACTTAGGCCAGCCGAACGGTTTCGCCGGGTTTATTCCACGATCAATAAATTGGGAAGATACCGCAAGCTACTGTGAGGAATGTAGCAACCTGCAGCGACCCCGCGCCCCTCTGCGCTCTACGAGAACTGTAGCGTGCGGTAATGGGTGGTTTAGTAACTATATTGTGGCTGGGACACAGTAAAATTGTAGGTTTTCGGGCTATAATATTTCCGCAGACTTCTTGAAACTCAGCTTCGGAAGTTTTTTTTGGAAAAATATAGCATGCCTGGAGTATAATATATATTGATTTCAGTTTATCTTGAGTTTGTAGAGAGCGGTGGGCTTATGAATTGGGTAAGGTGTGTTGTAATGTAACTTTTTAATACAAAAATTCTGGTCTTAGCAGGTACCTTGGAGGAGGGAAGGGATATTTCACTCCCAACTACTCTAGGAGAATTGAAGAAAAAAGTTTCACAATTTCTTACGTGGGTGCTATCATAGCATATTACTTTTTGAATGGTTTTCCATGCAATTGTCACATATGGGGGTTCGGGTATGGTATAATGGCTCGAAAGCGATTAATTTTTGTGTTCCGGCCCCCGAGTGGCTACCAGGTGACCCGTACCGGCGGTCGTGACGAAGGTCACAAGAGATGGCCCTTAGCTTCCGAGAACCCGATACGAAAAGTGCTTTCCGGCTTCATCAAAGAGCTATTCTGAGATGCTCTAAGTTAGGTGATATGTAGCTCTGGCTGCTCGACGGGCTCTTGATAAGGCTTGATGTATTATGGTTGTCGTGTATCTATGCCAAGCTAGCGGGTTCTAGCAAGAGGACTTTAGGGTGTTCGTGCGCTGCAGCGAAAGGTTATCGCTATGCGACACTACTGAACGGGATAACACTTAAACAGGTGTAGCATTTCCGAGTGTTAAACGAACGCGAACATCCGGCGTTGCCAAGTGTATTGTACTGTGCCTTAGCTGAAAACCTGTGAATGGATTTTCTGCGATTAGAGCATATCATTAAAATCGCGACCCAGCCAAAATCGGTACTAGGAGTTACTATATCCGGACTATTTTTGCAGTCTAGCAAGGAGTATGCCCGGAGAGGATGAAGGTTGTCTTTGGTGCTCAAGCGTGGCGTACTGTACAAAGATTTGAAGTCTTCATTTGTACGGCTGAGGTCGCTGGAATTACTGTAGTATCCCAGAGTTTCGTTGGGATGTTACATAGTTGCAACGCAGGATATCCTCCCTTAACTAGCGTCCCAAGTTAGGGATGCAGCGGCACAAGCCGGATGCTCATGGAGCAAATCTGGGGGGAGATTGATTGGACGGTCCTGAGGAATGGGTGGGGTTGCACAAATGACCCCGCTTCCCTTCAGCCCTTAAGACTTCCCGTAGCCGACTCCCTCTCCTCATCTACCATCTACAATATCCTAACCTGCGAAAAAGAGAAAATGTCGCAATCTTTCAGTCACAATATCAACTCTCTGAACACGAAAACGAGCTACACTGCTATTAGCGTGTCGAATAAATTTACAGTTGCCGATGGCCAATCTAATATTCTAGCCTGGCTATCCCCACTAGATCCCAAGTCACGGCATCAAGACATTCAAGATCGTCGAGTCGAAAGTTTAGGGGAATGGCTATTACAAACGGAGGAATTTAGAAGCTGGCATGCCGGTAGTGGGGGGAGTGAATCTGGGGGCGCAGTTTTGTTTTGTTATGGGCATCCAGGGGTCGGCAAGACATATATTAGGTAAGAAGACCTGATGGAATGGAATAGAGGGGCGGGTGCTAACAAGCCATGCTGTCAGCTCATTGGTGATAGATACCTTGTGTGGTCGAGCTAGAGGGCAAAATGTCACGGTTGCCTGCCTCTACCTTGACTTCACCGCCCAACGAGAGCAGTCATCAACGAGTATGCTGGGAGCCCTTCTCAAACAGATTGTGGTCGGGCTAGGAGAGGTGCCGGAGGAAATTGTTGAAGCTTATGAGGAGCAAAAAAATTTCCTCGGTGGACGGAAGCCACAACATACGGATATTGTGAAGATGCTACAGACTACCTCTTCCAAAAAACGCACGTTTATATGTATCGATGCTCTGGACGAATGTGTGCCAGAACATCGTGTTAGGCTTCTTGATTCGCTAAACGAAATTCTCCAAGAGTCTCCGGGCACCAGGATATTCGTGACGGGAAGACCGCACATTCGGCCCGAGGTCGGAAGGCGTCTTATAGGAAGGGTGACGAGTCTACCCATCAGTACAAAAAGAGATGATATCATTAGATATCTTCGCTCTAGGCTGGCAGAGGACTTAACTTCGGATGCGATGGATAGCAGTCTGGAGGCGGAGATCCTGAAGAAAATTCCTGAACATGTTTCCGAAATGTATGTAGAAACGATAGCGCCGGGGAAAAGCTACCCCAAGCATTCACTGACAGATACATACCTAGATTCTTGTTAGTTTCGCTCAATATCGATGCTGTCTTGCAGGAAACAACAATCTATCGCCGGCGACAAAAGCTCAGGGCAATGACCGATGGCTTAGGGTTAGGGGGTGCTTATGGCGCAACGCTGGATCGAATAATGGGGCAGGGTGGGGAGAGAGCGAGGCTTGGAATAGCGGCTTTGATGTGGATATCTCACTCGGAGCGGCCCCTGAGGGCTAATGAACTGTGCCACGCGCTATCAGTCGAAATCGGGTCGGCGAATCTCAATACCGACAATGCTCCTTCAATAAGTACGTTACTGGCCTGTTGTCAAGGGCTTGTTACAGTAGAAAAAGAGGGTTCCACAGTCAGATTAATCCACTTTACACTTCAAGAATACCTCCGGGCACATCCCGAGCTTTTCGGCGCAGCTCACTCGATAATGGCAGAGACCTGCCTAAGTTATCTAAATTCCCAGCAGGTCAAGGCCTTTTCGACAAGGCTCTCCCCAGACCTCCAAACCACGCCATTTCTGGAATATTCTTCATTATATTGGGGAGCGCACACAAATAAGGATCTTTCGGATTGCGCGAAACAGCTTGCGCTAAAGCTATTTGATGACAACAATAACCATATACCCGCCAAAACACTCTTGCAAGCATGGGGGGTGTATTGTCATGCTGTCGATTGCGATAAATCTTTCCAGTTTAGTGGTCTACATTATGCATCTTTCTTCGGGATTGTTGAGATTGTAGCTGGCTTGGTCGAGGAGGAAGGGTGCGATATCAACCAGATGGATTGTTGGGGTAACACACCCCTTGTGTGGGCTGCCGGGAATGGGCACGAGGAAGTGGTGAAAATACTTCTCAGTCGCGACGATATCAACCCCGACCAGCCAGATCACAATGGCCAATCACCACTCCAGCGGGCTGCTTCCGAGGGGCATGAAGGGGTGGTGAAAATACTGCTCCAACGAAATGACGTCAACCCCGACAAACCAGATGTGAATAGTCAAACACCACTGAATTGGGCTGCTTCCGCGGGGCATGAAGGAGTGGTGAAAATACTACTTGGACGAAACGATGTCAACGCCGACAACCCGGATATCAATGGCCAAACACCACTGAACTGGGCTGCTTCCAAGGGGCATGAAAAAGTGGTGAAAATACTGCTCGGACGAAACGACGTCAACCCCGAAAAACCAGATAAAAATGGCCAAACACCACTGAAGTGGGCTGCTTCCGAGGGACATGAAGGAGTGGTGAAAATACTACTCGAACGAAACGATGTCAACCCCGACAAACCAGATATCAATGGCCAAACACCATTGAATTGGGCTGCTTTCAAGGGACATGAAGGAGTGGTGAAAATACTGCTCGGACGAAACGACGTCAACCCCGACAAACCAGATATCAATGGCCAAACACCATTAAATTGGGCTGCTTCCAAGGGACATGAAGGAGTGGTGAAAATACTGCTCGGACGAGACGACGTCAACCCCGACAAACCAGATATCATTGGCCAAACACCACTGAAGTGGGCTGCTTCCGAGGGGCACGAAGGGGTGGTGAAAATACTGCTCGGACGAAACGACGTCAACCCCGACAAACCAGATAAAAATGGCCAAACACCACTGAAGTGGGCTGCTTCCAAGGGACATGAAGGAGTGGTGAAAATACTGCTCGGACGAGACGACGTCAACCCCGACAAACCAGATATCAATGGCCAAACACCATTAAATTGGGCTGCTTCCAAGGGACATGAAGGAGTGGTGAAAATACTGCTCGGACGAGACGACGTCAACCCCGACAAACCAGA
>Ga0307517_10006140_pt1 | contig 17897 bp, 22 predicted proteins | sample 23_EM_MG_FD_194515 | JGI IMG/M metagenome (GOLD analysis project Ga0307517, IMG submission 194515) | Populus trichocarpa ectomycorrhiza microbial communities from riparian zone in the Pacific Northwest, United States - 23_EM | ecosystem: Host-associated > Plants > Roots > Unclassified | place... | reverse complement strand
GAATTATCAGTGTCCGGAGCCCGGAGAAAGATTCAAGTTGAACCCTGCGAGGGCGGAGATGACACTCGGCTAGGTACAGACACTCGACGAGGGAGGACGGTCCTGATGGTCCTGGACGAATGCGCGCGTACCACCGTTGAAAGTCCGTTTCGGAGGAGAGTTGCACTCGTGCGAACAGATATTTTCGGCTTCGAGCAGACCATTGGCTACAGACCAAAGAACACGCTTTGAGAGTGCGTCTGTCGTAGATGATCGTAAGAACGGATCAGGCGAAAGTAAAGGGTGTATTCGTCCGTGTCAGCAGTGCTCTGTCTGCTGACTTGATCGGACACGGCTGTATAACTGCATAGGAGGAAGGAAGAATTAAGCGCCAAACCTAGAGAAAAACTCTCCAGGTTTTGAGACGCCCGAGCTCACACTGCCCTCACTGGACCCTCCACTTGAGCTGGCCACTTCGTTGTGCATAATCATAACACTCCTTGAATTACCTCCCACCTCGTGTCTACTCGATGTTGGCCTGAACTTGGGTGTGCCGGGGGAGGCTCGTTGGCATGGAGGGACTCTGGGCTCGGACCAAATTTCATTGTCCTAGTACTCCTTGTTCAATCATTAAGTTCAGTGGGCAAAATATACGAAACTCGCAAGACCTCGAAATGGGATACATTTCTAAATTTGTAATCAGCGTCATTATTCAACTGTGGACATATGTTTTGACTTGGCCTCCAGACCTCCTGAAATCGCGCAAGAATCCCTCCCAGACCGGCTTGTCTTTCGGCCACCATTTCAGCGTCACTGAAAACCCTCCCTGAACCCTTGCTCGCTGAGCCATCCACGTCAGCAATCTGTCCATATCAACCCACGTGCCCTGGAAGGAGGACTGGTCGATATTGGACCATTTATCGTGTCTAAAAGTGATGGAGCCTAACGCTGGGGCTGAGGAAATGGACGACAGGATGGTAATAAGGCGAGGCGATGGGTCACTCTGGAGGTCGATATCCAGAGTAGTAAGGGCGGGTAACGATAGCGTATGGTGGGGAATCTCTTGAGCGGAACGATCTGGGAAATCCATCATCATCGTTTCCGCCCCATGAAAATCGGTAAAATTTACACACCGTAGAGTGTAAGTTTTACCATCGTCTCAGAGGAAAGCACAATGAGCTGTTCTACGCCCGAGAGGTCTACATCCAGGGAGAGACGGCGGAACGTGAATCCAGATTTAGTGAGTGCCTTTCCAATCCCGCCAACATTTCCCCATAACCCCAGCAAGTCTAATGGTGTCCTCTGCGATGCGACGGGATGGGATTGAAGTGGCCCTTTTGATTCAACCCCAGGGTGGGCAATGCTTAACACATCCAGGCTAGGGAGCGAAAGAATGACAGACATCACCGTCGCGAGGGTGCAGGATGACCACCAAAAGCGGAGGACAGTAATTTCCTTCCCAAGCTCCCCGCGTGTGATTTGGCCCGGCAGCTCGTCAGGGATCCCCGTCTTGGACACCCATAATTCTGTCAACGAGCCGAGGCTCTTGAGCGCACGGCCGAAAATCGTGGGGTCATACCAAGAGCCGATACCTGCAAACTCGGCGACGTGAACGTAGGATACGATGCCCTCTGGGTCCTGTGGAAAGTCGGTGCACCAACGACTGACTTGGGCTTCGGAACGGAACTTGATTCTCTCGAGGGCTCTTTGTTGGCTCCTCCGTCGCCACTGTTTCGCAACAAGAGAAGAGGAGAGGAGGCTGGAGCGTGGGAGGCTGTCGATGACTGCGTCGATGAGCTCCTGAGGAAGTGAATTCATGGCGAAAGGGAAGGCAAGGTCACGTGAAAAGACGCGGTGTCGGGCGTGGGATTGGAACAAGAAACATTCCGATTCGTTGCCAAGAAATGGAGCCCAATGAGGTCTGTTGGCAGATATTGATTATTGGCCTTGCGGTTATGGTGTGGGTGACCTGTCGAGATCGTCCTATCGCGGTCTCTGGCCTGGTTGAGATAGCCGGAGGAATGGATCAGGAAGAATTCAACGAGGCCTCAATATCAATGATGGTATCTCTAGAGAAAAGCTCTCCAAGCTTCGAGCCGTCCTCCGTAAAATGGGCCACAACCGTCAAACCCACGCTGCCAGGAACTCTGAGTTCGGAATGAAGTTCGTTGCCCGAGTACCCCTTGTGCATTCATTAAGCGCAAGACCTTGAAGGGGGTGTTTCAGAGTTGTTTCATCACCAGCTACGACAGCCTCCCTCGTTTTAGCCTCCTCCCCTGCGAAGGAGCCAACAACAAGCCTTCCAGAAGACCAAGTTCGTATCCGAACGCAGAGCGAAGCGTTACTACACGGATATTCCACAGGACCCGAACGGCATCACATCCTGCGTTCATGTCATTGGGTTCTCGGGCATTGGCCCTTAGTATAACACTGCGATTTTCGGCCGTACGCTCGGGAGCCTTCGCTCATTGACAACGTTGTGGATGTCCAAAATGGATATTCCCGACGAGTTGCCGGCTCGAATCTCACGCGGAGAGTTTGGGAACGAAATTGCCATCCTCGTCATTCGATTGATTCCCGCCCTGAACGTTGAGCTTTCGGGACTATCGTGTCGATGGTCCTCTCGCTCCCCAACCTCAAGGTGTTGGGTATTAACGCCGCCGGGTTCGAGTCGGAAGAGCCGCTTTCCACTCATCGCAGGGGGGCACTAGACTTGTTGCAGTTACGCGGATATTTGAGCGGACTTGGAGAAACCCTTGCAAAATCTCGGTTCACGTCTCGTCGCCTCTCCTTGGACGTGCGCAACCCATAGAACAACTCATCATCCGTCCCCCGGAGGCGGTGGCGGAACTAGGGCTCTATGGTATGTGATTTTCATGGATTTCCGGGCAGCAGAAGTGATGCGGCCCTCCCGTTCACCTACCGCCGTTACCTACCCTTACTACTCTGACCATTGACCCTTCCACAGATGAAGCGCTTAGCGTTTGTCATGAAGTTTCTTCTTTTTGATGATAACCGGGTCGGTCGTGTGAGGGAGACCATTTTTGGTAGACACACTGGGAGAGTCGGAGGAATCTGAGTGCATACAAATTTTCATCGTTACGGCCTCCCACTATATTTCCTGTGTCTAAATTAGTCGATGCGGGTGTTCCGTAGGCTTCAAATTGGGTTTTCAAGTTTCTACCACCCCAAACCATAAATGAGCATGTTTTTGGCGAGGCCAAAGAAGTGTAAACAAACACCGCCCGGCGACGGAAGTACGTGTCACGACGCGACAAGTTGATCACTGCACCATGGATTCGCTTCCCCGGGAGTTAATCGACAAAATCATCGATGACCTCCCTCGTTCTTGCCTCCTCCCCTGTCCTCTCGTTGCGAAGCAATGGCGCCGAAGGAGCCAACAACGAACTCACAGGAGATCGAGTTCTTCTCCGAACGCAAAGTGAACCGTTGGTGCACAAGACACGGATGGCATCGCATCCTACGTTCACGTCGTTAGGTTCGAAGACATCAGCTCTTGGGACGACCCTGCGATTTTCGGCCATACGCTCAAGAGCCCCGGCTCATTGACAGAATTATGCGTGTCCAGGACGGAGATCCCTGACGGGCTGCCGGGTCAAATCCTCTCGCTCCCCAACCCCAAGGTGTTGTGTATTATGGCCGCCAAGTTCGAGTTGGAAGAGCCATTTTCAACTCATTCCGCCCCACCGCAGAAGGGACCACTAGACTTGTTGGGGTTACGCGGAGATGTGGGCGGACTCGGAGGGACCCTCACAGAATCCCGATTGTCATCTCGCCGCCTCTCCTTTGCCGTACGCATCCCAAGCATAGAACGACTCATCATACATTTTTCGGAGACGGCGGTGGAACTTAAGCCACACGGTATGTTGTTTTTGTGGATTTCAAACAACAGAGGCGGTCATAACGATGAGTCCCCCAGATACTTTCCTGGACTGTACTCCGTGGGGAGTTATTCCCCCTCCCATCGATATACCATCGTTAACTGCGCTCACCACCCTGAGCATCGAGTTTTGCATGGTCGATCCCTCGCCCCGCCTCACAAATATCCTATGCCATATCCCCCCAATTCCGATGCTAACCTCCATCACCATGGGACATGTGGCCTGGCCTGACTCAGACACAAACGTCGAGCACGCCTTCCAGGGTCGATGGGTCGAGATCGACAGATGGCTGGCGCGGCTGGCTGGGCACGCTGGGGTTCAGGGGGGGCTGTCAGTGACACTGGTTCGGTGGCCCCGGGGCAAGTCGGTTTGGGAAGGGTTCCTCCGTGAGTTCAGGAAGGCCGTGGGCGGAATCAAGATGGATATTGCAGTAACGGCCAAGGATGACGACGGTTTGGATGACGACGATTGTTGGGATGATGACAGTCATTGGGACGACGACGATCGTTGGAACAATGGTCTTCAGGATCCATAAACATGCTGGAGCCGATTGCGGTCAGCAGGGATCTTGGGCTTGCGCAAGGTATTGGACGTTTCTGCGTCATTCATCTACGTATGTAAGCACGCACTGCTTGTTTTCGGGTACATCTTCGAATTCACTAATCCATTTTCACCACCAAGTTTCGCTGTCTATGCCCGTCGAAGATTTGCATCTATCTGCTCACGTCAAACCTATGTATCGACAAACGCACCCACCCTAAAACACCAAGACAGGTACGGCGACCAGTTATCATATGCAGCTGCGTGTTTCGAAGGATCGGACCACTATACACCAACACTCGCTGCATTGAGGACCATACAGCGTGACTTGAAAGCGTATGACCGAAGGCTTCCGGGAGGTCCCAAATTATTTCCCCCACACTGGGCTCGTGTTCGCTCCGAGACGCCAACCTGCAAAGGTGGACATGACAAGCAACGCGGGAGATAGAGTAGCATCCTGAAGAGAACGCGTTGACCGCTGTAATGATCAGTGTTGCACATGGTGAGAAAACCATTCCCTCGAGTTTATAGCACTAAAATGTGACTCTCCGTAAGACTATAGATACCCCCAAACGTCGTAGAGGGGTTCCAGCAGCCGAGACTCGTGCTGGTCGCCACTCGACAGAGTGGTCGTAGTCTCTGCACCCTCTTAGGGTATTCGTTGATTATATTTGTCCGTTCGTTTCTGCAGCAAGAACCGGAGGGCATCATGACAATCAAGTTCCGTGACCCACTCAGCGCGAAAGCGTGCATAATCATGAGTTATTTCTTCCACCGTTGCTTGCCCACCTCTACCTCTCTCTCTCTCACCTCTCGTCTGCATAATGCCAGGAGGTTCTTCGCTGGTCTTCGAGTGGAGGCCTGCCTCTACACTGGTCAACAACTGCTCAAATGTTCGAAAGGCGAAGACGACGATGTGATAGGAGACGGTATAGGCTCGGAACGGAAACGTTTTGACGACTTCGCTCAGTGGTTGATGGACGAAGACGAAGCTTGAACCTGAGTATCCTTGTATCTGTGTCAGTGATGTTCACCCCTGGAATAAAAGAACCACAACTAACCCATTCATTTGTACATCGTTAGGGCAACAAGAGTCCGAGTCATCCGTCATTTTTGGAGATGCGGACAGAGTGGAAAACCCTATGCATGAAGACACTATATGGAGCAGGGGCGCAGGGGCGGGTCGGAGACGTGCACGGAGATGGACTCAACGGCCATTCCCAACCGAAGGTTCGATTCGTTGATTTGCTTCACCAAGAGGAGTAACGGTTGTTAGTTCCCATGGAGGAGGGTGGAAATATCCTCATCTCGATGATGACCAGCTCCGGCTCCGGTGTCCCCCCTACAACAACCCAACCCAATCTAGGCTCCTTCCCGGATATCCAGTGATTCACCCACCTTAAACGGGACGACGATCTAAAATCCAGTCATGACTTGGACTTGGACATCTGCAGCCAATCTTCATCGATGCATCTCACCTCAGACACGTCCTAGGGAGGGGCTTATTCCACCGCCCCCAGTAACCCGTCCCCGCCTGAACACATTTCACACCTTAGAACGTGAACCCGTTTCACAGCTGTGACAACCGTGACGGGGAGGATCAGGAGTTTCTGCCCTAGAAACGGGGGAAGGCGTTCTTTTGATGAATGATAAAGAGTCGCCCGTTTACGGAGAGGGGGACAGTCACTTCTGCGATCCCTCGATGCTGGAGGGGGACCTGGGTCGTTGATCACGGCTCACATCTTCTCGCGTCAAGAGGCGGTGTCGAATATCGAACAGGTTCGAAGGGGGGAATTTCCGATTGCATCTCTCCGCGCGCAGGGTTGGGGGGTGCTGGCTGGGATGGGTCCTCTGGGTCCCTGGAAGATCTTGGGTGAAGTCCGGAGCGAGTGGCGGCGGGGCACGAATACCGTACGTTCGCGTTTACTGAATCGATTCCCTTGGGAATTCTGACCATGTACCCTCGTAGCTCATGGTTCTCTCAGGTTGGTACTATGATCAACGTACTGAGATCTTGCACAGGTTTTGTCAATATAGGTTGAATGCTATTATTTGGGTTCTCTCTCCGACTTCGTTAAGTTCTCCGTCGACTTGCTGTTAAGGGTGTCGCCGCAACCAGCGACGTGACCATTGGAATCGGGCTCGCGCCCAGCTTCCGGTATCAGATTTTTTACAATGAGGCAACCGCCGTCAAGTTGGTTCCCGCTCTTGCGTTGCCGCCGTCCTCTCACGTATTGACCCCTTTCGCACACAAGGGTCAAGTCCACGATACTTTCGATGACTGGTCCTCCTGCCTGCCGCATTGCCACTGGCCCCCGGCTCCACGCCGATATCCCCAATCACGCTCCTCACACTCACCTTCTTGACTTCCTACCAAGTCTTGTCGGAGGCGGACCTGATCGTCTCTTTCCTGGCCGGAACACTAGTTAGTCTGCGATACCTCCTGATCGGCGCGCGTCCGATCACGCCCGGCGTGTGCTGGATGCCCAAGAGGATCAATGCAAGCCGTGCCTGGCTACTCTCACGGGACAAGGAGGTGGGACCCCCTAGGAGGGAGAAAGATAGTGATTCGTCAGAGGCAAGATCGTTAGATGCGAGGAAAGACATAATGAGATACAAGTGTAATGGGGAACAGGCATAACGAGAGGGGGACAAGCATAACGAGGAGGAAACAAACATAAAGTTTCGGTCGGAAACATACTACCAATAATGACACACGACAGTAACGTGATTCTACCTACATTCTGCATACCTCAGCAGTCCGGTTCTTTGAACGACAACTTCCTCACAACTCCGTCATCCCCTACCATGACGAGCGACAGACCGACCCAAAAATGACCACCACTGCCCCTCCGTACATTTCCTGGTGGGATCCAACAGACCTTCCCGGACTTTGCATCGAGGACCCATTCGAAGTTCACATCGAGAGTGTACGATGGTTTCTCCCGGGATTTTGGCGAAGGCACCGGTTTGCCTCTGGTTATTGTGTGCGAATATCCCCCTGACGGCGATGCGGCGATGTCGTAAGGAATTTGGACGTGCTGCCCTGGTCCGTCTATCTTGAGGTAGAACCTGGTTTCCGAGTCGAAGGTGAGAGCGTAAACCTCTCCAGCTGCTAGATCGTCGTCTAAATGCAGCTTCGCGAGTGCGGTTCCGTCTGTCGCATCTTTTACACGAAGCTCCCGTCGGGGTGAATTGTAGACCGTGATGATACGGGTGTGCTCTGGTGACAATCCACTCAATGGCCCATCCTCATTAGTTGACTCTGTCCATTCGGGGAGCGGAGTACCCGACCGCCACGCCTCCATGACTACCGAGACACCGAGCTCTGCAGCTGGCCCACGACCAAATGAGGAGCGAGCGGAGGGGGATTGATCTGCGAGCAAAGACTTGAGTGAGGAGGTATCGTCTTCGGGACGGAGTTCTCGCAGGGTCTCCAATTTGAGTAGGGCAAGACTCCTGGTCGATTGAACGAGGGAGATGATATGGCTTTCACCCAGGGGGTAAACGTGAGACATGCATACTTGATTGCGGGCCTCGCCACTGTTCAACACATCAAGGGAGAAAATTTGGACGGAATCTTTGGTCTGTGCCATGAGATTTCTGTTTAACGACACAGCCACAGATGTGGCTGCCAGATCGAAGGATTCCTTGACAACTTCTACGGCCATCCTGACTGCAGAATATGCCGTTTGTCCCATCACGTCCACCCCCTGAACAGTGGTGTCATCGCTGGTTGTGCCACGTGTATCGTCGAATGCTGAGCCGACGGAGAGAGCGATGGTGGCCGATAAGGCGGCGAGCGCCCTGGAATCCCTTCGAGAGGTGAGATCTTGTACAAGCTCTGCTGGAGGTGTCGGAGTCGGGGTGGGGGTACCCGCCCGTTGCTTCGATCTGCGAAAGAGGGACATAGCGAAGATGGATGGTCAGATCGGCTCGATAATCGGGTTTGGCCTTGAGGCTGGTTGGCAGCGTGACCTGTGACGGCCCTGGGCGTTACCGCACCGGGGAAGCTTTGACTTCACCGTGACCCCCTTTGAGAGTTTACCGTCCACCAGTTACTGGTATTAGTAACGAATTCGGCTTGGGAAAACCTCGAAGTACCAGCTTTGGGGTTAGCGCGAAAGGTTGATGTTTGACTCCCACCCGGTACGACGAATCAGTGTGGCACGTTTAGTACTTCAGACTGCACGAACAATTATCAGACTGGTGGAGGTTCGGGCGACTGAAAAGGCCATGTTGGATGCACTGCACCGCCCGGAACTCGTCCTATGTACGCCCCACTGGTACCACATCCTACACCCTCGATCGGTCAAAAACCCTGTCGGTCCCTCAGTCTCTCACTCACGCTCCCAACCTTCTGAAAGTACGAGACAGGTTCTTCCCGGGCCGCCGAGTGGAAGCCTGCTGCTACGTAGGTCAGGAGCGGTTCAAACATTCAAAGGGCGAAGCCGACGACGCGCGAGGAGACGGCGCAGATTCAGATCGAAACCGTCTTGACGATCTCACTCGGCGATCGATGATTGAAGACGAAGCCCGAGCTCGAGCTTCCTTAGTAGCTCGTATCTTGTTATCGATGTTTACCCTTGGATTTCCGCGGGTGGAATCAATGCACACCATCACATCGTCAACGATTTTGGGGATGGGAGTAGAGCACGGGGGCAGTCTATATAAGCATAAAGTCATTGCATGAAATGAAGAGAGGTCGGAGCGTGCACGGACATGTGGTCTATCGCAGATACATACGGTCATGGACTGGGTTGTCATGCCCATGAAAGGAAGGGTTAGAAACATCAAGAGTTGTTGATTCAATTCACCAACAGAAGGGTCGCATTCGCAGTCCCAATTCACTGCAACAGAAAGAAACGGTGGCCAGTTCTCCCATCAATCAGTAGGAACTATTCCCGGTTTTGGCGTCTCCCCTCGTCTATAACTCAATCAAACACTGGCCTGTTCCCATCCTGACTCAGCCACCTCGAAGGCAATGATCCTCATCTCCCGCATCTGACGCATCTGACGAAGGCGCATCTTCCACTATCGCCGGGAGCCCATTAGGAATCCTTCTTGGCGAGAAAAGCCCTGAGAACGATACAGTCACCACCGGTGGCACTCCATTGTCGTCATTGTGGGTGAGAATAAGACGAGCGAAACATTCGCCCGGGTGCTGAAACGGGCCCCAATGGTCTGTCGTGCCTTGTGCTTGGCGAGATTGGCGACACCGCCACATCTACCTCACGATCCCCATTCCCAGAGTTATTTCCACCAACGCTGCCGCCGAGCTTCTTCACGCTCACCTTGACGGCGTCCAACCCCTCCAGCTGTCCCAGGATCACAACTCCCGTTGTCTCGGAATGGACCTTGGAATACGTCGCAGATAACGGTGCCGGTCGAGCGAAATTGAGGAAACCCGCCGGCCGTCTCGAAGGGAAGCTTGAGGTAGCCCTCTGTGCTCTCGATCTTGCAGAGCTGAGCCACACCACGGGAGCAGGAAGTGGGATAGTATTGGTAGAGGCATGGGGATGAAGGACGGCCTTCACGGCCTTCGAAAGGGTCTTCGCTTTCGTGATATTCTTTATCTTCGATTTTGAACATTTCGTGAGTAGACTCGACTTCATCATCCAACACCAAAGCCCCCCATCATCGTCAAGTCAGCTCCGGAGGGCCTCCACCCAAAGAACAATAAGCACCACCCCTAAAATGAAATGGACGAAGAGCAGCTCACATCATGCCCCAACGGTTGAACGATGTTCCACGCCTGTCCCTTGATGACAGCAAATTCAACCACCATCAGAATCACAAACGGCACATTCCTGACTGAATGGAACTCACGCCAAACATCTTCAGACGGAGACAACAACTGTCTGAGCTACCACGAGGCCGCCTCCCACCAGCACTTGGTCGTCAACAGCGGCAAGAGGTAATTCGAGACCATTCGCTGAACGGGCGACCGATGATACTGACGGGGAGGTACAACCATCCATAAATAACGAACCCCCAGCCGCGTAGGTGTTCGTGGGGGGACGACAAGGAATCCTCGGTGGCCGCTGGTTTGGGGTGGACATCCCTGGAGCCTTGGCGCTAAGTGCGGATACGGAGGGTGTAGCTGGGGGAGGGACGATAGCTCCACGGTTGCAGAATTTGGCTCGGGGGTCTCGCTCACTTGAGGTCCATCGACACGCGATGTATTCACGAGAGGGGTGCCGACGGAAGCCTTCTCGTCGTCAATGTTGCATCATCTGATGTTACCCAAACCGCGGTCAGCGTTTTGCACCGGGTAGTCCAGGATGACGAGCCTAACCAAACATGAAAAGATTAGAACGGTAAATTATGTAGAAAACAACGCACTTCTCGTGTTCCCCTGAAACTATTTCGGAGCGCTGTAGTCCAATAAAACGGCTGATCCCCCAGGCCCTCACTGACGCCGAAAAGACCGCGATCGTGTTTACGTCTCTCGTCGCGAGAGCCGTCCTCATCTCCCATCCTACCACAACAGATCCGAAAGACGTTCAAGGACTGCCCGGCTTTGGTCCCGTGTCTGTAATGATCGTCGGCATATGTTTCAGGGATGGCATGCCCAGGGAAAGGGTTCTTCCACAAGAAATTGGAGGGATCTGCCAACCCTGTTCAGGGACAAAGCCGAAGTGGCGCTGAGAGGGAACTTCGCACCTGTGAACCCGTTCAGGAAACACCGCGGACTACCGACCCTGTCTGGAAGAAGTTTTCCCTCCTCGAACGCGGTCCGGTCTATCCAATCGTAAAAGAAAGCCCAGGTTCTCGTTAGGTTCCCCTGTCTAACCGGTAAATACGATGTACCGTACCTGGCTTGGCAGGGGCCCAAGACCCGTTCTAGAAACGATATGTATTTCTAGTGTCCAATCAAGCAACGAAACAGCAACCTCAGAGATGTAGCTGGAAGCAGATTAAGGACCTCCTCTTCGCGAAAAAGGATTACGGCTCGTACCTCAGATTCGAACCCGACCGAAGGGCTTTGAACTACGAAGATTGGGGAGTTCGCATTCGGACGGGCGCAAGCCGCTCGCACGCTTGTATATGTAACTACTCGGTCGTCTATTCAAGGAGAGAAGCCTCAGAGATGGAAATCCAAAAATCCCGAATCGAAAACAAAAACATACTTTGGGTTGGGGCGTCCATGCAGCCCCTCGTCCTTTGGTTCGAACATCCCATGGAGGTCGGCAAGAGTAATGAACGTATCTGACGCGGAACATACCCAACAATCTGTACCCTTCCATCCACCTCCGACCGAACAAGGTACGAGCGAGAAGTCCCCTTGGCAATCACCTTCGGATGTACGCCGTCCAGAACAGCCTCCCTAACACCTTGGGCCAAAACTGCGAGCGCTGAGTTACGAGACAGCCGAGGGTTTTCGAGGTCACTAACGTGTCGAATCCTGCTTGAGACATTGAATGTCGGCGGTCCAGGGTTTTTGGTCTGCGTCGGACGGGTTGTGAGATCCGAAGTTTCCGGAGGAGGATAATAGCTTACATACCCCAAGTCTTCACGACTTGATGGAACATAGGACTCGAACGCGCTCCTCCAGATCCCCTTGCCAACATTCAAGTCCTCCGTCTTCAACTTCCGCTTTATCCTGATCTTTTGAACAGCGGACTCGGTCCACCTGTAACCGAACGTTAGAATCAACGGTGAAACGCGACCATAGATACGTGCCGTTTGAAAGCATTGTCCACCTTCTCCGAATCTGTCTTCTTGGAAGTAGGCGGGCGACGCACCCAGTTAGAAGAGGAAGAAGGAACGGGCTCAGCGACCCCGGCCTCCCGGCCGACCGACCGACTGGAAGATTTGTTGGTATTCTGAGCGGTTTAGCATCACAAAGGAAGCGGAACGGTCGACGTGGCGGGGATACTCCGAGGACGCTACGAGCAGGTTGGTGGTCAATAACCCGCACCTCAGATTGATGGCATTGACCAAATCGGTATCCCACGCTGTCCCTCTCCTGCCTCTTCAGCTGGGCCTCGAGAGAGAGATCTGCTAATCCATTGCGGCCAACCCGCTCTAACCCTAAACCTCCAACGATACCCAACCGATACCACCAGCTCGCCATGGACTCACTTCCCCAGGAGCTAATCGACAGAATCATCGATAACCTCCCTCTTCGTCGCCTCCTCCGCTGTTCTCTCGTTGCAAAGCGATGGCGACGAAGGACTCAACAACGAGCCTTCGAGAAGATCAAGTTCTTCTCCGAAGACGAGGTGAATCGTTGGTACACCAACGTCCCACAGGACTCGGACGGTCTTTCCTCCTACGTCCAGCGCATCACGTTCGAAAACATCGCCTCTTGGAACGACCCCACGGCTCCCGGCCGCGTGCTCAAGAACTTTGGCTCGTTGATAAAATTGCGCGTGTTAGAATCAGCGATCCCTAACGAGCTGCCGGCTCAAATCTCACGCGGAGAGTTTGGGAAGGAAATTACCATCCTCCAAATTTTGCTTCCACTCTGCACGCTCGCGCCGATCGTGTCTATGATCCTCTCTCTCCCCAATCTCAAGATATTGCGTATTTTGGGCTATGTAATCAAGCCGGGAGACCCGCTTTCAACTCATCCCGTCGCACTCCAAAGAGAACCACTAGACTTGTTGGAGATACGTGGGGACGTATGCGGGCTCGGAGAAGCCCTTGCCAGATCTCGTTTGACATCTCGCCGCCTCTTTTTAGAGGTGCGCGCCCCAAGCATAAAACAACTCATGATGCATTCTTCAGAGACGATGGTGGAACTAAACCTTAATGGTGTGTGGTTTTTGAAGTTTTCCGGGGATCAGAAGCAATGACAACGATGGGTCTCTCAGATACCTCGGCGGAAGATCCTCTGTATGAAGTGATCGACCTTCCCGTTCACCTGCCATCGTTGCCTGCTCTTACCACTCTGACCATCAACCTTTGCACTGGCGAACCCTCGCCCCGCCTTACAAATATTCTGTGCGGTATCCCGCGTACTTCAGCGTTAACTTCTATCGCTATTCGATGCAAGGCGTGGTCCAGTGTCAAATATCACTTGCAGGGTCGGTGGGTCGATATCGATAGATGGCTGGAGCGAGTGGCTGGGCGCGGCGAGTCTCAGGAGGGGTTGTCAGTGATGCTGAATACTTGGCCGCAAGCTATGTCGGTCTGGGAAGAGTTCTTACGTGGATTCAGGAAGGCCGGAGGCAAAATCAGAGTGGAATTTAGGAATTCCAGAGGCCAAATCATAAGGGAGGTAAAGTAATGGCCGATGGTAACGATGATCAGGAACTTCGCCCCCTTTACTAAAGGGTCTCGAAAAGGAGCCTCGAGTCAAACGAAAATAATAGGACAAATGAATGTCGTTCCGAATTCCCCTCGTCGAATTTAAGATAATCTCACTCGGGCCAACGGTCAACATGGTTAAAGATGACTTGACATTCGGGAGTCTCAGTCTATATAAAGGAGGCAGAGGCAAACCCGGTATAAATCAAGAGTCATCTCGTACGTAGAGAAATATGATCGTAAACGTCCACTGTTAAGTATACTAGTATGATAGGCAACCGTGTCCCCAAGTATGATCAAAATCCGTCACCCTCACTACACGTCGTGGTAGTTGGGGTTCTCGATGGGGTAGTCAGTACGAGAGTCGACTCCGAGAGCTAAGAATGCGAGTCAGTTAAAGTGTTTTGCACGCGAAACGTCCCAACTCCAAACTTACTGAGGTATCCGACGACGCCCTTGTCAAAGTTCTTTCCGTTGAGGTATTCGATGCTAAAAGGGAAGCGCAATTAATATCCGGCCTGACCATCGTCATAAACGAGACTTACGCTATCCTGGACAGATATCCGTTCGATTCGGCAATCGGGAAGAACTCATCCTCGACATTCAGAATGCGGCTCTGGTTGTTGGTGGTGTAGGGATACTGCGCGAAGATCTTATCACTCCAGTCGTCGGGGAAGAAGACTTGTGCAACATGAACCGTGGAACCAGATTCGGAGATGAAGGTGCTGAAGTTAATGGTTAATCCAAAGTCCGCTAGTATATGAAACGGACGACATGTACGAACCCATTGTCAGCCTGGGTGATGCCCTTGTGGACCATGAGATGGATGTGGGGGGGTCGGTCATCATAGAAACCAGGGTAGATTGTGTGCATCTCGACCATGCCTTCCTTGTCACTGAGCCAACCACCACGAAGCCAGGTCTCCGAGGCTTGGAAAGTTTCGTAACCGTATCCACCGTACGTGCCAGTCGAGTTCGCTTATGAAGGAAGGTAGGTCAGAAATGGTCAACGTTTGTGGGAGCAGGGGGAGCTTACCGTGCCAGATCTCAAGGAGAGCGTCCTCCATTGGCTTACAGGTGGAGGTATCCATAATACCGAAGTCCATGAGAAGCGGAATTCCCCTGTTACGATGACGGTGAGACCGAGTGATTATTGTATGACCGGGAAGACGGCTCACGGTTGGTCTTCAACGAGTTCGTTACGAACATACTCGTTGTGGATGTAGTAAGGACCTTCGATGACCTCGGGGGCGGTGAGGCAAGTCGTCTAAAAACAAGTAAGTTGCAATGTCGCATGTCGCCCGGAAGGATGGTCGACTTACGTTCTGGATGGTGCCATAGTGCGTCTTGGATGAGCGGGCGACGATGGGGGTGGCTCCAACCTCACGGTTGTGGAGGGCGGCACGCTTCCTCATCCTGAGGTCCAGGTACTCCCTGATCTCGTTGTCGCAGTTCCTGGTCAAGGCGGCGTGCTCACGAGCACGAATCTGAGACCGAGTAAGTCAGAGGGGCATAGAAAGGACACCTGCAAAAATCTGACCTCCTCACGAGCAACACTCTCCGGAGTGGGGGCGCGCTTGGTGTGCAACAAGTCATGGGCTGGGCGACGGTGTCAGACGAGAAGCAAGGCAAATACAGGTGTACTGACCATTAGTGAGGACGAAGAGGGTGAACAACGACAAGAGAGGGCTGAAACGCATGGCTGAGGGGAGTAGTCTGGCTGGATGGTCTGGAGACTTGGGGAAAGGAGGCTACCGCCATTGCCCTTTTATGTGTCCGCGCCTGGGGGTGAACCCGCGAAGGCGATTCACCTCCCGCGGAACATATGCCCCATGTGGACGTATGACGGGTATGGAACCGCAGAAGGTTTCAGATCGACCAATCCCGTGGAGCGCATTTGGAGAGGGATTCCGAGTGTCGAGCCCCAGCCGCGCGACATCTTCGAATACAATTCTCGGAACCAGTGTCGGATACATCCCTACCACGCAGTTCTCTGCGAGCGTCGTGGTGTCTGACGAGTTCGCGCAGTGACGTATTCGTGACCATGGAAGCCTGTGGCGAGAGAATTGAGAAGCGTCACGTGGATTACTGTTCGGGTAAGCTTAGTTGACTTCTGTCAATCTGGCCCAATGGAAAACGCATGATTGACGCACGGACACTCGAATCCCGCTCCGCCTCACACAAGATGGAACACTGGCTGGCTCACGGATACCTATTCATTCTCGGAGAAGACGGCGCGATATGAGCGTGCGGCGTCATTGGCAGGGGAAGGTTCTCATCGGAAGTGCACAGGGTTGTTTTCCGAGACGGGGAACTCGCCGTGTCCAAGTCAATTACGTTGGGAGAGACCTCCCGGCGCGCAATCAGAGCCGGCTTCTGTTGTTTCGGCTCTTCCTTTGGTAGTCCTCTCTTCGATTCAATTTTCGGTGGCGTCGGGGGCCAAGCCGGCCGCGCAGGATCCTCTTGGCCCAAAACTTGTTTGGGACGTCGTTTGTCCGGGGCGTCAGCTGGTAACTCCGGTAACGCAGGCTTTGCCAAGACGAATACCGACCCAGCGCAGGTTTCGTAGAAGAGTCAACTTGGTGGGCGCTGCGTTGACACTACGTAAACTCTACGCGACTGCGCCGAGACCCGACAGCCACCCTCACCCTGACCGTGAGGTCAAGATCTGTCAATGAACTCCACCGGAGATGTTTTCCATTTCTTGGCACACCCAATCGGATGATTTCCTTTGCAAATCCCACGCCCGACACCGCGTCTCTCCACGTGACCCCACCCTTGCGCTCGCCATGAATTCACTTCCCCAGGAGCTCATCGACGCGATCATCGACCGCCTCCCACTCCCTAGCCTCCTCTTCTCCTCTCTAGTTGCGAAGCGGTGGCGACAAAGAAGCCAACAAAGAGCCCTTGAGAAAATCAGGTTCCGTTCCGAAGCCCAAGTCAATCGTTGGTGCACCGGCTTTCCACAGGACCCGGAGGGTATCATATCCTACGTTCGTGTCATTAGGTTCCAAGACATCTTCTCTTGGGATGACCCCGCGATCTTCGGCCGTGCCCTCAAGAGCCTTTGCTCGTTGATAGAGTTGTGCGTGTCCTGGACGGATATCCCTGTCGAGCTGCCGGGCCAGATCTCACGCGGGGAGATTGGCAAGGGAATTACCATCCTCCGCCTCCATCGTACATCCTGCACTCTCGCGACAACGATGTCTATCGTTCTTTCGTTCCCTAACCTGGAGGTGTTGTACATTCTCGACTCTGGGGCTGGATCAGAAGGGCCACGTCGATCCCGTCCCGTCGCATCGCAGAGGGCACCACTGGACTCGCTCAAGTTATGGGGAAATTCGGGCGGGATTGGAAAGACACTCGCTGAATCTGGATTCATGTTCCGCCGCCTCTCCTTGGACGTAGGTCTCTCGGGCGTAGAACAGCTCATCATGCTTTCCTCTGAGACGGTGGTGGAACTGGCACTCCATGGTGTGTAAATTTAATCAATTTTCATGGAGCGGAAACGATGTTGACGAATTTCCCAGATCGTCTCGCTCAAGAGAATCCCTGCCATACACTATCGTTACCTGCCCTTACTACTCTGGGTCTCAACCTTGGAAAGGGTGACCCATCGCCTTGCCTGATTACCATCCTGTTGTCCATTTCCTCAGCCCCAGCGTTAGGCTCCATCACTTTTAGACACGATATGTGGTTCAACATCGACCGGCCCTTCCAGGGCCCATGGGTCGATATCGACAGATGGCTGACGCGGGTGGCTCAGCGAGTCAGGGTTCAGGGAGGGTTGCCGGTGATGCTGGAATGCTGGCCGAAAGGCATGCCAGTCTGGGAGGGATTCTTGCCTGGTTTCAGGAGGGCTGGAGGCCAAGTCAAGACAGATGTTCGTAGTTGGTGACGACAAGATTCTGAAATCTTTCCTTTCAACGTCTTGCGAGTTTTGTACATTTTGTCCCCTGAGCATAGCGTTTGAATACATAAGGGGTACCAGGACAACGAAATTTGTTCCGAGCTCAGAGTTCCTCCATGCCTACGGGCCTCCCTCGGCACACTTGACTTCAGGTAAACATCATCGAAACCGTGACCAGATACGAGGTGGGAGGTCATTCGACGTTGAACGTTGAGATCGAGACCTCGCTCTCGATTCTTCCTTCCTCTAAAAAGTCGGCAGACAGAGCACCACTGGCGTAGTAGAATACACCCTTACTTTTGCCTGACC
>Ga0307517_10006139_pt1 | contig 17897 bp, 18 predicted proteins | sample 23_EM_MG_FD_194515 | JGI IMG/M metagenome (GOLD analysis project Ga0307517, IMG submission 194515) | Populus trichocarpa ectomycorrhiza microbial communities from riparian zone in the Pacific Northwest, United States - 23_EM | ecosystem: Host-associated > Plants > Roots > Unclassified | place... | reverse complement strand
CATGGGTCTTGTTCATTGTACCATTGTGGATTCTGATTCTGATTCTGAGATAGAAGCCTATCCTGAAAACTGCGGAGCTTAACTTCTCTAGAGGAATATGCGTGGCTATTCCCTCACATATTTGAATCTAAATTATAATTAAACATTCGCAGAGAGCGTCTTTACATCAACTGCTTTGGGCGGTGTAACAATCCTATTGTGAGGTGGTTATGCAACAGGCAACGATATTTGTTTCCTAAAGTAAGCGAGTATTTCTATTCTTATGATACTAGGGCGTATGGAAATACTATCTCCTCAGATAGTACGGAACTGGCTTGCTTGTCTTGAGTGATCCGTCGAAGGATACTATCTCATCAGATAGTAAGATGCGTGGGTTATCGTTCATTGTAGAACTATCACAATAGTCCTATGTTCGTATCGCCTGTCGAGACTATCATAATAGTCTCCGGGTTTTTAGATCGTAGGCTCTCTTAGAGGAGCAGTATATGTAAAGAGAGTAAAGAGTAATCGTATTGCAATATCTTAAGTATAGAAATGTACTTAGATGGTTGCGTGAAGATCCTATCCCTTGGTCGGGGTTTTTTCTTTCTTTCTTTTGTTCTTTTTAATCATGTATTCTTAGTTAAGGTACAAGAACTCGCATGCATCGTGAGATATAGCGTAAAGAAAACCTTAATTCCAACAACCGCCCGCTTCACCTCTTTATGGGAAAAATCAAACACCCCGAATCCATAGGAAAAATCCCCCTTGCCCAGCACCTAAGACAATAATACCTCAGACACGAAAGGAAACAATTCATAGAGACGTACAGGAGAGAGACCCAAACCCTTCCGCAGGCTCCCCTGAAACAAAAGAAAGAATTGGCTCGCGAAGGCCCGAAAGGGCCCGAGTGTGAGGATGTGTGATCGCCGTTACGAGAGAAAACCACTGGACTTGTGGGCCGACATTGTAACCATAAACGTACGGGCGCGCCGGTAATTACATCGATCCAAGGCGTTGGACACCAGGCATGGAGGTAGTGCAATACCACGACTGGGCGTAACCCAGGAGTGGACGAACGATCGGGGAGGATGAGGAGGCAGTAAGGTACCAGCTGCTGTAGCAGTAACAGTGCAAGCGGACAGAACCGGGAGGTGGGAGAAGGAAGGATCGCGAACAGGCTAGCTACAACTGACAAACTGGCCATAGCAGGGGCTTTTGGGACGACGACAAGACTGAGGCGAGACCGAGATGTTACTAACCGAGGCTTTCCCCACCAGAGGTACAAGCCCAGCAAGCCGAGGCCTACTTCGACCGAGAGTCCGACAGCGTAACGCCGACAGTGAACGAAGCGAGAAGCTTTCCGACCGTGGAAAATGCTAAGCGAGATGCAAAGCAAGTGCGGGGTAAGGGGGATAACCGAACATCATGAGCAAGTCAACGACGAACCAGAGCGAGAACCCCAAGAAGGGGAGGCCGACAGGTCTCAGAGGACTAGGGAATGTGGCTTAACGTCAACCGCTAGGTAGTAGCCATCGTGGGAGAAGAGAGGTGGGTGGGGGACAGTCACGATAATGTCTCGTGGTGTTGAGATTTCAATCGCCGGAGGTAGAGAGGAGATGGTTCGTGCTATCCCTTGGTCGTTTTTCTTTCTTTTTTCTTTTTGTAATCATGGGTTATTTGTTTCTAGGTACAAAAAGCCTTATGCAGCGCTAGCTATGAAGAGAAAAAAACCTATAAATGCAAACCCAGCGCCCGCTTCACCTCTTCATGGGAAAAATCAAACACCCCGAGTCTGTGGGAAGAGCTTCCCCCACCTAGCGCCTAAGATAATATACCCCAGACACGTAAGGAAACAATACATAGAAACGTACAGGTAGCCAGACCCAAACCCTTCCGCAGGGTCCCCTAAACAAAAGAAACGACGGCTGCTCTAAGGCCCTTTCGGGGCCTGATTGGCGGATTGGTGATCGGCGACAGGAGAAAACATGGAAACCATGGGCCCACAATAACCACTCCCGCAGTCGTGCAGGTCATTACATCGATCTAAGGCGTTGGACAATAGCCACGGAGGCAGTGCTATACCACGACTAGGCGTAACCGAGGAAGGGTCAACCGATTGGAGGAGGAGCAGTAGGGTGCCAGCCAGCGAGTAGCAGTAGTGTGCCAGCCGGTGAGTAGCAGTAGGGTGCCAGCCAGAGGGGAGCAGTAGGGTGCCAGCCGGGGGAGGAGTTTTAGCAGTAAGGTGCCAGCTTATGGGGCAGTACGGTGCCAGCGGAGAGAACCGGGAGGGGGGTAGAGGAAGGATCGCGAGCAGGCTAGCCACAACAGACTAACGGGCCATAGCAAGGGCTTTTGGGACGACAGCGAAACTGAGCGGGACCGTGATGTTACTAACCGAAGCTTTCCCCATCAGAGGTACAAGCCCAGCAGAACCGAAGCCTTACTTCGACCGAGAGTCCGGACGCTGTATCGCCAACCGTGAACGAAGCGAGAAGCTTTCCGACCGTGCAAAATGCTAAGCGAGGTGCAAAGCAAGTGCGGGGTAAGGGGGAGAACCGACCTTCATGAGCGGGTGTCAACGATGAACAGGAACAAGAACCCCAAGGAGGGGAGGCAGGCGTGCCCCAGGAGAGGAGGGAAGATGGCTTAACGTCAACCCCTAGGCAGTAGCCATCTTGGGAGAAGAGAGGTGGGTGGGGGGAAGTGACGATGATTTCCCGTGGTGTTGAGATTTCAATCGCCGGAGGTGGAGGAGAGATGGTTCGTGTGATATCCCTTGGTCGTTTTTTTTTTTTGTAATCATGCCTTCATTGATTTAAGGGACAAAAAGCCTCATGCAGCGCTAGCTATGGAGAGAACAAAACCTATAAATCAAAAACATAAACAAAGGAAAGTCACGGCACCAGTAAATATCCACTAACGCCCAGGTTTCTCCTCCGCCGGGCCATCGGCCACATTGAACAAGGAAAGCACAAACTAACAACTTAGTTGTCTAAAAATGGAAAGCCTACATAAGATAAAGGAAAGAAAACCCCGTGGCCCTATACCTCAGCCAACGAAAAAACACGAAAGACTGGGGGGGGCACCCTGGGGGGAGAAAGAGAGAATGGGGGGGAAGAGGGGGTGGTGGTGGGCGGGAACATCGTGGGGGGAAATCCTGTGGAGGTGACGCCTATGAAGGTGGCGAGTCTCTTTAGCAGAGGGAGGGATGTCCAGAGTGGGGCTTCGGGACCGACGTCAGTAACACCGTGGCAGAGGCGCGACCTGCTGTGCTGTCTCGAGGCGCAGGATAGGATGGCGTGCTCGAAGGTTTCTGGTTCCAAGCCGCAACGGGGGCAGGAGGTGTCAGGGTCGGGGGACCTCCAAGTCGGGTGGGTGGCCAGATAACCTTTTCCGGCTCTCCTCTGGTGGATTCTCCCAGCAACGAACTTGCCCAAGCCTATGAAAGGCCTCGGAGACAGGGTGGGAGGGTGCAGGTAGTACCCAGGAGTCGGGAAAAGGGAGGCCCACTCCGTGAGGAGTGTCTCTCTTATCCCTTTTTTCAGGGCGGAATAGGTATTGTTCATCAGGGATTGGGGCAGAAGGGTGGGGGTCGGGCAGACATGGTGGGAGTTGATCATGGGCATCCTAGATAGCCCGAGGGTGAAGGGTATTGTCCGGTGAGCCACCGAGTCCACCGGTAGGTGGTTTCTGATCGGGAGGACAGGGCGGGGCGTCTTCCAGTTTAGGGGGAGGTAGACGGATGATAGGCCTCTAGTCATGGCCCGAGACGAGTCAGGCGACCAGTGTGCCGAGAGTGAAGAGAAGCAGGGGTGAAGGCGAGCCGTTGCAGGGTTCACACTAGGAGGGGAGCAGACAACTCTGAGTGCCGCCAGCCTCTGATGGTGCGTGATCAGGAGAGAAACAGGTAGGAGGCATGACTCCACTGAAAGTATCCCTGTGGGTGTAGCTGAGAAGCAGTTAGTGGTCCACCTTTGAACCTTGCGCTGCGAGAAATGTGCAGCAGGGTCAAGGGCCATTGTGAACCAGTACCCTAGCCACCGAACGGAGTTGCTGGGGTAAAACACTTCCCCTTTAATCTGAATAGGTGAGACACACTTCGGCGAGTGCCTCTGGCTGGGGGTCCTCCAGTGTAACAGCTCTGTTTTTGCGACGGAAAAGGAGACACCCAGGCGGGACGCCTTTCTTTGCAGCCTATCGAAGAGTGCCTGGAGCCGGCAGATGTTGCCAGGATAGGAGAGGGAGGCTACTGTAAGGGCGAAGTCGTCCAAATACGAGATCATTAGGCCCCGAGGGATCCTGAAGTGCAGTGGTGCCACGTAGAGAAGCAAGAGGCGCGGGGAGATCGGGGAGCCTTGCGGGGCGCCGACATTGACGGGAGCTGGGGTCTCTGGGGCCCCTTGGAAGATTAGGGTGCAGCTTCGTTCCCCTAGGAAAGACGAAATCCAGGAGACCAGATAGGGGGGTATCCCACCTTCCCTTAGGATCCGGGCCAAAGTCTTGTTGTCGACGTTGTCGAACCCTGCCTTTATATCCAAAAACAGCGAGGAGACCTTGAGACGAGGCCTTTGCAGGGTTTTGACGTCGTTGGTGAGGGTGAGGCACGCATCGTAGGTGGTGAGCCCAGGGAGCGAACCACATTGGTTGGGGTGCAACAGCCCTCTAAGCCGGGCTGCCGTGAGTAGGCGGGCTGCTATAATCCTTTCGAGGATCTTTGAGAACGTGCGGATCAAGACAATTATCCTGAAGGAGGAGGGTGATTCGTAGGAGGGCTTTCCTGGCTTATCGAGTACCACGCCGTTCGAACCTTTTAGTGATGCGGGATGATACCCCAGGAGGACCAGCGGGGCAAGTATTTGGAGGAGGATTGAGGGGTTGATTTTGTTGACCTGCTTCCAGGTGGAGTAGGGTATTCCGTCCGGGCCTGGGGCCGAAGTCGGGGAGCACTTGGAGAGAGCCGTGGCTATCTCGTCTGTCGTTAGGGGGAGTACCGACTTGTGCGGCCTAAGCCTGGGTGGTGGGGAAAAGGGTTCCTTAGGAGGGAAGAAGTGGTCCAGCAGGACATTGTTCATTTGTTGTGGGGTCTCGGCCCCTGGGAGGCAAGGGTAGCCCGGCTGGGCACGCCCGTTGGCAAACCTCTTGGCCGTCCAAAGGCTCTGGGGGGTGGCCGTCCGCAGAAATGAGGACCAGTGTTTGTTCTTGGTGGCCTTGATTGCCTTGAAATACCCCGCTTTCGAGGTGCCAGGAACTTCCCGTATGTGTGGGGTGTCGTGCTTTCTGGCCAATCTGACGGGCTTATGATATTCGCGATAGAGGTCAGGTGGGAGGTCCACCAAGGTTTGGAGTGATGGGAAGGTCTGGACACTGGCATGTGTTCTTTGAGGAGAGCTACTAGACAGTTGAGCGATTCTGACATCCATTCGTCCAGTGTCGGGGGGGTGAGGCGTGATGGTCCGGCCGGGACCTTGAAACCCTTAATGATCGGGTCCAGTGTTTCCCAGTCCATGTCTGCCCATCGCTGGCGTGCGGGTTTCTTGTTCAGGGAGGGTGTGGCGAGAGTGATTGTTATTGGTATGTGGTCGGATCCAGTTGAGGGGAGGGAGGCCTCCCAGCTTTTTACCAGGGGGAGGAGGAGGGGGTTTGCAAAGGCGAGGTCTATGACCGATGGGCGAGCATTGCCCACCAGGGGGAACCTTGTGTACTCACCTGGGGGATTGAGGAGGACGAAGCCGGACTCTGCCGCTTTCTCGAAATAGGGAGTCGAGGACAAGATCTCCCGTCGTGAGAAATGCCGTAGAGGGTCTGAGAGGGGGTTGTGGATATTGAGGTCTCCCACAACAAGGAGGGGAAACCCAAGATCGGGAAAAAGAACTTCTGGTGGGACGGAGTGAACCCTGTGGTCAACAGTATTGGTGGAGTAGGCGTTAATAACCCTGAAAGAATGGAAACCGGTGCCAAAAAGAGGCTAATTGGAGGACATATCGAGGGCGAGGACATCGTCTACCCCCTTAAACCTGGGGAGCACCGTGTAGTTGGAAAGAAAAAACATATGAACGTCGGCAGCCACTCGTGGCTTCCTGACCCGTAGAAAGAAGGACTTGAAACCGTTAAAGGATGGAAGGTGAGCCTTGTTGACAGGTGGATCCTGCAAAAGGACTATCGAAGGGTAGGTGGTCACTTCTCTGAACGACTCAAACAAAGAAAGGAAAACATTCCAGCTCCCTAGGCAATTATGTTGAACGATGGAAAGAAACGCAGGGGCAGGGGCCAGCCCTTGACCCAGGGGAGGAGGCATGGGTTGATTATTCATTACCGGGACGAACCCGACGACCGAGAGGGGCAGGGGAAGGGCTCGGTTCCTCCAGGGGGAGAGGACCACCGAAACTGTGAGTCCTGCCAGGACGTGTGGAGGGTCCAGCTGGGGGAGGTTGTCTGGGGGTCACAAGGTCGACCTCAAGGGGACCCTTCCCAGACGGGGGAGTAGAGGGTGCTGGGCCGCCATTGACTGCCAAATCCATGGGGTCTTGACGGGTTGGGGCAGGAGCTGGCGAGTTGGTTCGGGAGGGGACAGGCGGGGGAGGTCCAGCCTGACATTCCCTGAATGTGGCAGTGTGGTCATTACCGTAGTTGCAGCAATGGGGGAGCGAGGTCAGGCAACAGGATGGGACTGGCTTATTGTGTCCGCCCCCGTGGCAGGTGGGATTCTGACATCTGTGAGCCGCGCGAGTATGATGAAGCCCACAAATGGGGCACGTGGGGTGGGTGGCGGGGCATCGTTGATGGGCGTGTCCGTATCTCCAACAGTTTCTACACTGGGAAGTTCTGGAGGAGAAGAAGGCAAGTTCGACCTTGCGTTTCTGAGACAGGATGACGACCCCTGATGTGAGGGCCGATACGTTCTGGGGGTCGACGGTGATAACCACCGTAGTGGCCTGCTTGGTCTCCCTAGAAACTGGGCTAGGGTTAAGGTTCCTGGCTGAGAGAATCTGGGTCGCTTTGTCGTTGAGGATTGCTTGCCGGATATATGGGAAGAGTTCCTCTTCATCGTGAGGGAGGAAACGTAGCAGGAGGCCGTGGATTGCTAACTGCACAGCTGTGGGAGCTAGGACGAGGGTAGCCCAGGGGTTGTTTCCTACCGGGAACGACTGGTTCAGAACCTTGGTGAGGGAGACGAAGTAAGGGGCGTACGAGGCAGCGGGGGTGGCCTTGTCGGTGACGGTTAGGGAGATGGAGCCTCGAGGGTTGACAGTAGCTGAGAAACCCAAGGGGACAAGGTAGTTTGACTCGCGAAGGACGCGAGCAGCGATGTCAGGAAAGGTAGCGGCAATAGTGAGAGTGTCCGGGTGAGGGGAAGGGGACTGGCGCGGAGCAAAGAAGCGTCTTTGGGCACCTGGAAGGGAGGGAGGCCCCTTTTTAACGGGAGGGGCCGCCATACTGGCAACAAGTTGGGGGGAAGGAGGCTTCCCAGCTTTGCTTTTGCCCTTGCCACCCGAGCCTGAGCCGGAGGCAGCTTGCCCGTAGGAGGGGGAGGGGTGGACATCAGGGTGGAGGTGGCCTGGGGTAAAGGAGGCTACGTCGTGTGCCCCCCTCCGGAGTTCCCCGGCTTCGTATGATTGTGGGTAGAGCTTAGCGTACTTGTCGGGGTCACCGAACGCCTTGCCAAGCCTCGTATCGTAGAATGGTATGAGGTATTTAGGATCGTCAGCCCTAGCTGAGGGAGGTGTGGGTGGTGCATGCGCCCTTTCTTTGGCCTTGTTGGATGGGGGGGAGCCGGCAGTTGGGTGGGGTTGGGGTGCCCATTGTGGGAGGGGGGCCGGTGCCAGGGGGGCAGGGATTGGGGCTGACACTCAATGTGACAGGTCACGTATGGAGGCTTGGAGATCCACGATCCCCGGAGCGGTTTGTTCTTCTTGGGTGGGGGGAAGGTGCGCGAGTTGAGAGGAGATGTCATGGAGCTCCTCCCTGAGGTTCTCGTTTTCTTCGGAGATGGTTGCGACCGCCTGGGTTACCCCTCTCAGCTCATTTGAGATGGTTACCAGGCCCTGGACGAGCTGGGAGAGGAGAACAATCGTGATAGATTAGATGTGTAGGGTGCCGGCCTGCGCATCGGGGCTCAGGGCCGGGAAGTCTTGGTTGCTGAGCCGAAGGGCGCTTCTCGCCTGAGCGAGTTGCCTCATCATGAACTCGATGGGGTGAACGGTCAAGGGTGTTCCTGAACATGACAGGAAGGGGGAGTTGAGGGCTGAGAGCCTACTGAAGGCCGTGTTTCCTAGGAGGAGATTGTGGGGGTTAGCCATGACGGTGAGCAGTTGAGGAAAAGTGGGTGAGGGGTTTGATCCAGACGCAAAGTGCGGTGGAGTTGAGATTGTATGTAAAAGGTAGGGGGGAGGAAGAAGTTTACGAGAAGCGTGGCTATCCCTTGGTCGGAACCAAGCGCCTGATATATGCATCTTCCACAACCCTAACCCTGGTGACCCATCACCTCGCGCTACATAAAGCTCTATGACTCATAGTGAGTCATAGTGCGAAATCCATCGAGGACTTATATGAGTCATTGCACAACATTCCATTTAACCAATCAAAACACATAAACCAAGGTATGTGCTCGAACGAGTCACATGCGTGAAACCCATGACTCATGATATGAGTCATGTGCGAAAGTCATTACATCGTGTGACGTCACAATCGTGAGTCATGAAACAATCAACCAATCATAATATAAGAATGCCTCGCGAATGTGAAGTCATGTGAGAACTATGAGTCAAGTGACGTCATAGTGTGAAATCCTACATACCTTATATGAAATCTGCCTTGGTTAGTTACAATTTGTGACAGGCGGGTATGGTGGGTGTATGCTTTGGGAGTATGCTTTGGGCGTATGGTTTGACTCTGTGTTTTGGGCGTATGCTTTAGGCGTATGCTTTGAGCATATGCTTGGAGCGTATGCTTTAAGTGTATGGCTTTGGAGCGCATGGCTTTGGGCGCATCACTTTGGGTACGTGGTTTTGGATGTATGTCTTTGGGCTTATGGATTTTGCCGAAGAAACCAGAAGCAAAGGACTAAATAGACAATCTCAATCGGTGCTCAAGCTTATCGTTATGTGCGAGTGTTTCTAACTTCTAAACTGCTATCCTATTACATTATACTGCAAAAAGTAAGGTCACCCACTCAATCATGACATAAAAGAAAGGAGCGGAATCGGTATAGGGGCCGGGTATGATAACAAAAGAAATTGAACTCTAAAGGAGCGTCAGTCTCTAGAAATTCAGAGTGAGAAGAGAACAAGAAAAGAGGTAGCGTGCTGCATAAGAATCTAACTCAAGGAAAACAGCCCCCCGACTTGTGATATGGGAGAAAGAATACGGGCTAAGGATAAAACCAGACATGAGATATTGTAGTGGATAAATACACAAGTGGGAGTGCAGGTAAGGCAAGGTAAGGGGAACTGTATTAAGGAGAGTAAGGAAGGCATAACAGGCGGGAGAGGTCAGGAAAAGAACTAGGAGATAACAAGAAAACAAAATAGATGGAAGTAGAAATCATTAATCCTCCGGCTCCTGTTTCACGCGGTGAGGAAAGTGCTGGCTAGCCATATTGAGGAGGGCCTGCCTATCCATCTCGGGGTCAATTCTATCCATCTCCTCAATGTCAATTCCTTGTTCTTCTGCGTCTTCCCTAGCGGCTGCCTCGAGATCAATGATAAGACGGGCATTGCCGGCAAGAAAGCACTTTCTCTTGGTGACAATATTTTCGATGCTGTGCTGTTGGTCTTCCGGGGTTGTGAAGAAATCCTTGGGTGTCATAGCCCGCCCAAGCAGCCTCTCTCCAATCTCTTGGGTGCTAGCCTGGAAACAGTGTTCGGCAGCATCGCCGTACAGACCACGAGAGGAAGATGCAGAGTCAGGGCGACCTAAGTCTCGCATCCTACTGCCCAAACCTGAGCCAGAGGTTTCCCCTTCATCCGTGATATAGACATCATCATCACCCTCCTCCCAGCCCTCCGCGTCCTCCTGCTCGCCCTCCGCATCCTTCTCGTCGTCCTCGTCGATCTCCTCTTCCCCATAGACCTCATCGGAATCCTCTGAGCCATTGCCACCCTCATCACCAGACTCATATAGGTCGATAAAATCGACATCTTCATCCTCTTCATCCTCCTCCCACTCTTCGTAGACCTCCGCATTTGGCAAAAGCCACTCAACAGGCTTCACACAGTCAATCAAAGGTCTACCCTTTTCGTCGAGCTCATCCTCTCAAACCGTCATGTCCAAATCTCCTTGCGTATCCTCCTCCATCAATCTGTACTCAGAAGTACTGTCCTCTCTGCCGATAGGCATCGCGGGGCCTGTCCAAGCTAAACAACACTGAATATTAGTAAGCACATCTCAAGTTAATTAGACAAATTTTGAAATTACTTACTTGACTGTGGATTATTAGCCTGTGAGTTTCGCCTCAGGGTACCTAGTCCTATCCTAAACCTCGTACGATGTGAGATAGGCTCCCTTCTGCTCCCTGTATTAAATGTAGATGCCCTTGCCAAAGCCACAGGGCATCCAACAGGGGACCCTGTATGGGATACCGGGGCCCCACGCATTGTGAGTGAATGATGGCGCTACGGAATCGCTAGCTGCCGGGTGCGCCGGGGCAGAGCGTCCTGAGATACAGAAGGCCCCGGAGGCGGTACCAGCGCAGACCCAGTTGAGGAGCTTCTGGGTCGCTTCCCACACGGTCGCGCAGACTGTTCATACGAGCTACGGGCCTGATCTTTGGTGACGGAAATACAGGCGATGCCGGCAAATTTGGTGGAGAATGAACTGCGATAGGGGTTGGGGGGTTCACAAGTAGCAAATCATCGTCCTGAAACTAGTTTGGATAGTATCACCGCCAATCCGCTAGGATTGCCACACGTTCCTGCTCCAGGACCTTGTTCTTCTCCACGATCATCTCCTAATCCACTTGGGCTTTGGTCTCGGCGTCAAGTGCCTGGTACTCATCATATCTTCACGCAAAATCACGGGGTTGTTTTAGGCGATTGCCCCGGTTTGCCCTAGCACGTTCAAAAGCGGTTTCCCAGGGGGTAAGGCTCGCCCTATGTTCAGTCTGGCGGATGGTCTCAGGATTTACTGAGTGCCCCAAAGCACCTACCGGAAGGGGCCTCCACTTATAAGCAGATGGCATTGCTTGTGGAAAAAGGTATTCTATTCATCAATGTTAGTACATATAATTTGTGTGTATGATTTTGTCCGTATGATTTCTTTGTGCGTATGATTTTGTGCGTATGATTTGTTCGTATGAACTCGGCGTATGATTTGAGGGCTGACAAAAGACCAAAGGAGAAAAGACTAGTGTGAAGATGGTGACTAACTTACTATTTGGGATCGGGCAATAAGTAATCTATGCAGCAACCTTTTGCCGGCGTGCCCTCTGATGTAGTGGAGAAAGTAAGGGAAGTAGAGAGGGTGGTACCAGTAGAGGGGCGTATCCGAGTTGGTGGGGCAAGAGCCACAGGTGGTTCTTTTCTTTTCTTTTTTACTTTTTTTTTATTTTAACTGCTGAGTTTGCTTCTGTATGAAAAAGAGAAGCGGGATTGCAGCGCAGAGGACAGAGCGACCTGAGGATTGTGTTGATGGTGAGAGCGTGGATGGAGAAGGTAAGAGTGTGGTGAGAAAGAAGAGGAGTTAATTTGGCCTCTCTTAAAAAGAAAAGAAAAAGTGGGTTCACCTCTTGAAAACATCGTCACGGTCTACCCGCAGTGACGCGTCGAGCCCTCCTCTCTACCGCGGTAGCCTAACCAAAAGCCCTACTCACCAACTTCTAAGTATGATATGAATGACCCCCCAGATTCAAGCCTTCTGCTAATTACTTTCATCATACTATCAGAGAAAGGAAATTATAGCAGCGAGAGCTGTGTGTTTGAGTTCGGAGCGAAGATGGGAGGGGCGTACTCTCCAGGTGCATTTTGTGACTACAATTGTATACTTGATACATAAACAGGAAAGATATAACATCTTGGAACAAATACAACGTCTAGTACAACATTTTCAAGGCATTACTAGATGGAAGGGATTGTACATTGCGTTTTATGGTAGACTGGGGGTTGCAGTCTTACGCGACTTTAACCATCATACAATTCAAGTGTATGTATATACCCATGCCCTATCAACCTTAACTGTCATTTACTCATCCAGAAATCATGAATCAATATACACCTAAACTCCAGGGGACTCCCAGAAAGATATGACGAGGGGGCTTGAAAGGCACTCCTCATGAAATAACCAATTTTTATTTCGTTGGTATAAAATAACTCTTTACACACCTCTCCTCCAACACACTTCTTCCTCTTAGCAAGCCCTAATATCCGACTCAGCTATCAGGGAAGGTATAGGGTCCATACACATACGCACAAATACACATTCACACAAATACACATACGAACAAATACACATACGCACAAATACACATACGCACTAATACACATATGCCCAAGGAAGCAGACTCCAGTCACCTACAAACCAATAATCATTTTGCGTCTGACTTCTGAGCAAAAACCCTTCTCTCTTTTCCTGTGAACCTCCTTCCTCACGCACCGGTCCGTCAATACAACAAACCAGCAAATACCAAAAAGGTAACTCCTGCTCAATGCCTCCCAAACGTCGCGCAAATGATGGTATCTTGGGCTGCAAGGGTGGTGGAAATTGGGGGCCCCCAAGTCGGCATCTTGGTCGGAAAAGATCTGGGAGGGTTGTTGGTGGGGTCCAGCAGCCGGCTCGGTATCCAACTGGCAGGGTGGCAATGGCAGAGATTATTAAGTATCGCCGTGATGGTGGGTACCTGATTCCCAAGGCCCTATTCTATCATCTTTGCCAGGAGATTTTGTCAGATCTGGCACTCGAGCAACAATTCCGTTGGCAGAGATCAGCGGTTGAATGCCTCTAGGTGGCAGTGGAAGAGTTCCTGGTGATGACAATGACCGCTAAGTTGAGTTCCTCTCCTAGTATAATTATCTGATTTACTAAATCTTTGTTCATAGCTGGAGCCCTAGGTGCTGCACATGCTGGTCGGGTTACCCTCATGGTCCAGGACCTGAGATTAGTTGAGGATGTCATGAACGTTATGGCTGGCCAGCCGGATGGTGCCACTCGGGAAGAGATGAGACGTCATCTAAATGAGGACGGCGGTGCTCCCGCGGGTGCACCACCAGCACCTCCTCCTCCTCCTCCTCCGGGGGGCGCACCTCCTCGTTTCTTTCCTCCCGGTGGTGCTCCTCGTCCCGCTGGTGCTCCTCGTCCCAGTGGTGCTCCTCGTCCCGGTGGTGCTCCTCGTCCCGGTGGTGCTTCTCGTGCTGCGGGTGTTCCTTCCCCCGGGCGCGCTCCCCGTCCTCCTCCCCCTAGGGGTGCACCTCCTCGGTGTGGTGCCCCTCCCATTCGCCAGGGAGCTTCTTCCCATCACTCACTCCCTGCCAATAACGGTAGTGACCGCCACAGTGACGACAGCGATAACCCTTGTCCACCTGTACGCCGTCGCTGGTATGGTGGCCCTGGGAGCAGTAGCCGGACTGGTAGTAGTGGTACTACGGGGGGTGCTGGGGGAGGTGTTAGACAAGGAAATTTGGTTGAGGGTGTGGGTTCTGGTATGGGAGATGGAAGTGGTAGCGAGGAAGGTGATGCGAGAGGTGCCCAGGGAGACGATGATACCAGGCATGTGGGTACTGGGGGGGTGATGGCAGTAGTAGTAGGCTGGTGACCGGGGCCGTCGGAGGCATACCTGCATAACCCGCTGGAACAGGGCCGTCTGTGGCTGGGGTTACCAGTCCTACCCCGCGGACGCCAGTTCAGCCGACTCGTGGTAGGGGTTGGAGTGGTTGGAGTGGGGCTCGTAGGCGCTCTGCGGGCCCCCGTGGCAGTGGTTGGAGCGGTGGTGGCTGTAGGATGCCGATGCGCTCTGGGGGTGGGGGTGGGAGGGCAGGAGCTGGTGCTGGTGGGAGCGCTACTACCTAAGCCTATTCGGGGATTGTCTTTTTCTTTCTCTTAATTCACCTCTTTTTTCAACTATTATGACTTTCATTCTTCTTGTTTTCTATTACTCCATGGTGCTGTCTCCATGTGGTGAGGAGGACGGGGAAGTCTTTTGTCACTTTTACACATATCATACGACTAACTAAAACCTCTGAGTCACATCTAACTTAGCATAATTACCTTTTATAGAAATCTTATTGTTATAAATACACTTTTTCTTTAACCTCACCATTGGGCTATTTGAACTCTGAACACAGTAACTCCATATCATGACTGTGGTTATGCTTTGGGCCTATGGCTTGGGCCTATGGCTTGGGCCTATGGCTTGGGCCTCTGGTTTGGGCGTATGGCTTGGGCGTATGATTTGAGGGTATGATTTGGGCCTATGGTTTGGGTGTATGGTTTGGGTGTATGATTTGAGGGGATGATTTGGGCGTATGGTTTGGGTGTATGGTTTGGGCGTATGATTTGAGCGTATGGCTTGGGCGTATGATTGGAGCATATGGCACCAGCGAATGAATAAGGCTTATCAATTGGGCATATGATTTGAACCTGTGAATAGAGTGTATGAATTGGGCTTATAAATTAGGCGTATGGCCTGCTGAGATATACTTTACTTGACTAGGCAACTCCAATGTCCAATTGGTGTTGTGAATTATTCCGGTACATATTGTATGAATTATTCCATGCAAATAAATGCCCTTATATACTTTGAGGTATGTGGTTTTTGGTACACGTCCCTGGCATGAATGGACCGAATACCAGGGGGCTCCTTGGCAAAGGGCTTTCAGCTCCCGTAACCACGGCGGTGTTCTGTCCATTCATGCCAGGGACGTGTATATGCTCACACAATTACTCAATCAGGTATCACAAGAGCAATGTTCAAGAGGGGAATATACGAAAAAGCAGTGCCCTGGGCGGACTAAATTCATTGACGGGCGGCTGTTCGGGGCATTGAACGGGTCAGGGGCTTGGGCGGGGCAGGGGCAGGGGTTGAAAACAAAAAAGCGCTGCGCCCCGGGCCATTGACCGGGGCGGGGCGGGGAATTGAGGTAGGCGCCTGCCGGTTTCGGTGCCCCGGAGGCCTCATAACGAACACTAATCCCACATCGCACCAGGTTTAGGATAGGACTAGGTAGCCTGAGGCGAAATTCCCGGGCTAATAATCCACAGTCATGTAAGTAATTTTAAAATTTGCCTAATTAACTTGAGATGTGCTTACTAATATTCAGTGTTGTTTAGCTCGGACAGGCCCCTCGATGCCTATCGGCGGAGAGGACAGTACTTCTGAGTCCTGATTGACAGAGGAGGATATGGAAAGAGATTTGGACATGACGGTTTGAGAGGATGAGCTCGACGAAAAGGGTAGACCTTTGATTGACTGGGTGAAGCCTATTGAGTGGCTTTTGCAAAGTGCGGAGGTCTACGAAGAGTGGGAGAAGGATAAAGAGGATGAAGATGTCGATTTTATCGACATAGATGAGTCTGGTGATAAGGGTGGCAATAGCTCAGAGGATTCCGATGTGGTCTATGGGGAAGAGGAGATCAACGAGGACGACGAGGAGGATGTGGAGGGACAGCAGGAGGACGTGGAGGGCGAGCAGGAGGACGTGGAGGGCGAGCAAGAGGACGTGGAGGGCTGGGAGGAGGGTGATGATGATGTCCATATGACGGATGAAGTGGAAACCTCCGGCTCAGGTTTGGGAAGTACGATGCGAGACTTAGGTCGCCCTGACTCTGCATCTTCCTCTCATGGTCTGTACGGCGATGCTGCCGAACACCATTTCCATGCTAGCACCCAAGAGATTGGAGAGAGGCTGCTTGGGCGGGCTATGACACCCAAGGATTTCTTCACAAGCCCGGAAGACCAACAGTACAGCATCGAAAATATTGTCACCAAGAGAAAGCGCTTTCTTGCCGGCAATGCCTGTCTTATCATTGATCTCTAGGCAGCCGCTAGGGAAGACGCAGAAGAACAAGCAATTGATATTGAGGAGATGGATAGAATTGACCGCGAGATAGATAGGCAGGCCCTCCTCAATATGGCTAGCCAGCACTTTCCTCACCGCGTGAAACAGGAGCCGGAGGATTAATGATTTCTACTTCCATCTATTTTGTTTTCTTGTTATCTCCTAGTTCTTTTCCTGACCTCTCCCGCCTGTTATGCCTTCCTTACTCTCCTTAATACAGTTCCCCTTACCTTGCCTTACCTGCACTCCCACTTGTGTATTTATCCACCACAATATCTCACGTTTGCTTTCATCCTTAGCCCATATTCTTTCTCCCATATCATAAGTCCGGGGGCTGTTTTCCTTGAGTTTGATTCTTATGCAGCACCCTACCTTTTTTCTTGTTCTCTTCTCACTCTGAATTTCCAGAGAAGAACGCTCCTTTAGAGTTCAATTTCTTATCTTATCATACCTGGCGCCTATACCGATTCCGCTGTTTTCCTTTATGTCATGATTGAGTGGGTGACCTTACTTTTTGCAGTATAATGTAATAGGATAGCAGTTTAGAAGTTAGAAACACTCTCACATAACGATAAGCTTGAGCACCGATTGAGATTGTCTATTTAGTCCTTTGCTTCTGGTTTCTTCAGCACAATCCATAAGCCCAAAGACATACGCCCAAAACCACGTACCCAAAGTGATGCTCCCAAAGCCATGCGCTCTAAAGCCATACACTTAAAGCATACGCTCAATGCATACGCCCCAAGCATTCGCCCAACACATACGCCCAACACATAAGCCCAAAACACACGCCCAAAATACACGCCCAAAACACACGCCCAAAGCATACGCCCAAAGCATACGCCCAAAACACACGCTCAAAGCATACAGCCAAAGCATACTCCCAAAGCATACGCCCAAAATACCCGCCCAAAGCAGTTGATGTAAAGACGCTCTCTGCGAATGTTTAATCATAATTTAGGTTCAAATATGTGAGGGAATAGCCACGCATATTCCTCTAGAGAAGTTAAGCTCCGCAGTTTTCAGGATAGGCTTCTATCTCAGAATCAGAATCGGAATCCACACTGGTACAATGAACATGACCCATGACAACTCTGCTACTTGTACTTCCACTACGCATCATTTTCATTGAATGCACAGTTGCACTGATATAAATTTCTCCTCCCAGAGCATCAAGGATCCCGTTGTACTCTGTATCGTCACAGTCCAAGAACCCCAACACCATCTCCTTCCACTGTAGCTCCACATTCTCAGACTTGTCTTCATGTACCTTGGTTCCCAACCAATATATCTGGCCCAAGACGGGGGCGTGCATCCCAGCCTTTGGATAATCTATCATGTCTACCACATCATAGTGTAAGCTAGGTTCCTGGCATTGATATTGAATATTTGACTTACAGAAGAAGTGTATGACGTTATGACCCCAGGAAAGCGAGTAGAGATAAGGATGTGAAAGCAAGGTTGGTTCCAGGTCACCGTAGTTGTCTACAAAGCTCTGGGGAAAGCGCTTGGCTTCAAAGAAGCTATGGTCAACTGGAGTATTGGCTATTGCGCGAAGCCGAGGAAGTGGAATGATACCGGTCTCGGTATTACCCGGTGCAGTCAATGCAATCACAATATTTTTCCTGATCGTGCTCATGATACTAATGAAGGATGGATATGTAGAGATGTAGAAAGATCATGCTTTTATAGTAAGACCAAAAGGTTTTGAAGTAGGGAAAAACTATAAAATGATTTTATCACGACCAGCTACTTATACATTAAGTCAACTCGAGCAAGGCTTGATAGATTATAATTAAAGAGCCTATAAATTATGGAAATTCAGAAGTCAGAATGAAGTTATTGTTAACTGTCTGAGTCTGGAACTAAGCCCCACGTTATTTTGCCTTTTACCACACGCCTGCCTGAGTCACACTGCTGAAATATTTCTAA
>Ga0307517_10006137_pt1 | contig 17899 bp, 14 predicted proteins | sample 23_EM_MG_FD_194515 | JGI IMG/M metagenome (GOLD analysis project Ga0307517, IMG submission 194515) | Populus trichocarpa ectomycorrhiza microbial communities from riparian zone in the Pacific Northwest, United States - 23_EM | ecosystem: Host-associated > Plants > Roots > Unclassified | place... | reverse complement strand
CGATCCCAAGCGACAAGGGCAGCGACATTCCCCCAACGCCTCCGACAGTGGACTTAGGAACGAAGCGTGCGAAAGGTTCAGATGGATACTGGGTTTCAGATTTCTTTATTTCTTCTTAGGGTTTTTTTCATTCTCTCTTTATATCATCATCTTCATGTATTCACTTGGCTTTGCAAAAATTGGCAAGAGCGAGGAGGGGTGGTAGTGGGGGAAAGGTAGGATTAAAAAGAGTGCACCACAAGTTGGAAGGAGGAGAGGGCTTTTATGTTGTTTTCCTTTGCTCGCTCATACAGAAGGGACTGAAATTTTCGCCTTCTTTTCTTTTTTTTGCCCTTGATATTCAGCCCGTGGTTGGTCTCTTGGTATTGGCTTCTTTGTGGGAGCATGGCGGAGAAAGAGTGGAACTTGACCAATCTCAATAGAGAGTTTGCGCAAGGAGACCTAGGTATCAGGAAAACTTGTCATTTTCTGTTACCTCAGGAAGACAAAAGTGTATGTTTTTGTGAAGTGCAACTGTGACTAAAAAACAACCACCCCAAAACATGCAAGACTAGACCCTCCAATGCCCACCATACGACATACCGGCACACGCTAAAGAAAGAATACTGAGAAGGATGCAGAGACCTTGCTTCGCCTGGCACGAATCCTGTCTTATATGCTTATTGGATGGATTTAGGCTGGAGTCTATTACAGCAGAGTGGGTCAACCGCAAGGCACAACTAAGGTTGACGGTTTTGAACAATTACTTGGGTGGTTAGGCGCAGTGGATCCAATCCTAAGTTACCGAACGGCACAAAACCTATATTGATACGAACAACGATAGTCGACAAAAGATATCAGGGAACAATAAAGACCAATTTTCCAAAGTCCATCAAATACATTGAGATAGTAGCCAACATGTGAGAATGAAAACCCAATCAGTACAGAGAAATAAGAAACCAAAACCGTCCACGTAGTCCATTCCATCAATCAACCTCTTTCCGTGTCCCACTGGCGGAGGCGTTGGGGGGGATGTCGCTGCCCTTGTTACTTGGGATCGTTGCCACCGATAAATCCCAACCTGAGGCAGGTAGTGGAAGGGCTGCCACACGGTATGTGCCTGCTGCCCGGTGGCAAACGACTCCCCCATTTTAGGCAGGCCACTTGCCCTTCTGGCCTCAAACTCGCATGCGGTCTCTGAAGGTCTTCTGGTGGTGAAATTTGTCCCCGTTGTAAGTAGTCCCAATATCTTAGACAGCCCTAGTCGATACTACATGGCGAAAGCCATATGCACTCTATGCTGGTGCTCCAGCCTTACTTCAAATCAAAAATAGTTGACCCTTCCAGCCGTGTTCTTCTTCCAATACTGCTCTAAGGTCTTTTTCTTCACTCAAGCTGTCATCTCGGAACAAAGCCATACAGGAGATGTGATCAAGCCTAAGTTGCCTTCCAATATGGGGCATGTTCCAGTGGAGTGGCTGGAAAGCTCTAAGACGAAAGGAATGCGTAGTTCGGAACACTGGGATGGAGGGAGAATAGAGAGCTCCTGTTGGAGCAGGAACGTGGCCCATTTTGAAAGTGGCGCTACACCTCATCCTCTCTCCCGATACTTCCTTCGTTCTGATAGCTTCCAGAAGTACGATTAGTTGTGGCTTCAGGAATATACTAAGGGTTGAAGCATTGGCTTGTCTTTGGAGACACGTTTTGGTATCGGGTATATGGTGCGGCTTTGAGTGTTTGGTTTGTAGGTTCGGGAAGGTTTGTGAATGCAGGAATGCGTAATTGTTTTGAGGTGGTACGGCGTTCGGGAAAGTCGTGGAAGGAGCCGGAAGCGTATATTGTGATTAAGTGAACAGTCTGTCCCAACTCCGGAGTCCGATCGTTTAGGTGTGAGTTGCTCAGTGTTTAGTGGTTCCTTTCACTACCCGTAACTCGACATTTCTCGTTTCGCCTGCTCTTGTGGGCTGCGGAGCAAGGACATGAGAGTATCATAAGGTTGCTATTGGAACAAGAGGATATGGATCCTAACACTTCAGACACCAAATATGGTCGAACGCCACTCTTATGGGCAGCAATCCCAGCACCCGAGACCTCAAATGTCGGCAAACTCCAGGCGCGGTGGCCGTACTGGATGGATATGCGGGAGTAGTGAAATTGCTCATACAACCGAAAGATCTCAATTCCGACACCCGGGACACCGAACATGGCCGAACACCGCTCCTTAGGGACTAAAATAAACCGAGCGCCACTCTTGCATGCTGTAATTTGTGGGCATGTGGGAGTAGTGGGGTTATTACAATGGAAAGATCGCAACCCCAGACCCTAAATGTGGTCAAATACCGCTCTGGTGGGCTGCTGAGCACAGGTATAGTGGAATAGCGAGGTTGCTATGGTAATGAGAAGATGCTAATCCCAGAAGCCCTAGGATATTGCATTGTTATAATCGGAGAGTATAGCCTGCTGGCTAGGGGGATAATTGAGAGCTTAATTCATGTGGGAGAGTGGTCTGCTGACCAGGAAAGCACTGAGGGATAGGGTATCTTAGGTTATCGTTGCTCCATTTTGTGTAGATTGGTTGGCCTGCTGGCACTAGGGTATAATGAGAAGTGAGAGGTGTATAGTAGAGAGGGTTGTTTTGGTTAAGTGCAGCCCATTGGCAATATAATTGATAGAGGGCTCTATTGGGGTGATAGGGCATGCTTCTTCCCCTCTATTTTCCCTCCAAGTGCAATTTGCACTTTCAGAAACACCACGTACACTATCTCGAGATTTCCGCGTAACGTGACCTGTCAGGTTACACGAATACCACATGGATCCCACGGCCCCACCTTTTGGCTCGGCTCGTCGAGGCAAAGGGAAAGGAAAGAAGACGGATCCCAAGCCACCACCTGCAGGTGCTAGGAGTGCTACCCACGAAGGAGCTCCTACCCTGTCGCCGATTTTCATGCCTCAAGGCCCCCCTTCGCTTAAGCGACCAAGAAGCACCACAGTCTCAAGCCTGCCACATATTGATGAACAATACTTGAGAGACGCCCCCCCTAGCGCATACTTTTTGAATCTTTTTCATCAGATCAACCTAGAGCTGGAAATTGGGGCAACAACAGCCAACAAGGATACGGTGGTCATGATCGAAATGATCTACCAGATCCACAAAGACTACAGGTCGGCTATCGATGCGCTCAGCGAACAGATCGAAGCCCTTACGGAGGAACTAGCCAACACCAAGGAGGTTACCCCCCGGCCAGATACCACTACCCCCATACCCTTCCCACTCCCCATAGTAGCTCCTTCTCCAGCTACGACTTCCAATATCCGTCCTCCCCCCCTTCCCATGGCTGCCCAACCCAAGAGCTGGGCGACTGTAGCCAGGAAGGGCAGGAAAGAAAAAACCACCATGGCTGTCAGGGCTGCTCAGGCCCCGACAAAGTCGACCACCAATAAGCCCCAGCCAAAGAAGGGGCTCACCGCCAGGGAACGCCGCCTCGTTATCAAACGTGAGGGCGAACCGCTTGACACCAACGCCCTGGACCTCAGAGATGACATCAACCAGACGCTAGCTGCAACCTACGTATAGACCGTCTCCCTCCGGGGGAACACTGTCACCCTCACCACCATGGAATCGGTCAAGGCCGCCTCGCTTAACAGTAAGGTGGGAACGTTTCTACACCTAATACCGGGTACTATTAGTGTCCACCTGGATGCCCCCGTGTCACACATTGTGGTACACGGAATCCCCACCTCGAAGACCTTGGCCGAAATCGCCAACGAACTCACTACTTACAACACCGGGCTGTCACTTACTGAACAACCCAGATGGCTTACCACCGACGACGCTAGGGCGGGTAAATCCGCCTCTACAGTCGTAATCAACATTACAGGCCCCAGAGCAGCAGACTACGTCGGCAAACGCTTGGCTGCCTTTTCAACAACTTATAGGACTGAACACCGGTGTGTTTCAATTCCCACACCCAGTGTTCCAACTGCCACCGATATGGACACCATAACAACAAATGCACCAACCCGGCTTCATGCCGGTGGTGTGCTTCCCCACACCCTACTGGGGGCCATACCTGCCCCACCACTACCTGTCGTATCCGCGGCCGTCCCTGCAACTATACCGTACTCAGGTGTGTGAATTGCAAGGGCCCACACCACGCCCATACCATGAGTTGCCCCTCCCACCCTAAAAAACCTGAAGAAAAAGGATCAGACGGAGACGAGGAGGAAATGACCACTTGATAATTATGATTTTTGTTATAGTTATTACGTAGACTTTGATTCTACACTTTTATTTGTCAACAAGATGGTGATGGGGTTTCTTTTGTTATATTAAGGTTTTTCTAGGCCATACTTAAGGGTGCATGCCGGAGTTTTCCTGTAGTTAAATACGAAATAAACTCAAAGGATTTTACAAAAAGAAAATACTATTGGGGTGATAGGGTCACAGTAGTCTGCTGACAGGGAAAGCACTGAGGGATAGGGTTTCTTAGGTTATCATTGCTTCATTATTTTTTAGATTGGTTGGCTTGCTGGCGCTAGGGTATAATGGGGAGTGAGAGGTGTGTAGTAGGAAGAGCTATCTTGGTTAAGTGCAGCCTGCTGGCGGTATAATTGAAAGAGAGTTCTATTGGGGTAATAGAGTAGTCTGCTGACTGGGGAATTTGCATAGGATGAGAAAATCGTATTGCGTCATTGTAGTAGAGGGGGCTCTTTTGCTTAGAGTGTGGCCTACTGGGTGGGGAGGTGGTAGAAAGTTTGGATAGAGTAGAGGTGTGTTCAGCTGACCGGGGAACCACTGCCCGATCAGAGTCTCATATAGTAACCTTTTCCGTCCATGCAATAGCCTTTTGGCATGACTAATCCGGATGGACACCCCAATCTCAAGTTCCCATTTTTCTCCATATTTCACCTTTATCAGCAGGATCATTGCCCCGTAAACCTTCCTCAATTCCACTTCGCTTGTCATTTGCTTAACTGTTCTTGCCTTCTGGGATTGTTGATTCAAGTAAGATACTTTTCAACATCAGCCCAAACATGAGCAGTGTTCTCAGCTGACAGGGGCCTCAAGAGGGTCCAGTGGGGAGCCCCCAGGACGACTAAGGTAGACAGGCCGGCACAATGTAGTCCTTCCTGGTACTTGGATTCTAAGGGTAGCCGTTATTAGCGAGGACGACGAGCCCCACCACCTGACACAACTTCTGCCAGGGGGTGGCAGGTAATAATAAAAGACCGCTGGGGATGACAGGGGACGGCGGAAAACAGCAGACAAGACCGGAAACCAGCGGAAGACAGTGGGAGCCGGTTGTTGCGGGGTAGCTAACACGGTAGGATTGCGGGCTAACTAGGCCAAGGATATTTGAGATAACGGATTATAGGTCAGGAAGGCTCAAGAAGAATTGTTCGATAAAGTAATAGAACAATATCGTAATAGCTTATAATATTGTTAAGGTCTCTTCTCCGTTGCTTGATGATCTTCTCAACCATCGGGGAGAGCCCTACCATTTATACTAATGTTCACGCTACTTTGACTTCTCTAGTAAAGCAGTATCTTTCTAGAATTTCAGTTCGTCAGAACAAAGTGCGAACATTGTTGGACCCTGAATCTTGCCCAGCTTGACTCTGAGAATCTCCCGACTGCTATTTCTTCTGATGGTGTCCCCACTCTACCAGTAGTCAGTCTTTGATCTCTTCGTCCTGATAGACTATAATGGAATATGCAGTCTAAATGCCGACATACCAATAGTATCATGAATATGAAGTGATCAAGTCCGATATTCATCTATCAATGCATAATGCGTATGCATTAGTAAGAGTAGAGAACTGATTCTCTAATCACCATTCCAATCAGTTAACCATATCGTGAAACGTGAACTCGTTGTGGTTCCTGAGTAGTCTCCCAGATGCCTCCGGGAAGTCCCTACTCAGGAAGCTTGGGTTTGGATATATGCTCTCCCTCCTGGTGGCATATACCTCGCGCATAATTATGCAAGCTATTCCCGCTAGGGTAATACCGGTGATGCACAACAAGGAACGACAGAGGACAACAGAAGACAACAGAGGACAACAGGGGATACCAGAAGACAACAGTGGATGACAGAGGATGACAGAGGATGATGGGAAATGGTGGGGAACGGTGGGGGATGATAAAATATCGTCCGTCCTGGTGCATACTAAGCCCTCCCGGGCACTTAACCCCCGGCCTCGTACTTAGCCCGGCGGCCCTGCACCTATCCTACCTCTAGTAGGAGCAGGTTCTTTCATGCCACCCGGTGTAGGTGCATCATACATCATTGTCATTCAACAAACCTCAGGCGAGGCGCTTGCGATCGGTGAGGAGAACTCATATCCGAGTAGGCTATGGAGCCTGAAAGAGTTTTATGGAACCGGTGATATGCGTGGAAGGACATGGATGTATGTCGTGATCGATGGAAGAATAGGACTCGGTGGAGCGGAAGGAAGATATCAATGGTTTTACTTATACTTCTGTTATGCTTTTACCTTGGCATTTTCCGTTTCATTTCACCACTGATCACTCGCCGCCGTTATTCGCCATTCAACCATAGTCGATTCGTAAAAGAAATGTCGTTCATCCTCCTCCTGGCCTAGGGCAGAGAGACTGCCCTGTTTCAAACACTGAACATGAGGCCTTCCAATAGTGGACATTCATTAGCTTGGGGAATTTTTTGAGTATTGGTTGTAGCAAATTAAGCAGCTCGGTTCTGTGTACTGTTGTACATTCATCTAAAGTCTCTATGCATAGAAATGTACACAGGGAGGTTGTGATAGTCTGTAGCATCTTGGCAATATCTGGCAGTTGCGGTCCTCATACATCAATACCAATTATCTGGTCTTGGCGGCCTGTGTTATTTGCTCCAGAACGTTCTCCAATCTGCCAATCACCTGTCTTGGTAAGAGAGACGGAATACTGGTTGCAGACTACTCCTTTCACCCAGCAAGGTCTAGTTAGAAGCACACAATAGCTGTATTTTGCCCTCTAGACTGATCGCACAACCTGTCCACTACCAGTGCACTAATAAAATGCCTTCGGGGTACAGAGAGGATGTTGCCACTATCGAAAAACTATGTACTTTCATGTAAGAATATAGCCTGCTGGCTGAGTCCCAGAGGGGAGGTGGCTAGTAACAAGGGTACCACTTATGGGTCCCGCATGGCTGTCAGCCAGTCTGAGGGGGAATAAAGTCTGTCGTACTGTCTGGCATGTTCGGTGTAGATGTTGGGTGCCTGGTTATTGTTTAACAAACTTCGGATTTGCACTCACAATTGGTGTAGGGAGTATTGTGTGCGAGGGGGCTCCAGCGCATGATATATTTGAAGCATGAACAGATATGGTGAACTGTTGGAATGGGTGGGCAGGGTAGATGGAGGAGAGAGTTATTGTTTTCTTCGTTCAGCTGTAGTCAATTTGTAACCGATTGCAGACACTTGTGGGGTCCAAGGCAGACAGGCAGAATATGATGGAGGTCTGGTTTATGCGTAGAGAAATATGCTATGGTACAAGAACGGCAAGGGCACAGCTTAATTGTGTGAGTGTAGTCTAGAGGCCTGTGGGATCGACTGGAGAAAAACAGAGGGTTGTATGGGCGCGTTATCTACTGTGCCATGTGCTGGTATTGCTCGGCAAACCGCCGGATGTCTGGGGGCGTTTTCTTGGTAATAATTCTTATGGGGGAGGAGATATGCATGGGAGCAGACAGATCTCTGTCCCGATCAGTGGAAGAAGGGAAGAAGAGGCTCCATAAGGCTGAAGGATTCGCAATTTTGTGAGTTGTTCTAGCTGCCAGGTGGGTCCCAGATCTCAGCCCTCCCGGGAGAGCCCCCTTTTCCTTCCGTGACTGCTTTTCTCTGCGACGTTCTCTCTGAGAGTGCCGTAGATCATGGTAACGTAAAAGAGTAAGAAACGAGGATATTGAATATGCGAGAAGGAGGCGAAATAGGGTTGCAAAGTCGAAGAGAAACAAAAACGCGCTTTAGAGTAGTATGAAAAATAATACTGAGAATGATGCGCAAGACAGAGGGGAAGCCAGAATGAGTGCTGGAGGTGAAGCGAAAAATACTAGAGATTCAGGACAAAACAAAAAAGGCGAGGTGTCGCGAGCTTGCAGACGAGAAAGCGTGTTGTAGCGAGCTTCGAGGATCGCGAGTGCGGGCAGTCGATGGTCCTATATATGCTGGGGGCTCTCAGGTCTGTGCGTAGTAAGCTATGGCCTCCAAGCAACCAACTAAAACGTTCCTCCCAGAACCTCCGGGCGGTTTCTCTCAGCTTTGCCCAATTGGCAATAGGTTGTTCCAACCCTTCATGTAAACAGATCATATGTGAGAACAAATGACTTTGACAAGACAAGTGAAGACCGTAGAACCGTGAGAGAAAGATGCGATGAGTAAAATGAACTAACTAAAACGAACAAAGGGAAGAACAGGCTGCCTTATATCCTTATCTGCAGCGTACCTTCCTCCCCGGCATACTTCCTGCGCATGCCGGATTCCTCTCCCACTTTCCATCTGCCAGTCGTCCTTCTGTTTCGCTTTGCGAGCACATATCCTAGGTAAGAGCTGTTTGACTGAGGGTGCAGTTATGCTGGATGCCTCGGATCGTGTTGATGGCCGCGGGTATCGTAGATGTTCGGCTATTGCCTGTCATTTGTGTTTCGTCGTCCAGCGATCGGTGTATGATCATGTCGCATCAGCTATGCAAGGTGGTGACATTCGATCATAAGAAGCTAAGAGTGGTGGAACGCTGTTGAAGCAACCATTGTGTTAACAATAGCGTAAATGTGTTTCGCCTTATGCAGGAACGAAAGTATGCATGTGGTGAGCAGCCTAAAATCAGAATTCTCCAACAGACGGCCACTATCAACCGAGAGAGCTGTCGCACATTTGACCAGAAGCTTGGCAAGAGACTCAATCTTCTTTATTAGGACTGTGAGTTCTAAGAGAGGCTTGACTTGGGCAGGCTGGGACTCCTCAATGGGAATCCATAGAGGCGTGGTTGGGCTGATTGGTTATTTGTATGTTTTATTCCTAATGCGAAGATTTGTTTTTGGCAATGGTTCCGTTGGACAGAAACTCATGCACTTTTGTCCTCCGGGTATATTATTTTTACTTCGGAGGCGTTGGGCTTGTGCATATTTGCTGCGATAATTTGTGCTAGTGCAATGGTGATTTGGGTGACCCTCTGGAATTTCCGAGGGGGTCACCGCGACCGCCCTGTACTAGGGGCAGGCATATAGCGATCGAACACACCACTTTGTGACCTCACCAGCTTTTGAGGATTTTTTGCGGGTAAGCCACTTTGGTGTGTTCGAAAACTAAATGCCTGACCCTTGTACAGTACCAGCGTTATTTGCCACTTAGGGTTGGCGTGAAAAAGGAAAATAAAGCACCTACAGCCTTTCTGGTTGGCGGAATACCCACGTGACTGTATTTATCCGAGGTTCTGCGATAGTACTAGTAGTATCGTAAGATTAAAGCAAGGATAGTGCTTTTATAAATCGGATTCAGTTCCCCTGATGAGTAGAGCCTTGGGACATTTACTATCCAGGCCGTGAGGAGATACACCTTGTGCCAAACATAAACTGTTATCTCTCCTTGCGCAGTTTTCCTGTACTGTACCAAGAGCTATCAGGTTGGGTCTCTGGCGTTTCATCCCGATGCGCTTGTATCGCATCAGTGAATTATATCACCAAAGGTTACCGATATCTTCTTGACGCTTCTTAGTATTCACTTCTCCTATATTCTGCAATTGTCCTCCTAGAATCCCCATTCACTACTATGCGCGATCGTGTTTCCAAGTTTATTGTTCGGGGTACGAGTAAGTTGTAGAGGCAATATTCGGGGGGTTAGGCTGGCCGAGAACTACTGGACTGCTTGGCATACGAGTATCGCTCCGGGATAACGGAGACACGAGTAGATGGGACCTAGGAGATCCACACACTAGCCATCGTTAAAGGCCTGGTCTGAAACCTTTGTGGTGAGTTACCAGGCTCTTTCTGCCCAAGTCGCTAAGCAGCTCATTTAGCCGAGTGGATAAACATCAACCTATCCCATTGACCAAGGACAGAAATTTTTGGATTTCAGATCAGTTGCTCTCGTTACGTTGATCGCAACTAAGATAACAATAATCTGACCGCTCTAAGAAGAAGTTAACTTTACGGTTAGGATAGTTTATTGATCGCCGAGGGAGCTTTACTACTCGTCGCCTCGCGATATTTATACTTTTTACCCTAGTTTCTGGCAAGATAATTGGATGCTCTCTCTGTTTAGGTAGGCGACTGTTCAACCTTGGTACATGCTGTGAAGTGCACGAGAATATAGGGCCTCGATGATATATTTGTGAGGAACGGAATTATATATTCCGTGGAGCCCATGGAGCATGGGTTGCCCCGCCACTCGAGAATCAGTGTTGGCGTTGTGTTCGGTGATTTTTAGTTGATGCCTCACGGCGATTAATGTGCTGGTGTTTACTCAGCGGGAGATGATTGGGTAATAATTTTGGCATTTGGAGTCGCCCCTCTTTTCTCAGCCTTGCTGGTGAAAATTCAGTAAAACCTCCTATCGCCAGCAGAATTATCGCTGAAGCATATCTACATGCGACCGACGGTTTGGACACGCCATGAGCTACACATCATATCGGAACTGGATCGGCGACGGTAATGTCGACTGCAATAATGTAATCAACAGCCATAACAAGAGCATCACTGTGAACAATGTCATAGCCGATGAGAACCCGGAGGTGATGCGATGGCTCTCACCACTGGACCCCAGGGGGAGACATCAGGATGTGCGTACCGACAGGGTCGATGGCGTGCGGAACTGGCTTTTGGAAACTAAGGAGTTTCGGGAGTGGAGGAGTAATGAGGGTGGGGAAGATAAGGGGGTCTTATTTTGCTACGGGAATCCGGGAGTGGGGAAGACGTATCTGAGGTGAGTGCTCGGTTCATCTGGAAGAAGTAGGAATTATCGCTGACGGTTAGCAATATTAGTTCGTTAGTAATCGACGACCTGTGCGATGAACCTTGCGAAGAAGACATTGCAATAGCGATGTTCTACTGCGACTTCCGCGACCAGCATGACCAGACAGCTACCAATATCATCGGAGCAATCCTCAAACAACTGGTGGTTAGGGGCGAAGTGCTGGAACATGTGCGAAAAGCGTTTCAAAAGGCGAAAATGGAGGTCGGGGGTCGAGGCCTAAGACTTCCGGATATGGTCCAGATGTTGAAGGAAGCCCTCGCTACATTACCCCAGGTGTTTATTTGCATTGATGCATTGGATGAGTGCATTCCTAAGCATCTGCTAGAGCTTCTTGGGTCGCTGAGGGATATCCTTCAGGAGTCACCGAGGACGCGAATATATCTCACGGGGAGGCCTCAGGTTGGGGGTGAGATTACAAGACATTTCACCAATTGTGTTGCAATACCTATTAGTCCGAAAACACAGGACGTAAGAAGGTATTTGGAGAAGAAGCTGGAGATGGACCCACAGCGTGTGGCGATGTCCGATAGTTTACGGACGGACATCATGAGAATTATTCCGGAGCGGATCTCGGAAATGTGAGTTGGAGCATCCATAATCCCCACCTCATTCATGATCCTATATTTACCAACCGTGGTGTGAAGATTCCTCCTTGTTTCCCTCAATATCGACGCAATCCTGGGGGAGGTTACCATCTCTGCGAGAAGGGAAAAGTTGAACGAGATGACCAAGGGCAAGCATTTGGGAGATGGGTACGAAACAACCCTCACACGCATGGGAGCGCAGAAAGGGGGTGGATCCAGGCTTGGAATGGAAGCCCTGATGTGGGTATCGAATGCGGAGCGACCATTACACGCTAGCGAGCTATGCCATGCTTTAGGCGTAAAGAAAGAATCGCTAGATATGGATCGTGAGAACATTCCTGAAATTCGAACTATCCTGGGCTGCTCTTTAGGGCTTATCACGGTTGAGGCATATTCTTCAACCGTCCGGCTTGTCCACTTCACTCTACATGAGTATTTATCTAATAATCCTCGCCTGTTCCAAAGCCCACACACGATGATAGCGGAGGTTTGCTTGACGTACCTCAATTTTCAGTGCGTTCGGGAGTAATTTCCTGCTCTTAGTTCGGCACCGCAGACATTCCCCCTTGTTGAATATGCCTCTTGCTACTGGGAAGAGCACATAAGAAGGGAGAAGACTGAGAGTGTGAGTCCACTCGCGCTGCAACTCTTGCTTGGATTCGAACACCACATATCCTCTAAGTTGCTCTTGCTCCATTATCGCAAGAATCTATACAGGTGGGACTGGGATTTTAAAATGCCTAGCCTCAACGGCCCCACGGGGCTCCATGGAGCGGCACTTCTTGGGAATGTGGAGATAGTTGCTGCCCTCTTGGCAACGAAGGAATGGGATATTAATGCAATCGATACCGTGGGTAGAACTGCGCTCATATGGGCAACGATAAGAGGTTATGAGGGTGTGGCAAGGATGCTACTGCAGTCTAAAGATGTTAATCCCAATATTTCGGATGTCCAGTGTGGTCAAACCCCACTCTCGTGGGCTGCGAAGGGCGGGCATGACGGAGTAATAAAGCTACTGTTGGAACGAGAGGACATAAATCCTAATACTACAGATATCAGCTATAGCCGAACGCCACTCGGGTGGGCTGCTGTTGGTGGGCACGAGAGAATAGTAAAGTTACTGTTGGAGCGAAAAGATATCGATCCCAACGCTGGAGACACTGAACGTGGTCGAACGCCACTCTGGTGGGCTATGAGGGGCGGGCATGAGGGAGTAGTAAAGTTGCTCCTGGAGCGAGAGGATATCAATCCCGACGCTCCAGATCTTATGCACGGTCAAACACCGTTCTGGTGGGCTGTGGAAGGGGGGTATGAGAGAGTAGTAAAGTTGCTCTTGGAGCGAAAGGATATCAATCCAAACACTGCCAACCCCTCAGATGGTCGAACAGTTCTGTCGTGCGCCGCAGAAGGCGGGAATGAAGGGATAGTAAAATTTCTATTGGAGCTAGAGGATATCAATCCCGATACTGCTGATTTTAGGTACGGTCGAACACCTCTCTGGCGGGCTGCGAAGGGGGGGCATGACAGAGTAGTAAAGTTGCTCCTGGAGCGAAAGGATATCAACCCAAACACTACCGACACCCTAGATGGTCGAACACCATTGTCGTGCGCCGCGGAGGGCGGACACGAGGGAGTAGTGGAGTTGCTATTACAACGGAAGGACCTCAATTGCAACACCCTGGACACCAAATATGGTCGAACACCACTCTGGTGGGCTGCGGACCGCGGGTATGACGAAATAGTAAAGTTGCTATTGGAACGAGAGGATACCAATCCCAACATCCGCAACACCAACACCAAAAGTAACCGAACGCCACTCCTGCGTGCTGCGATTAATCGACATGAAGGAGTAGTGGGATTGCTATTACAACGGAAGGATCTCAATCCCAACACACCAGACACCCAACATGGTGGAACACCGCTCTGGTGGGCTGCCGAGCGCGGGTATGACGCAATAGTAAAGTTGCTATTGGAACGAGAAGATACCAATCCCAACACTCAAGACACCAACAATGGCCGAACGCCACTCTTCCGCGCTTCAATTGGCGGACATGAGGGAATCGTAAAGTTACTATTAGAACGAAATGATCTCAATCTCAACATACCAGACCTCGGCGGCAAAACAGCACTTGAGATAGCTACGTCCCGAGGACATGCAGGAGTTATGCCATTACTCTCCGAACCTAAACCCTCCCTTCCCACTCCTATAGACACCAACAAAGCCGAAAACATGGCGCAGAAGACTCTGCCACAAGGGGCCATCTTGCACAGCAACAAAAGAACAATCCCTCCTTGTGATGAAGGAAACCTCGGAAAGAAACACAGACCGTCCCTCACCTAAGCCGTCCGACTTACTTCAACTCCCCTTTCATCCTTTCCTGTCTACCTGCTTTCCACCGCAGAAGCCCCTCCCCCCGATACCTAGCCCCCTCTCACAATAGGTATTTTCCCTCCCTCCATATTTTCTCCTCTCCAATCCTTCTCCTCTAATTCCTCGCCTTCGTTAGCCTCTCTTTGACTCCTATTTTATTACCATCATTTCATATGTGATTGCTATAGTATACATGTATAGTGGATTGGAAAAAATGGCTACTACTCCTTGTTGGGTATTATACATAAGGTGGAATATGGCTCATGATTTCTACTTCCTTGTGTTTTTTCCCGTTATTTTTTTACTTTTTCTTTATCTCCCACCTGCACAGTACAACACCAGCTATCTCCTTTTGTTACCCATAAACTCATTTCCCCCGCTTCCCTGCCTAGACTTTCTCCCTCTCTCTCTCTTTTAGTGTGTTCTATCATCGGAACCCCTCGCGCCCTCTCCTCTCTGTTCTTCAGTATTCTGCCACCCACAATGTACGGTATCAAAGACGACCGCATTTCACATCGTATACGCAACAACCTAATAGAAATCCCACAACCCCACTCCATCCCACTCATAACCCCCATAGACAAAGTAGTACACCGGTGAAGCCTATTTCCAATCACCTATACCCGCCATCTATCACGAGTCCCTCACTCTGATAACGGGCACACACCCCGGCCGTCCCTGCCAGATCCCACCCCACCATACCACCATTGTTTAAAATAACCGGTCCGGAGGTCATGACTGACGATGAGGGTTTCACGCAGCGGAGTGGAACCGCCAAGTGGAAGAGAGAGTCATGACCGATCGTGACAAGTTGATGGAACAGAAAGACTTGCCGAAATTTGTTTATAGGAAGAGACATGCGAAGCGAGAGAAGGCGAGAGGGAAAAAACAAAACAGGGTGGTGAAAGCATTTTTTCAAAGCTTGTGCGTCGCTTCGCTGATGCATACCCATGTCTCTTCAGTCATAGAGTACGGGCATCTCCCACACCCAGTGCGGCCATTAAACTGCTGTTTCCAACAGCCATCTCCAGACCAGGAACAAGGGCGAGTGCTCAGTCATGACTGCTTTCACCGCAAGTATCCCCCACAACTTGCCGAGGCCCCAGGGGGGCAGAAACACTGATCATGGAATGAGCATTTAATCGCAATGGTTCATAAACCAATAAAAATAGGTATCAGAGTGGGAAACGGCCCGGTAGTTCACATGCTTCTACCATACCTTTCCCCCCCCTGTTTTAGATATAGTTTACCGTACTGAGCAGGGCGCCGGGGGCGTCATGAATTCCTCCAGTGAGAAATTTACCTTCCACTCCATATAGCATACCAAATACACTTCACACCTTTTGTTCCTCCTTCCCATTTAGCATTTTGTCTCACAATACTAGAGAGTGACTTGTTCCGCTCCCCTCTCTCCTTCATTTTCTTCTCTTCAGACATCTATAGTTCTTTGGTGTTCTGAAGCGATCCGGATTACGGCTAGAGTACTGTGCACCCTGACATCAGATTTTAAATTCTAAATGCTTTCCTTCTCCCTTGGTACGTTTTTAGTCCAACAGTTAGTACTTTCGCATTGCCCTAGCAAGAAAAATAGAGCTGGGGAAGATTGCTGTATTTTTCTATATAAACTGTCTGCCGCTCCACAGACCGGAAGGACAAGCAAGAAGGATGTGATTCTCATTATCTACAAATTTCGTCTTTCTTGCCTTCACTTCCATTCCCCCTTCCGCTGTCTCCATTTTTCCACAATCGCCACCCCCTAACACGACTAGCACCCCCGAAAAGACCGACCAGAGGTTATAGTATGTCCCGTCCTAAGGAGGTTGGACTGGACGGTGTTGATCACCGAGCGCTATAGCTTCCCGGCTTCTTGTGCTCAACTAGAGGGTCACGGAGGGACTCGTTTGCCGCGTTGAGGGCTTGAATTTGTAGGTTTCGCAGGAGTAATACTTCCTAGGCGGCTGTACGTATTGGCGTTGATGGATCCATTGTGCAGTCTATTGTAGTCTTGTGGAAAGCCGGTAAGCATGTTAGAGTGGGGACAATGCGAATGCATTTAAGAATTTTCTAGGGATCGTTAGTGGCCCCTGCCTAGCTAAATTCAATAGCTGAATAAACTCACAATCTATAAAAGATGTACTTATGATTGTGGGTGACTTCGCCCACCCGGGTTTCACACACCGCACCCACCGCACCACTAACACCCGAGAACCAAGGTATATTACTGCCCAATCTGTAGTAATCCATTTAAACGTATCGTTGGAGCCGCGCGCTTTGTGCCTCGAGTTTCGGGCATCCCGTGTGAGAACTAGGGCAGAATCGTGAAGCTTTCCGAGGTCTTCTTCAATGATGATGACATCATTGCGGATTCGTCGGATCTTAAGGATTTCGTATCTCCTCCAGATAGCGACCAGGGCATAAAGTGCTCTTGTGGGAAGAGAGATGGGCGCCAGTGTTCTATCTCAGCTCTCTGGATAGTTAAGAGTTCCCAATTTCCGGGGGCCTTGTGGTGGGCCTCCAAGCGTTTCGGACAGGATCGGACCGCTCCCGGGAGTCGGTCTAGAGTAGTGAAATCCTACGATAGGACAGCCGGCAATGGATGGGGCAGGGGGCCCTATTGGGTGAGACAGTACTTTCGGGGGCAGGGGTAGGGGTGCAGGCAATGCCAAGGGGAAACGAGGGAGTTAGGGCACCGGCTGACTGTCGAAAATAGTAGGTCTAGAGGTGATGATCGGGGATGAGAATCCTACGCAGCGGAGCGGAGTAGCCCATGTGGAGGAACAGAGTTCGTATTAAGCGGTGAAGAAGTTTATGATTCATTGAGTTGAGTATGAAGAACGAAATGTCCTAAGGAAAGTTAAGAGCAGGGATGAAGAACTTGGGCAGGGAAAGGGCATGAAGGAAGGGAACACAAGTGGGAGAAAACTTTTCATTGCTTAAGCGTCCCTCTACTAGTGGGTAGTGGGGGGGTTAGTATAGGCCAAGCATTATACTAAATTGTTTCTTGTATTTTATTTTTTCCTAAGCGTGCGGGTTACATAGCTAGCTAGTCAGATAGAGGAGCGGTGGGTTGATGGATTACTAACGGCTGGCGAGGATCGTGGGTTCAAAAGGGATGGAGGGGAGGCAACGGGGGCGAAGACAAGGACATGTGCAAGAAGACTCCGCTCTTGTTTTTGATCGATAGTTATTGACTTCTATCTCCCGGGTTCTTTGATCATCATCAACGATATCTTTAACGCTACCCTCGGTGCGAGCGGCGATTGCCCACTTTGGGTATTGTTTTGTTTCCTGATCGTGATATCATTTCCCTTTTGCCTCCGCTTCGTGCTTTTCTCTTCTTTCGTCTAATATTCAGCTCCGGAAGATACCACTTCCCCGGACGAAAATCATCGTTTCAGTACGCGTACAACTACGGCCTCAATGTGCCCCTATTTCAAACAGGACAGTGGGCAATAGCGGTCGTTTAGTAACCAGACACTAGTGTCTTGGCCATGATCACATCAGAATAACGTACAACTTACAACTCCAATTATGCATCGAGATCAAGCAACTGGTACACGCCGTATGGCAACAAGGAATGAGAGGGTGAGGGTGATTGAACTGCATGCTGAGGGCAAAAGCTATCATCAAATAGCAAACGAAACAGGCATTTCAAAGGACGCTGCTCGGGAAATCATCAAGTACTGCACCACGACCGGTGAACTCAATCCCCCTTCCCGCCCAGGCAAACCACCTGCTCTAAGCGAGCACGATATAAGACATTTGGTACGACTCTCCGATTCACACCCCCGGGCCACATTGGCAGAACTGGCCCAGGAGGCAAGCTTGGATATCAAACCTCGAACGGTTGGAAAATATTTGCGCCAAGCAAATCGTTTCGTCTTCCTTGCCCGCCGCAAGCCATGGCTAGGACGAGAGTGTCGGAAGCGAAGAAAGAGGTGGTGTAGGGAAAGAAGGAAGTGGGAGAAAGAGG
>Ga0307517_10006136_pt1 | contig 17900 bp, 12 predicted proteins | sample 23_EM_MG_FD_194515 | JGI IMG/M metagenome (GOLD analysis project Ga0307517, IMG submission 194515) | Populus trichocarpa ectomycorrhiza microbial communities from riparian zone in the Pacific Northwest, United States - 23_EM | ecosystem: Host-associated > Plants > Roots > Unclassified | place... | reverse complement strand
TTCGAACTTTGCCCTATAAAATAGTTAGTGTATACATACATATATATATATCTTTTTTAATAAATTATGGTATATACATATCTCACACATACATGTATATGGTGGCCATTTCATCGTAGCAACATGCATTTATTACTGTGGATTATTATAGTAAAGTGACAATTTTGCCATTGAATAGAAAAAAAATGGGAGCCTTAGTTAGGGGGGGTCATTTAGTTTTTCCATTGACCTATTGGTTGTTAAAAGATTGTTTAAGGGTATCTGAATTTGTTTTTCATTTTTTTGCACAATAAAAATATATTTTTACCCCAAAGTCAATAGATTTTAGAATTGTTGAACAATGGTTTCTTCATCTTTTCACAAGCTTTGGAATAATAAAAATAATTTTTTTCTCTCGAGGTAAAGAAAACTAGAGCGGTTAACAAAATGTTTTTAGTTTTTTCCCTTTTTAGGCTACAATTATAATACTTCTTTTCCCTTAGAAAAAACAAAAAATAAGGTATGCATTTAGGGGTGTTTTTGTCATCTCACACAAGTTTATTTGTAATTTCTAGGGTTATGAGGGGGTTTTTTGGTATTTTTATGTTGATTTTTTAATTTTTAATTTTGAAAAGTTGCTGGTGCATGCTTATGATGCGCCATCGTGTGGATGATGTTTTCGCTTTTTGGATGACACATGTGATGGTAAAATCTGGTCTTCTGCTATCTTTGGAATCGTCACCGTGTCCTTTTACTCCTGGTATAGCGTGTGAGGGCGAATGATGAATGGTTTATCGCCAATGGTCCTCTTTTTAGTTCTTCATTTATCTCTTTTTCAGAGAAAGTGTATGTCTGTTTTTTTTTTTGTTTTAATTTTAGTTTTTATGTTTTTTATTGCTTATTTTTGTCCTTAACCATTTAAGGAAATTTTTTTATGTTTTTAATTTAGTTATTAAATTACAATTTGCACATATATATATATATAATTTAATTTATTTTTTATTTTTTTCTTGATTTTTTTATTAAAGTTTTACCGGTTTTAATTTTACCATTCAATCAAAGTTTATATTGTTTTATTTTTTTCAATCTAACCCTGTTTTTTTTTTTGCTAAAGTTTTTTTCTTTTCAATTTATCATTTCAATATAAATTTTGTTAATACTCTCTGATTTTTTTATCATTTAAAATTTTACTTTTATTTTTTTAATTATAATTTTTTGCATGATTGATTGCGGAGCGGTGCGGGTAAAAAAAACCAGGGCGTGTATATAATCAGAATATCTAGAAACACTTGATGGTATCGACATTTGTGACTAGTGTCGGTTTAACGAGCGAGCTTGAAATGGGAGTTTGTTCCTTTGATTTCGGGCTCAAACCATTGTTTCCGTTAAAAGCCCAAAATCTTGACAACTCTCTTTCTCGAACAGTTCTCCAACGTTCCAGAAGGAAAAAACAAAAAAACACCTAGTAAAATCTTTCACTGTTCTACCTTAAAAATCCTAGTTTTAGTAAGAAAAATTACCCAGAAAAAGCAACAACCCCGCCCATCATACAAGAGGGGAAAAAAAGTACATACCACGAAAAAAGAAAAAGAAAAGAATAATGTTTCTTCCTTTCTTCAACTGCAGGTCTCTCTGTATTTGTAAATTAGTAATCCAATAAGAGTGATGGTCATCTTTTTCTGATCTTTCTTGGATAATAATTTATCGGATCTTTGGCCTTCTCTTTTATTCTTCAACAAGATCTCCGTTTTCCTTTGGTTTCTGATGGAATTATTAGCTCAACGTATTTTTTAAGAAAGAGTTGCTCTATGGCCTCAATATCAGGTACCTTTTCTTTTCATTTCTTAATAATTGAGTTTCATCTACGAATTAAGTTTCGCTTATCAAATTAATTGAAAATTTTTCATTTTTAGAGTTTTCCGTAGTACTTCAGTTATATATTATCAGTAATTTTTTTTATGATCAGTTTAGGTTCAATTGGAATTATTAGCTTTTACTTTCTGTTGCCGTGACTTGAGTGTCCACTTTCCTATCTATTGATTGATCAACCAGTTTATTTTTAACTATGAAATACATAATTTGGGCTTTGGAGTTAGATTTAACTTATGAGTTTGAGAGATAGACATCAGGCTAAAACTATAATCTTCAATTTAAGATTTCTTGGGCTTAGTTGCTAAATATGGAGTCTTGATCAGCTTTCTCATGAAATACAAGATACATCTATTGTTAAGTTTGGATAACCTATGGGGTTTCTAATGTCGACTCTAGTTTTTTTAAGGGACATCCTATGTTGTTTAGTGACTTTTATCCTCTTCCTCTGGCAATCTACAGGAATCTTTTAACTTTTCGACAACATAGAAGTAATAACAATAGCATTAAAAAAAAAGTGATGGAAAATGCAAACCCATCGGCATCAATGCTTCCCTCGGATTCTCCTGAACAGATGGGAATCCATATGGCAGATTCAAACATGCAAGCTACTCAGCCTTCTGTGAACCAGCAAATTCGACCCTCTTTGGATGGTCCTGTAGCTATCCTTTGGGATATTGAGAACTGTCCTGTCCCTAGTGATGTCCGCTCTGAAGATGTGGCTGGCAATATCAGAATGGCTTTGCAGGTGCACCCTGTAATTAAAGGAGCTGTAATGATGTTTTCTGCATATGGAGATTTTAACTCCTTCCCCAGACGACTGAGAGAAGGCTGCCAGAGAACGGGTGTTAAACTAATTGATGTTCCAAATGGTAGAAAGGATGCTGCTGACAAGGCTATTTTGGTCGACATGTTTCTCTTTGCTCTTGACAACCCCCCACCTTCCTCCATCATGCTTATCTCTGGGGATGTGGATTTCTCTCCAGCACTTCACATACTTGGTCAACGTGGATATACTGTGATTCTTGTTATCCCTTCCGGGGTTGGTGTTTCATCTGCCCTGTGCAACGCAGGCAAGTTTGTTTGGGACTGGCCTAGTGTGGCCCGTGGGGAAGGTTTTATACCCCCCTTGAAGACATTATTGCCTGCCCATCTAGGACCAGCTGACATGGCTGGGTATTCCATGGGGTGCCGTATAAATGACAGCCATGATGGCCAGAATGAAGAAGAGGCAATTGTATACAGAGGGCTCGCGCAAAGCTATTACAACTTGAGAGATTTCTCTATAGTGACACGTTCTTTATCTGAATACAACAGTAGTTCTTTGATGAGTCTGCCTTGTTTCCCCACTAGTTCAAGGTCACAGAGTCTCCCATCTGGTCTGAAAGAAGTTTCAGCAGGTCCTGCTTCTTATGATGATTATTATTCTACTATGTGGGTACAGCCTGGGGGCATAAATAGTCTGAAAGCTCAGCTAGTGAAGTTGCTTGAAATTTCAGGAGGATGTTTGCCTCTTACCCGAGTTCCTCCTGAGTACCAGAAGATGTATGGACGGCCTCTTTGTGTTTCAGAGTATGGGGCATTGAAGCTTGTTAATCTTTTCAAGAAAATGGGTGATGCAATGGCAATAGATGGAAAGGCTCAAAAGAAGTTTGTCTATCTTAAAAACTGGAAAGCTGGTCCAAGTGCTCCTCCTATAATTCTGGCAAGGAGGGATAAGACAGGGAAGGGGCCTCAGGACGAGAGTTTGGACATTGTGACAGGTGGTGGCTCTTCAGATGAGCTCTCAGATGAAGAAAGAATGGCAAATAAGAAACAGGAGAACAGGAGGAAACAAGAGAAGACTAATTTGGGAACACCAGCTCGATATGAAGTTGATGACCCAAACCTCGAGCAGTTCAAGTTTGAGTTGCAGGAGATTCTAGTGAGCTATTCTTCTTGGATTTTCTTGGGTTGTTTTGAGGCAATATACCAGCAACGATACAAGAAACCATTGGACTATCAAAGTTTTGGTGTGGATCAGCTAGAGCAGCTTTTTGACAAGGTGAGAGATGTCGTGGTCTTGCACGAAGAACCAGCAAGCAAGAAGAAATTCCTGGCTGCAGTTGGTGGCTAGAAGAGTTTAGAGTTGCTTGTCTTGTAGCGTGTTCACTTTACATAGAACAGATAGTTGAGGCATGCTTATCATTGCATGCTCTCTCATAGTTCTTTTTTTTTCATTTTTTTGCCGTATATTTCATAGAAGATGGAGGAAAAGGCTGGATCACATTTGTTCTTTTATAATTATGTGTCCTGCATGGATTTGAGTGTAAAGTTTTAAATTTCCACGTATGCCTTTGCCTCATTGTTGTAACTGATAAAATTACTGATGTGAGATCTGTACGTAAATTCACAGTTTCGTGCCCAGGCACTTTTTAAATGTTCTCTCCAACTCACTCTTGTATTACACGGTAGCTAATGAATGATTGATCTTACTAATCTATCAAAGTGAAGATACTTCTGCTTTTAGCATTTTTGTATGGAGTAGGTATTCTTAAGACTCGGAACCTACACCGCTGTGATTTCAAGCCAGAACTTTTAAATGGTGGCGTCGAAGGATACCCTCTCATAAATTACAGTGATTCAAAAAAGGGAAAAAGTGGTATAGAAGCTTTCTCAAACCAAAAAAGCATGATTTACTAGTGCCCTTGAACAATTTAATACCTTCGGTTTGCTGAAAAACAACCAGCAGAATAAAATTTGTGAAGTGTCCTTGGAGGAGTATTTTCAGGCCAATCCTTTTGGAATTGTGGAGAGGCTACACTTAGGCAGACATGCTATGTCATCATTTTATTTGGTGTAATGATCTTAGGCTAAAAACTGAAAAGGATTCTCAAATTAGATGTGCCGAGAGCAGGCGATTCAAGTCTTAGGGGATGCAATTGCAGAGACAACGGGACTCCTAACGACATGTCTTCCATTGACCTCATACCAGCTCAAAAAGCCGTAATTCCCAAAATAATCGCTCTGTGGAGTAACACTAGCAGCTTCCAAATCGATCTCCACGGTCATATTAAACTCAGCTTTGCTGTTTTTTCCTGAAAATATAAGTGTTGTTGGTTGGACTAGAGCTTTCATACCCTGGGGAGCTGAGATCACCGCACGATAGACAGAGCTATTATCTGCTACATTTGTCAACACCCTCTTGAAGGTAGTGGTGCTCGTATTAGTGTTGTTCAAGAGAACAAGGAAAGAAGGATAATTAAGATCCAGGCTAGCATATTGACAAGTAAAATTTGAAGTCCCTGTGATGATTTGAACCTGTTGGCTTGTATAATTCATCGCACACAGGTAGTTAATGTAATCCTCTGCCACTATATCGTACACTAGGCCAGGGTCCATTGCTTTGTTGGGATTGACATGCCCCGCTCCAAAATCAAGGGGTGTCCCAGCAACTTCAGTGGTCATATCAATGATTCTACCATCTGCGTTGTCCATGACATCAGCAGTTGTCATCAGTGCTGATCGGATGGCAGCAGGACTCCAATCACGGTGGGCAGCTTTAAGCAGTGCAGCTATCCCAGCTACATGGGGGCATGACATTGATGTGCCAGAAACAAGAGCGTAATCTGTGAGCAAATAATCGTCTTCACGAATTGGTGCAAATCCTCTATTAGGAACCCAAGCAGCCAGAATATGATAACCAGGAGCCAGAATGTCAGGTTTCAGAGTCCACGGGGATCTTCGATCAGGTCCTCGAGAAGAAAAATATGCCACTTTCGGAGCTGGCTTAGTACCTAGCAATGTTAACCCGAACTTTACACTAACTGTTGCGTTTGTGGTATTCATGATATAGTTCTTGAGCAAGTTTCCATCTTTTGTGCTCACTATCACAAACGGCATGTAGAAGTAGTCTGGGTGGAGAAATTCTGCATCGTCTTCACTGAAGATAGCCCCAGTAGCTCCAGCAATGTCTGGCCCATATCGGTCATTTTCAGACATCTGTCGAAACTGTGATGACTCATCATCATAGTCACAGAAGAGGAACTTGCCTGCAACATCTTTGGGGTCCAAGGAGTTCCAATCACAAACTTCTTTGCTTCGATTTCCAAGTCCGAAGTATACAGGAACTCGGGAAATAAACAAATTCTCAGGATAAATAGATGTTCCAGTGACGATAATTGAGCCATTTCCCAGTGTGACTTCAGCTCCAAACTGTCGGTCAATGGTTCCGGCACCAATGGTGGTGAGCCAAGGAGCTCCATTGAACATGGTGTATCCATGAGGCCCTGAATTTCCAGCAGAACATGTAACAGATATCCCTTTCTTCAAGGCTGCAAATGCTCCAATGGCTATTGGATTCTCATAGAATGGTGTCTCAAAGAATCCCAAAGACAATGACATGATGTCCACACCATCTTCTATGGCTTGATCCATGCCAGCAAGTGTATCTGTTGCTGCAGCATCATAACCGTCACTATCGCCACTATAGAAAATCACCTTGTACATGGCAATTCTGGCCAATGGTGCCATTCCTGTTGCTGTCCCTTTTGCATAACCGAAATAATCAGCATGTTGCACCGGACTTCCACCTGCTGTTGAAGATGTGTGGCTTCCGTGGCCCATGTAATCCCTTGGAGAATCATAGTCATCTGTACTTGATATATTCAACCCAACTTGCTTCATGCCTTGGCTGAACTTGCGTGCACCAATAAGTTTTTTGTTGCAATGAGAAGTGTTAAATTCTGTTCCTGTTTCGCAGATGCCACGCCATCGCTGCGGAACTGGCGGCATGTTTTTATCATTGAAGCTCTCACTTTCAGGCCAAATTCCAGTATCAAGAACACCAATAATCACATCATCACCAAACTTGCCAGCTGGCCATGCTCCAGCACGTTTGTTTAGGCCCAGAAACTTTGGGGTATGGGTGGTGTGGAGATGGCCTATTGATTCTGGGAAGGTAGCAACATGACCAGGCAAACTCTCCAGTTGGTCAAGGTGGGTTTGGGACAACACAGCACTGAACCCGTCCATGACATGCTTGTAAGAGTAGAGATGGATAGGCGGAATGTCATCTGGCGATGACAGGGATGACAGTGTTGACACGTACCAATCATGCTGGGTGGAGAAGGTAGATGGCATCCCGGTCTTGTCCATATGGATAATGTAGGTTTTTCGGTCATTTGATGTGGAAAATGATGCGGCAATTGGGAAAAGAAGGCAGAGAGCAAAGAGAAGTTTGGGAGGAGTAAAATGACCCATTGTTAGGATCATTAACTACTGAAGGTGGGAACTGAAGTGCTGAACATTCTAAGAATCTCATATATATACACTCATAAGCTGATCCATGGCCTAGGCATAGGTTACATCTGATTCTACGACAATCTCAGAAGCGGCTACAGATAAAGTTTAGAAAGAAAATACAAGTTGCGGATTGGTCTTGATATTTACTACGCCGGCAGGTCTACAAGATTAGCATTGTTTTGATCATCCAAATGTCAGCCAATAATCGCGGATGATAGATTTTGTCTTTTCTTTTCAGGCTGGATTTTCCAAAGGAAACATAGTATTTGGTTCCATGATTTGGGAGTCATGTCAACCACCGTCTTCATGTTCAACTTTTGGATTTGGAAATTACTATCGTTGTCTCCGTGCAAGCATAGACACGTTGAAATGCTACTAGAAAAAGCTAAACTGTCGTTGCAATAAGAAAAGAAAAGGAAAAAAGAACAGAAGAGTTTCGACAGCATGCAATTTTCTAGTCGTCCAATTCATTCAAATCTTTGTAGTGTATCCAAAGTTCCAAGTCCCTCCTGTAATGATCAAATACAAGACAAGTCGTTGCAAAAATTCAAAGTTCGGTAGCCTACCAAAACCGAAAATATGAGCCTTTGAAGTGGTCTACATTATAACTGGAGTTGATCTTAGAAAACACACCACTTCAGTGGGATCCTCTTGTTCTAGATATCCACCTTTTGGTGATGTTTCTGCCAGGGGAGTCAAGAAACGAGGTTCTTTATGAGATAGAGATGCGTGAGCTTCTAGTGGAGTGGTGGTGCCAGATTTTGATCTTTACTACCCGTTCCTAGCTTTTTCCCTTCACATTGAGAAAGGTTATTTAGGTGGATCAAAATTTTAGTGTCCTTGTGAGTTGTGTGGCACGTTTCAATTACACAAGAGGTTGAGATTTCCAGGTGGGCAATAAAGTTTCTGTGCTCCAATCCCAATAGAAAGCAGTGGCAAATCTATTTTGATGGAGAATCCCGTCTTCATGTATTAAAAGTTAAAACCTTTCAATGGGTTGTACCATTGACTCAGCAATCCACACAATCCATGTTAATGGTTGCAAAATCAAAGATTTGTTCATCGATACTGAAAGAGGAAATTTATATATTTTCCAGGTTCAATTCTTCCAGAAACTTAAAACATCAACTAAAGAAATGGATGTATAATGACTACTTTTACAATTGCCTTTTCTATCTACCTGGTGATATGTATTCTCAAAAGACATTGACAAGCTCAACGGATGAAATTTTAAACTCAGCAAAGATAAGCAAACATGATGACCAAGACTGATAGAAGTGCTCCAGCTGTCTAGCATACCATGATTGGTGGTTGAGGCATACGATTACAAATTATAGCCTCAAACAGAGAGAATATTGGAGGGAGATTGTGGAGAGCCAGTTTCGAGTAAAAAGCTTCTACTACAATACGACCTCGATGTGCTTGAAGACGAAGCAAGGTATCTTCCATCCCCACTGTGAAAAATAGCATCACTCTTGTGTGATTTTCCCCTGCTCGTTCTTCCTCGTCCTTCACTTCCTTCACACTCTTCATCTTCCACGGCCCGCAAAAACCCACTATGCATTGGGTCTGAACTCTCATACAAAAGTCTAAGGACTTGTTTGATCGAAGGCCTTGCCCGGCCTTCCCTCTGTGTGCACCATCTAACAATAGTCACAATAGTCTGAAGCTGGTCCATGTCAAAGGAATCCCTGATGCATGGATCCACTAGCTCAGGTAGTCTTAAATCTGATGCCATGAATATTTGAGACCACTCCACCAAATTCCTGCTCTCCTGTATTGCTCTTCTTGCAGTCACTATCTCCAGCAGTACCACACCATAGCTATATATATCACTTTTCTCGGTAAGCTCTTGAGTGACCACATACTCAGGATCCATGTAACCTGAAAATCATTGCATATTCAGGCCTCTTAGTACAGTGAAACATGTAGATATTTAAGGTTAGAACACAAATATTTTATTCCCGAACCTGGAGTTCCACGGATATCGGTATTTACCGGTTCAAAGCATATAGAACCATCCTTCGAAGCATGGGCAAGGCCAAAATCTGCAACCTGGAAAAATAAAATTGGGTTGAAGGAGATACTGTAAGAGATAAACCAGTGATGTGTATGGTTTTGCAGGAGTCATTCTTGCAAGGCAAATCATTCCATCAAGATTTTTGGTGTGACATTCAAACATTTTGAAAAAATTGGGTTTTATTACAAGTAATATCATTTTCACAGTGGATAATTGAGAAATACAAAAAAGGCCATGAAAGAAAAAAAATTGCAAAAGCTACATGGTGGTAAGTCAATCCACTACCTTAGCAACAAAATTTTCATCTAGTAAAATGTTGCTCGATTTTATGTCCCTGTGGCACAGAGGTGGATCACAATAAAAGTGGAGATACTCCTGCAAGTAAGAAAACAAATGAGTAGGGAAAAATAATTCATGTGAATGAGCCAAAAGGCTGAAACAAAACAAATCTGTCCCTAAGGCAAGATACTGTTTCTGTTCATTACCAAAGCATTAGCCACGTCAATAGCAATCTGCATTCTGGTCTGCCAACTCAGAGGACTTCCAGAGGCTGCAAACAGGATGTCAAATCTATTCAGAATACAAAGCCATCAAATAAGAGATTCTCACCAATATAAGAAAACACTCGTTTGTATAACCAACAGAATTTGAATCCATAAATCAGCTGGAGAAAAAAAAATTCTTTGTTAAATAGAGGCATGAATCGCATGTGTACATTCGCATCAAAGAGAGATATTTATCTCGTGTGCATCACTACAGAATTGTTTTCCAAAGAAATATAAAATGAAAACGAAGAGTAATGCACCATGTCAAGTGGCCTTGCAAAAAGGGTGGTGAAAATAAAGAAACGTACAATGAAGATGATCCTTTAAGCTTCCATTTGCCATATACTCGTACATGAGGAACCTGCCATTAAACAAACAAAGAGTATTTGATTTTGCTGTTACAGTAGAAATAACCCCCCAAAGCCAGATGATTAGAAAAAGATTTAGGCAGAAACCTTGCAAAAAATTTTACCCTCATGTTCAGTATATTAAACTCATGCAAAAGTAGCCATGGCACACATTGAGCACATCACATTCAAATGACCTCAATTATCTACTCGTTAATTGTTAGAAAACATTTAGTAACAAGAAACTTTGCAAAGCCGCTTTCATTAAGAGAGAGCATACAAACATTTAAATAGGCAATAGGGAAACACTCATCGAGTCTTGGTTTTATTTGTAAGATAAGATGGGGCCAATCATAATTACATGCATGCAGAATTAAACTACCTCTCATTCTTTTTTATGCAAAAGCCTCTTAGAGCAACAAGATGGCGGTGGTGCAACCTAGCAAGTAGTTCTATCTCTCTGCAGAACTCCTCTTCTACCTGCTCTGAAACCTTGTTCATCCTCTTCACTGCTGCCACTAAGCCATCACTAAATTCAGCTTTGTATACAGTTCCAAATCCTCCCTGTCCAACGATTGTGTTGAAGTTATCCGTTGCCTTCATTGTCTCCTTATAGCTGAATTTTCGTAACATTGACGCAGGCCCTGCAGATGATAACCAGCCCCACCCAAACAACCCGAAGTTATGAACTACTAAATAAAAAAGGCAATTTTGATGAAGCCCAGCACGAAGAAATCACATAACCAGGAAAACCCAGAGCCACACCTTCTTGAAATTTCCGTGTAGGCCTAGGAGGAGGGATGGATCTTGGAAAGGTCTTATCTATATTCTCAGATTCCTCTAGTTCTCTGCTTTTCCTACGAATAAGAACTATCAAGACTATCAGCATCACAAAGGCAACTGTTGTGACCGCAATGCCAACAATTGGAACTAATGTCAGATGGTATGGGTGGTGAGTTGATTTTAAGGGCAGTCCCAACATAACTTGGCTGGGACCAGCAGCTGTCAATGGACTTGGAGGGGCTTCAGGAGTGACTGAAGATGGAGGTGGCTCTGAAACACAAATAAAAAGTGAGGTGGATAACAGAACATAGAAGAACAACTACAAATGGAGTGACTTCCCATGATGTGAGACAGTTCAGATAAAAGCACTCTGGCCAAGAAACTACAGTCAAATCATAGTAAACATATAATATCCTGTGTTTAGAAGGTGATAAACATGACAATTAATGGACAAAAGGGTCTGACTGAGACAATATATTGGGAAATAGTTAAGCCTTTTCCAGGGTTAATCTCTATGCATCCTAGTTCTTCTTAAAATAAATGCAAACTCAGTCCATTTACCCTTTTATGGGAAGTTTGTTCCCAAAGCAAACCAATTGTTGAAACTATCAAACTAACACCAATCGCCGTCAATATTTGAACTTCTTCTTCAATTATTTAAGCCATTATCTTAATTTCATAAAAAGCAATATAGATTCAAATTTCAAAATGTAAAATAAACACAAGAATATATAACTAGCACCACACATACTCAACGCAAACTAGAAATCAGTAAATACAAGAAACAAAATACTCATACCTGAAGGGGTGTTGAGCCCTTGAACTCCGAAGAAACAGCTTGCAATTTCAACAGCCGAAGCATCATCAAATTGGCTTGCAAGGGCAGTGAAAGCTGCATCACGGCAGGTACTCAATGTCACATTATTATCTGTTCCCACCAGATGATGAAGGTATATAATGCCAGCATTTAAACACCTCTTGCAATCACTTTTTAATGAAAGTGGCAGTCTGCAATTTTGTGCGACACTCACAAATTTTGGAGACTCCAACATCTGAGTGATAGTTGTTCGACCCCCGCACTCATAATTCACTGGAATTTTCGTCCCAAACCCACAAAAAATTGTTGCATTACTTGGAACTCCATACAGTTGCATGGTTTGAGAAATGGAGCGAAGACATATATCAGATACATTCGAGGCAACCCCTAAGTTGCTAGTTGTATTTGCATAGCGAGCAATGGAAACTGCTACAAACGCATTAATATAGCGGCAACATTGTCCTCTTTTATCTTTATTGGAGCACACAGCGGCTGCTAAGGTAAAGTTTGATCCACTCAAATCCAAGGGGCAATCTGCAGAAGTAACAGGTGTTATTATCAATCAAACAAACCATTTTTCACAAAAAATTCATTACCAAAAACATAGACTTTTGATTGTTCACTTGGAAGCTACAAATTTCACCAATTTCTATACTAACATGACAATATATTTCCTTTTTGGTACATTAAAGTAGACAATCTCTAAATTTTATGGCATTGTGACACTATAGTTGTAATATGGTAAATAGTACTAACCCAGTTACAAACAAAATTGGTCATGAAATTCCAGAAGTCCCAAGAATTAAACACATTGCAAATGCTCATTAATGCCAAAACAAAGCAATAACAAACTAACAAAACCAATAACAACCTAACAAAACCAATAACAACTAAAAGAATTCAAGCTAAAAACCAAAACTCTCTTCCAAGAATCCACCCTTTTCTCACAAAATAATTCCAAACCATAAAGAAAAAAACAATCAATAAAATGCAAATAACTTCCTTTCTTACATACATATCAAAGCCTCCATCTTTCTAAAACAGAAAAGAAATATTACTTAATAGGTAATAACCTGCCGTCGTTGAAGGCAGCTGCTTTGCAATAAATGCAAGTAAACCCAACACCAACAAGGCATGTCTATACACCACCATATTCAAGACCCAAGAAGGAAACTTCGGGGCTAGAGAGAGAGAAATAGAAGGCGGCCGTCAAACACAGAAGCGGGGTATGGTATGTGAGTACATTTTAAGGGACTAAACTGTTCATTCACGGTGGAGGGAGGACTGAGTGAGGTCTGAGAGAGAGACTAGTGTGTGCGTACAGTGGAGTAATTGTGGCTTTTGACCATATCGGAAATGGAAAAGTCTAATTTCTAAATGTAATGCACATAAACAAGAAGTGGGTCCACGCCTCCATGGTCACACTGTTCACTTCTGGTTCTGGGTCTAAAGTGGTTAGTGGTTTCACCAGGGTCCAGTCACCAGCGAGCGAGCGATGAAATGGCAGGTATTGGATGTTGGGTATAAATTAAGCTGCTTTTATTGTTTTTGTCATCACTGTGTGATTGTTTGTTTGGACCATGAGAAATGTAGTTCAATTGGAACGGGTATAAAGTGAGATTGAAGGGAGATATTGTTTTCCTCGGCTTTTCTCTTGGCAGCCTTGCCAATAGTAGCAGTTCATTTTCTTGGTATGTTCCCCTTTCACACCCGGTCTCCCAAGCCCATAGCCATGGGTTGTTTGTCCTTTTGGATACGTGTTTTGAATCGTATTGTTTTTAATATATATCAAATCAATAAAAAAACATAAAAATTAATAATTGTTTTTAAAATCATAATCCAGCCACTAAAACAAACACTACCACCTGGAGATTTTGGAAAATAAATCATCACCGTGTCTCTTAAGATAGACCTGGCAGCACGTGGAGTATCATGTAAATGGAGACTCGTCAAACTAGGAAGCTCAAAAGGACCCACAATTTCTTCTCACAAGAACGAGCAGGCAGCAACGGGCAATAGCCCAAAGCCATGTCTGCCTCTTCGGTAATGGGGCAATGGGCACTGGTCTCTTTGGAATTATATAGATAAATCTCCAATATGGACAAAATGGCAGCTAATCTCTCCTGCAATAATAGTAATAAGAAAATCGCCATTACTAAATTGCAAGCCCACATGGATATTGCAAGCATCTGTTGATAACGACGCCACAAGTTAGGACCATTGTTTTCTTGAAAGGGAGTGACATTTTTGTTTTGGTAGGAAAGCTTTTGGTTTATGACTCGTGAGTGCTCTTTCTACTTTTTAACCCTTGTAATCCACGCCGAGAATCTTAGTGCATTCCACCTTTGAATCGGGTGATTAGAGCATAATTGTTTCTGCACTCTATCTGATTGCGTGAAGTGAAAGGGTAATTTGATTCGGAGGACAACTGTGTTTGCACAAGTGCTGAAACATTCTCAATGCACTTACCTGAATCTTTTTTTTCTTTTTTCTTTTTTTCAGTCGACAGTGCTGGAGGTCTCGAACTTACTCCTCCTCTCGGCTGGATAAATGTCAAGTCTTAGCTAACCTCGTGAAGATGGGTCCATGGTTCATTATTGGTTTGGTTTTGCAAATTTTGCCATGCAACTCTCGTCACACACCAGCCCAGCATTAAATTCATCATCGTACCTTCAATTATTGTTTTCTTAAAAACCCTATCAGTAGTAATAAATAAATGCATCTAAAATGATTTCCAGAAAAGAAATAAACAGGAGCATTTCTCTTGTCATTTATGAAAAGCTAGTAAAAATTATATTTAGTCCCTGTATTTTATACAACTCTTTTATTGCGTTCTTCTCTTTATATATATATATGGTATGAGCGAGACTTATTCAAGTCACAAATGGTTGATATAAAACAAAGAGAAAACCATAATTTAAGTCGAAAACCATAATTTAGTGACTTAATTGGCTGTTTTAAAGAAATAATATATATATATATATATATGCAGGACAGAGGGCTCTACACATGGTATACAAATCCAATGTCTAATGATTGAGCCAGCTCCAACGAACAAAATAAAATAAAAAAAGAATCATGAATATTTCTCCAAACTACAATTGAAAATTAGATTATTTAGGGTACGCATGCTATGCAGGGAATTAATTCTACAAGCAGGTAAACTCCAATGTACTTCAGTTTCTCTAAGCTTTTTCATGCTCGTTTTCTTCTATCCTCTCCTCGTATCTCCTCACATCGTGGTGGGTTCCCATTTGTTTCCTCAGATGCTACCTGGGCCCATAATGGCCTGCTTTACTGCTTGATTTGTTCTGGGAATGGCAAGATAGGTAAAGCTGTCTAGCCCATCCTCTTGTTTTCCTGGACAGTCCTCGTTTCTCAGTTGGGTCACTTAATGGTCAGATGACGCAGTGGTCATTAATGATCGGCTTTCGGTGCCTGCCCTCTAATCTAACCTTAACTGCCGCCACTTTTAAGAGCCCGTCCCCCCCTCCTTCCCATCTGTCAAGGTTCAGTGTCGAAGCTTCAAGCCCATGAGCATGCCCAATACGTGCATCAAAAACTGCATCAAACTGCCTGGTGATGAAGACATTAGTACAATACAAAAGCAGAGGACCATTAAGAATTTGCTTCGCTTTTGTTCCCTCTGAAGTCCAATCATACAAACAGGGGGGGGGGAATTGAGAGAGAGAAAAAAAATCATGTGACAGGGATTGGATCAGCACGAGAAGCACGAAAAAAGACCAAGGTGTAGAGTTAATATATGGATGTGGACTGCACGTTAAGGACTCTTTGGCAGTGTGTAAAGAGAGACAACAGATTGTTGTTTTCACATGCAATTATTTGAGAAATCTATTATGGATTTGTATGGTATTCTGTAAAGCAAGCATTATTCTCAGAATAATAGTAATTTCTTGAGAGACACCCTTGTCATCTTGTGTTTCAGTAATTGAGAAGTCGTTGTTGCTTATAGCAACTTATGAAGGCCGGGGCAAACCTTCAATATTCAAATTTCAAGCACCCTGAGAAAAGCAAACAGAGAGTGGATTAACGTGCCAGAAAGCTGCATTTATAAGATAAACATTACTAAATTTACTAAATGTTTTGTTAAGTATGCGCTTAGTATGCCGACTTCCTAGTAAATTATAATGGTTAATCTGTTTGATAATTCAAAATAGTTAATTGGGCCAGAGTGTTTTTTTTTCCCAGGCCTAAGACTAATTGTTGACTCCGAAACACACTTTCCCCTCAAGATATCAATCTCTCTTTATTAAGAAAATCAAATATTACATTAAATAATAAAGGATTTTAAATAATTAAAAATTTATGATTTGTTTCTATAATCATCAAAGAAACAGTATTAAAACAATCTCTAGTTAGTCATTAGTCCTTAACCAGCACCTCGATATTTATTCCTCCAGCCATCAGCCTCCACAACTCCCATCTTCTTCAGTCATTCCTCTTCAAATATCACAAATGCACATCAAACACTATTTTCCAGCTTCCACACTTTCATGTTTCCTTTTTAAATGTTCATGGTATACATTCACTAAATCAAAACACCAAACAAGGCACCATAACCACCAACATTAGCACTGCATTAGACAAAAACATCTAAACCAACAATGCGATTGCAGGCAAGTAGTTACTGCTTTCTTTTCCTTCTCATATTGTTCTGCTCTGCTTTCATGGATACTAACTCTCCACTTTCAATCACAGAGAACCATCTTCATTGCTTTTCTTCTCACTTTCTTTACTGCTCTCAAGGCGGGCTTTCTTTAAAACCTCTTGATCCTTTTCCATTAATCTTTTAATTCCTAAACAATGTTTACTCGCTCTAATTCTGATCAGGAGGGACAGATATGTGTATTAGACAGAAACTGCAACTCAGGTCTACACTGTGAAACTTGTGTAGCAAATGGAAATCTAAGGCCTCGATGCACCGGAATCCAACCTATAATTCCTGCCTCAAAGGTCGGTACAAATTCATCGATTCCCACATCAAATATGAATTTTGCATCAGCAGTAGACACGTAAATGTGCAGTTTTGTACTAATTGCTGTGGCATTAAATATCAAAGAGAAAAGGGAATTGTGGCATTAGCTTATGTTTTTGTGTTTGGTTCCATTAGGTGAATGGATTGCCGTTTAATGAGTATGCTTGGCTAACAACCCACAATTCGTCTGCCATGGGAGATCTGTCTGCAACAGGGTCCATTATTCTAGCTCCCACGAATCAGCAAGACACGGTTACTAGTCAGCTTAATGTATATTATTTTCTTTCCCTGATCTCTGTTTGGCTTTGGCTACTGAGAAAGCTTTGAGAAAAAACAAGTCTTTACATGAAACGTGTTTTGCTTCTTCGTCACATTTTCCTTGGTGAAATTGATGCTTGCGTACGAATGTTAGGTCCAATTGCTTTATGAAATGAATTGTTCTTCTAAAAAAAGCTGTGAAGCTTTTATATATCTTGGTCAGAAGTCCATTATGCCCTTATATGAATTGGAATGTTAAAGTATACTACAGGGTAATGTAGTCTTTTGATCAGGGCTGGAAAAACTAAAAACAGAATAGTGTCTATGTACACATTACACACCCATACAGATCATTCAATTTGATCATGCTAGATTATTTGTCCGCAGGATCAATTTTTTTTAAAAGGTGAAACAAAATTTTTAGATATCTTACTCACTTGATGTGATCCGATCATTTTAGTAGATTTAAAAATAATCTAAATAACCGGTAAAAAAATAATTTAACTCAAAATAAATATTTAAGATAATATTTTTTATAAATATTGAGATGATAATATATTGAATTAATTTGGATCAATTTATCAATTCATATGTTATTTCATGAAATCATGACAATCTTATAGTAAATAAATCAAAAAAAATTATAAAAATTAATTTTTAATAAATTCATTATTAAAGGATGAAATGGAAAAAAAATCAATTAAGAAAAAAATCCAAAAAAATAACTCAGGCCAACTTGTATTAATCTATCAAATTCACGACTTGATTTATAAAAACTAGGATAATCTGACAAATAAATTATAAAATATAATTTTTAAATAAATTAAAGAATAAAATTAAAAAATAACTCAAATTATGCCGTTTAATTATTACTCTTGACTTACAGTCTGCAGTAACATGCTTGTTTTGTTTTATGCTAATAAAAAGCAGAGGAATCTCAGTCAGGTCATGTCCCTCAAATAATAACTTAGCCTGGGCGATGAAATAATAATGTTGATGGTGC
>Ga0307517_10006135_pt1 | contig 17900 bp, 22 predicted proteins | sample 23_EM_MG_FD_194515 | JGI IMG/M metagenome (GOLD analysis project Ga0307517, IMG submission 194515) | Populus trichocarpa ectomycorrhiza microbial communities from riparian zone in the Pacific Northwest, United States - 23_EM | ecosystem: Host-associated > Plants > Roots > Unclassified | place... | reverse complement strand
CGCCGAGACGAGGCGTGCGAAAATATTACACGGAAATCACCGAAAGCTATGGCCAAATGGCGGACAATAGCCGCCATCTGGCAGGGTTAGTGGTCCCGCGTGGCGGCTAATGGCCGGCACAACACTGCTCTCACGGGCACCCTTGGCCTCGTTCTCGCGTCCGACGATGACTTCGAGAGAACAGTTGTGATGACTCTTTTAGTGACTACCTTATGTAGCCTGCGGTTACCAATCTCAGCTACCCTGAGATGAAGGACGCCGGAGGCACCGGATATATCTGTGTTGGCCGGAACCTATTCCGATTGATCCCCGGCGCGGACCAGGGGCACATTGGTTCTCCTGCGACGGATTTCCCTTCTGTTTATTCGTAGTGGGATCAGGAGCATCTTATTCTTGTGCGACGGCCGGGTTGGTTCCAATAGTTTATAACGGCCAAGACACCCATTTTCCTGTTCGAACATGCCATCCCAAGTGTTGGTTGTGTGTCTTGTATTGGCTTTCCGGGTCGTAAAGCGCGGTTGGTGAGAGCGGAGAGGACAGTAGAAGGGACTCCCCTTGCCTCGCGTACATTCTCTCTTCTAGAATCTAGCACACGTAGCAATCTCCCCCTCCAAAATTTAGCATCTAGGTCCTCTCCGGCAAAATGTGATTGGATGATCGACAACAAAAGATCTAAGCCCATGACAAAAGCTATTCTTTTTCGCCTTCGGCGCACCTCCGGCCGGTCTTTTTGGCTGTGTTTCTCTGTCAGGGTGCGGGGGAGGGTCCCGGTCAGGGTCCGGTGGCCGTTGAGACTAGAGGGATCCTTTGAGGAGACACAGTATGTGGATCTCGAGCTGTATTACAGGCTGTATTTGCTAGTTCTGGATGGCCCGAAAGAACGACATCTATTTTGGGACCGCGTATTATCCCCCCGCCAGGTACGTACGGTGTTGGCACTGAGAGGTTCTCCAGCAGGTGCCAAAGGCGCGCGGGCCGCTCTCCCCGGGACATTCGTTATAAACAGGGTGCTTGGGACGGAAAGTTGAGGGGCTGAGGGTTAGGTTGGTGTCGCTTCTGGGAGTTCTGCTCTACGCCCAGCCAACCAAGTTCGAGCCGTCCGACCAGAAACCCCGAATCCTATCGGCTGCGGGCTATTCGAACACTTCATTATCATCCCTGATGGACTTCCCTTCCTCAACCAACGCAATGCGGTCAGCATCGGGCGGTATGGATATAGCGTCCGATGTTACTAACAGCCCGTTTGAACCCCCATCTTCCTACCAACGGTGCCAGTAATGTGCTCGTCAGGGGCTCGAGTGTTTCTCACGGAACCTTAGTCTCGGCCTGCACTTAATGCGTATGGTTACTGGACTGACCTTGAGGTACGAGGTAGGGTAGTTTCTTTGAATTTGTCCTCCTGGCAGACTCCCTTCGATAAAAACAACGGGGACAGCATTTTCACCATACCAATCCCAATTCAAGGATGAACAGATAGTGCTACAGAAGAACGAAAGGAAACGGCCAAATTGAATGATGTCCTCAGGTCAGCTCCCAAAAGCATAAAGTTGTGTACAAGTCTGGATTATCGCGGTGCGATGTCTTGCCAATGTGTCAGCCTGTGAAATTGTTGCTGTCGGTATGGGAGATTTAACTCACCTGATGGTAGAACTTGCCATTACCCAGCGTTTGCACGCCATTCAACATCTGCGTGTGACCTTCCCCAATCGCTTCAAACATGAAACCCTTTCGATCCTTGAACTCGGTTCCACAAACCTCCCCACCCCCAAGCGACAGTGCGCTACGCCCACGTCGACCAAAGTCAAAGATGCGGACGAAGTGGTCTTGCATGAAGTCGTCCCGAGGCTTTTCTTCCAACGTAACCACATGAGTACCGTGAACGTGGATTGATAGGTTGCGGCTATGATTGGTGAATGGGATATCCGTAATTACAACACCTCTTCCCCACTCGTCCCAAGGTACATGGACATTTGTGTGTCTCGAACACACATGTTCGATCAGGGTCTGTATCCGCACGACGAGCAAAACGTGGTACTCGGGTCCCGAAAGTTCCACAGCGATGGTTGCTTGTGCCGGATCGGTGACGAACGGTGCATCTCTATCTAATGTTCCCAAGTATCTGTCCTCATCTGCGTGTATGTGAACGTGTGCATATTGGTATTGTGGTGGGAGGCCGAATCGTCGTGAACTTCTCGGATGACCCTGTGGAATGAGCGTGTTGAACACGATCAACTTGGAAGGATTGGTGCCCATGTAGCGGGATTGGACCACCGTTCGAAACTCGTCGAGGAAAAGCATATGGGAATCGGTGAGTTCCACCCACCCCGTGGTGGGAAGGTGGAATACCTATGGTGAAATCAGGAAATACGCCCACTCTGTGGCTGCAACGTTCTCACCAGATCCCCGGTTTTTCGGTCCCAAACAACCGCCGTATACCATGTCATGTCCCACCGGAACGCGTCGTGAACAACATACCACATGATTCTAGAGGCCGTCATAGTCAAATCCGCGCATTCTATCGGGGGCATACCCTGGGGAATGGTCCACGTAATGACGTTGGAAGGGGACGAACAGTGGGGAGAACCGTCCTGAATGTTAAGAAGGTGAATACGGTACACGCTGGATACGGTCAACAACCAAATGCTATACATTGGGCAAGGAGGGAGGACTACTCACAGCTCCTGACGCTCAACAACACCGAGGATGCCTTCAGGATGATATACACCAAAATCTATTACATTGAAAGGGAATGGAGGGATGGTCCACCCGTTAATTGGCTTTCCGCTTGCCACCGGTGGGATGTGCAGGAAATCAAGGCCGGCATCGGGCGGAGAATCTAAGACTAATATGTTCCTGCCGAGAGCCGTGTAACAACCCGAAGGTTGGTCGAGAGACGATTTGTAGGTGCTTTCTACAACGGTTGCCGCACCGGACCACTTGCGTGCATACTCTTCGCATAGCTTTCGACGTTCAGCCAGAATGCAAGGACTGAAGGGATTGTCGATCAGACCTGTGGCGAAGAGTTCGCAGTGGTACTGGAGAATGGGGGAATTGCGGATGAGAGACTGGAAGTGTCTGCTGACCTGGATCGTACAACAACGGGTCAATTATGATTTGCGTGGGTCGGCAAATAGTCTCCGTACCACTTCCATCTTGATGATGTCCTGACCAGGAAGGTGTAGGAGTACGTGCTCCAGGATCTCTGCAGGGAGCCCAGTTAAGCGGGGTACCGGTGTGGACATGACGTTGGAAGAGAGTGGCAGTTCGGCGCCAGCAGAACGAGGAGGGCAAACACCGACAAAGCCAATAGGGCGCCTAGTTGTTCGGGTTCAAGATCTCTGGCCTCCTGCAAGCGCGTATAGTGACGAACGAGGGCGCCGCTTCAAGAAACTCTAAGAGTGTCTTTTGGGCATTGGGCGAGACGGTGTACCATTGAAATTCGTGCACATGGGTGCTTCCATCCAGGTGTGGGGGAAGGTCAGGGGCCTGGTGGTCGTTGAAAATGGAGGGATCCCTTGAGGAGACGTAGTGCGTGGACCTCGAGCTGTATGTCAGGCCATATTTACTGGTTCTGGATGGTCCGACAGCGGTTTCTTTTAGTTTCCTCTGGAATGGGTGTCACGCCCGATCGGCCTTGACTTCCACCCCCTACCAAGACGATACCCTCAACATCATACCCATGTCTAATACACATTTCTTCAGGCCCCCGCTCGCGACCTTCTTTCCCTCCCCACGATCTGGATATCACTCAAATGTTCCAACCGGGTCCTCAAGTCTGAGCTGACGAAAAGCTCTTGACCTATCTTCCTCACAGCGGATTCCATAGCCAACGCGTCGCCTTCGAAAACGACCTCACACCTGCCCACCTGCTCAATCGAACGCTGCTCGTTCCACCCGTTTGACTTGGTCGTAGAACCATTCCGTATCGCAACCCCACCGTTCCTCAGCCCGTCTTGGACGCAAGCTACGTGCCTTGCCCGTATCGGTTTTAGCGAACAAAGATGATACGGCTGCGGTGCGAGGTGGTTTGCTGGATTTCCTGGGCCTTCCCGAACGCCGTCCCCTCAAAAAGATGGAAACCTCTCACTCGCACCTGCCTTCCCTAGGGCCATATCATCGACTTTGACTTGATCAGGCAACTGCAGCCTACCATCCAAACTCTTGGCAGCGCGCATTCCTGGCTCTCCTCAAGGCTTTGTCCACGCGCGGTCAATGTCATAGTCGTCGATGAGATCATGTCAACTCAGATCCAAGAACTCTTACAAACGCGACCTATTTGGAAGACATCACCTTGAAATCCTTCACGGATCACCCCGTGAAGCTGTCCAGTCCTCTTCGACTTGTGTCGTCCAGAATCCTCGGATTTTGCCCACAGTGCAATACGGAAACCTATTTGGTGACATGAGCTTGAAACACCCTCCCACAAAACTCGTCTGTCGACATCGTGACGAAGACCCCAAGTCCTGGGTCTTGCCGTTTCCTCAGCTCGTGCTTACGATCCAACGACGACTGCTTTCTTAAAACTGCTACGGAACATTCCAGGATGCTCTGGTGGAAGTTGGTTCACGGGGTTCTGGGACTGTATATCGAACGCACATGCTGGCTGGAGTTGGATCATCACGGGGAAGTCCTTGGCCTCTCGCTCGAACGGTATATCTCACCGTCAAATTTTTCCTCCCGACTCCCACCCGACCGCGGTATTCCGCTGTTACCATTGACGTTGACATGATAAGGAAGTGTAGAGGAGAGCTATGCGCGAACCAAGACTTGGTACGTCTCAATATACCTATTTTCATTGTGGTCGGTTTGGGACCCCCACACCAACAAACACCTCCGCCTATCCCGTCAGACCTTTCCCTGCATCTTCTTCCTCGGGGATTCTCCCCAGGAGGTGGCACAGGTTGCTGGTTCTCGTGATCCAATTAGTGGGGTAGGGATTGGGAACATGTTAGTGCCATTCTTGGATGTGATGGTGGTCGCAAGGCCATAGCACGCCTAGTTGGCACATGCAGGATATATTGTGGAGAGTAAACCACGGTTTGGACATTGAGGAACAGGGTGGTGGCAGAGGATTGTGATCGGTACGAGCGGAAATTATAGAACGGCCTATGTAATTGTACAAACGAGTTCCCAGCGAGCACTCTTGGATAATATAGGAGAATTAAACCCACTCGGATGGTGCCATCGCCGCTACGGTCAGCGAAAACAGAACGAGAGGAAGCAACCAAATCGAAGGATATTTCAAGTCAGTTCCCAAATGTGTAAAATGGCGTCCGATTTGGGAGCACCATTCGGCGACACCTTACCAAAGTGTCAGCATACGACACCGTTGATACTGTAATTGGTGAAATAGCTCACCAGAAGAAAGAAGGTGCCGTTGCGCAGTGATTTCATGCTAGGCCATAAGAATATTTCATCACTTCTAGCCACTTTAAATATGAATTCTTTTCCGTCCTTAAACGAGGCACCCCTCTCAGCCCGGCCGTCCTCTCCATCCAGAAACGGCAGTGTGCTGTACCCGCGCTGGCCGAAATCAAAGCTGTGGATGTGATACATCACGTCGCCCCGACACTGCCTTATAAGCACAACCATATGGATGCCGTGAACGGAGAACTCAATATTGGGATACCACGGCATCTTCATAACCACAGCACCCCTCCCCCACTCATCCCAAAGTATATGGTCATCTGTGCGTGTTGAACATACATGTTCGATCAAAGTCTGTATCCGCACGATATGCAAAACTCCCCCCAGATATGGGGGTTTTGAGACGTGTATAGCGAGGATCGCTTGGGTGGGATCAGTAATGAGGGCCACATCCCTGCTCGGTGCCCCCAAACACCTATCCTGATCGACGTGTATGAGAGCGGAGTAGTGTTCATTGCTATATTGTGGTGGGAGGCGGAGCCGCCGTATGCTCCCTGGGTGGCCTTGTGGAATTAACGTGTTGAACACGACCAGCTCGAGAGGATTGGTACCAGTGGAGAAGGCCTGAACCATGATTCGGAATCCGTCGAGGAAAAAAAACCTGGGGCCACAGAGTCTCCTACACTCCATAGAGGGGAGGTCGAGCACCTGAGGTGCAGTCAGTAAAATATGACTGCCTTGTAGCCATGGGATCCTTACCAGGTTCCCGGTAGTTCGGTCCCAAACAAGCCACCGGTGTGGCGGGGCCACATCGAGATACAACGTTACTCTGGAGCTCGTGATGGCCAGCTGCCCGCTTTGTATCTGTGGCATATCCTGCGGGATGGCCCAGGTAATAGCATTTGAGAGGGGCCCGCAATGAGGAGAGCCATCCCGAATGTTAAGAAGGTGGATACGAAGCAAACTGCGCATGGTGCATGATCAGTACCCGAGCGTTCTCCATTGAGGGAACACTACTCACTCCTCTTGCTGCTCAACAACGCCGAGCAGATTTTCGGGATGATATACAGCAAAATTCAACACCTTGAAAGGAAATGGAGGGATGGTCCACCCGTCAATCGGCTTTCCGCTCGCCGCTGGTGGGATATACAGGAAATCAAGGCCATCGTTGGGCAGGGAATCTAAGACCACCATGTTCCTGCCGAGAGCCGTGAAATAATCCCAGGTTGAAGATTGGTCGGGAGGCAGTTTCTGGGTGCTGTTTACAACGATCGCCGCACCGGACCACTTGCGTGCGTACTCTTCACATAGCTTTCGGCGTTCAGCCAGATCGCAGGGGTTGGAGGGATTATCGATCAGACCAGCGGCGAAGAGCTCGCGTCGGTACTGGAGGGTGGGGGAATTGTGGATGAGAGACCGGAAGTGTCGGCTGACCTGGATCGTGCGAGAAAAAAGTCAACAACGATTTGTATGGGGTCAACAACAACCCCGCACCGCTTCCATCTTGATGATATCCTGACCAGGAAGGTGTAAAAATGCATGCTCCAGTATCTCTACAGGGAGTTCAGCCAAGTTGATTACCGACGTGGACATGACGTTAGAAGAAAGATGGCTCGGGTTGCGGTCAGCGGGGTTTTAGCGCCAGCGGGACGAGGACGGCAAACGGCAGGGCGTCTAGCCACTCGGTCTCGGTCTCCTGCAAGCGCGCACAGTGGTGAACGGGGGCGCCTCCTTAAGGAATCCGAAGAGTACGATGTACCGACGGAGTTCACCGATGCACATGGGTGTCACACCGTTGAAAGTGGAGGGATCCCTTGAGGAGATTGTATGCATCTCAACCTGACTGTCTATTAGGTCGTACCTACTAGTTCTGGATGGCCCGAGAGAACGACATCTGTTTTGAGACCGCGTGTTATCTCTTTACCGCGTCGAGGCGGGCTTCAATTTCGCCTTGAATTCCACTCCTCACAAAGACGATACTCTCAGTATCATGCCCATGTCTAATACACATTTCTTCAGGCCCCCGCTCGCAACTTCCCTTCCCCCCTCACGATATGTTCCAACCAGATCCTCGCTGCCGAAAAGTTCTTGACCTATCTTCCTCACAGCGGATTCCACAACCAACGCGTCACCCTCGAAAACGCCCTCGTACTTGCCGACCTGTTCAATCGGACGCGGCTCGTCCCACCCGTTCGACTTGGCCGTAGAACCATTCCGTATCGCAACTTCACTGTTCTTCAACGCGTCTTGGACGTAGGCTATGTGGCTTGTCTGTGTCAGCTCTCGGCGAGCCAGAATGATATAATTACAGTGTAAGGAGCTTTACTGGATTTCCCGAACTTTCCCGAATTCACATTGTGCTCTCTCTCAAAACAAAAAAGACGGAAACCTCTCACTTACACTTACCTTCCCTGGGGCTATCACCGAATTTGACTTGATCAAGCAACTCCAACCCGCCATCCAAGCTCTTGGCAGCGTACACCCCCGGCCCTCCTCACGGCTTGATCTACGCGCGGGTGATGTCCCGGTCATCCCGACGCGTCTCGGTACCAGTGCCGCCTCGTCGACGAGATCGCGCCGGGTCCCTCCTCAGGTCCGAAAACTTTTACCAATGCGACCTATTCAAAAAACATTGCCTCGAACTCCCTCACAGATCATCCTGCGAAGCTCATCCGACTCGGTCTTCAGTTCATGTCACCTAAAACTTTCGGATCCTACCCGCAGACCAGCACGGGAACAGATTCGGTGACATATGGGCTTGAAACATCCTCTTCCTATAAAATTGTCTGCCGAACTCGCAGCAAAGTCCCCCAGTCCTGGGTCCGGCCGTTTCCTCGGGCGCGTATTTACGATCCAACAGCGATTGCTTTCTTGAACCTGCTATGGAACATTCCAGGACGCTCTGGTGGAAGTTGGTTCACGGGATTCTGGGACTATCTATTGAACGCACATGCCAGCTGGAGCTGGACCGTCACGGTGAATAGTTTTTGGCCTCTCCCGCTCGAACGGTATATTTCACCGTCGAATTTTGCCGCCCAACTCCCACCCGACCACGGTATCCCACTGTTGCCGTTGACATCGACTTGATAAGGAAGTGTAAAGGAGAGCTACACACGGACCGAGACTTGGAACGTGTTAATGTACCTCCCCTCATTGCGACCGATTCAAAAAAACCCATACCAACGAACACCCCCGCCTACTCTGTCAGGCCTTCCCTCGCGTATTCTTCCTCGGGGATTTCCCCCGGGAGGTGGAACAAATTGCCAGTGATCGCGATCCAATCAGTAGGATGGAAATCGGGAACATGTTGGCGCTGTTCTTGAACGCGATAGTGGACACGAGAGCTGACTGCGTGGTCAGCGCTCTCCCACAGGAAGGTTAGTTGGTGTACGCGGGAAGTCTTGCGGAGGGTAAACCACGGTTTGGACACCGAGGAAGAGGGTGATGACTGAGAATTGCGATTTACACGAGCGGAAATTGTAAAACGGTCTATGTAATTGTACAAACGAGTTCCCAGCGAGCACACTCGGATAACACAGGAGAACCAAACCCACTTGGATGATGCCGTAGCCACCGCGGTCAGCGAAAATAGAACGCGGGGGAATAACCAAATCGAGGGGTGTTCTCAAGTCAGTTCCCAAACGTGTAAAGTGAGGTCCATTGAAGGAGCACGAGCCGATGACACCTTACAAAAGTGTCAGCCTATGACACTGTTGATACCGGAATAGGTGAGACAATTCACCTGGTAGAAGAAAGTGCCGTTACCCAGTGATTCCATGTCACTCCACGAGAGCATATATTCGTTCCAAACCGATTGAAATACGCTTTTCCTTCCAGCCTCAAACAGGGCATCCCTCTCAACCCGGCCGCGCTCCCAATCTCGAAGCGGCAGTGCGCTGCACCCACACCGGCCAAAATCAAAGCTGTGGATGTCGTACGTCAGGGAACTCCGACGATGCCTCTTAAACACAACAACATGGATGCCGTGAACATCGACGGAGAAGCGATCGGACGGTGGCATTTCCATAATCACAGAACCTCTTCCCCACTCATCCCAAGGTATATAGACGTCTGTGCGTATTGAACACACATGTTCGATCAAAGTCTGTATCCGCACGATGTGGAAAGCTTGGTCCAGGCGCTGATATTTTGAGACATGTATAACGAGGATCGCTTGGGCGGGATCGGTAATGAGAGTAACATCTCTGTCTGGTGTGCCCAAATACCTATCCTGATCGACGTGTATGAGAGCGGAGTAGCACCCATCGTTGTATTGTTGTGGAAGGAGGAACCGTCGTAAGCTTCTTGGGTGGCCTTGTGGAAGTAACGTATTGAACACGATCAGCTCAAGAAGATTGGTATGAATGAAGAGGGCCGGAACCACGATTCGAAATTCGTCGAGGAAAAAAGTGCTTAGACCATTGAGTCTCCTACAATCCATAGAGGGAAGCTCAAGCACCTGAGGTACAGTCAGTAAAATATGAATGCCCCATAATCATAGAATCTTTACCAGGTTCCCAGTTGTTCGGTCCCAAACGAGCGCCATGGGTGGCCGCAGGGCCGCACTGGGGTGATAAAGACACAACATGACTCTGGAGCCCGTGATGGCCAACTCCCCGTCTCGTATCTGTGGCATATCCTGCGGGATGGCCCAGGTAATAGCATTTGAGAGGGGGCCGCAATGAGGAGAGCCATCCCGAATGTTAAGGAGGTGGATACGAAGCAAACTGCGCATGGTGCATGATCAGTACCTGAGCGTTCTCCATTGAGGGAACACCACTCACTCCTCTTGCCGCTCAACAACGCCGAGCAAATTTTCGGGATGATATGCAACAAAACACAACACCTTGAATGGAAATGGAGGGATGGTCCACCCGGTGATCGGCTTCCCGCTCGCCACTGGTGGGATGTACACGAAACCAAAGCCGCGATTGGGTGGGGAATCTGAGGCCACCATGTTCCTGCCGAGAGCCACGAAATAACCCCAGTATGAAGACTGGTCGGGAGGCAGTTTGCGGGTGCTCTTTACAACGGTCGCCGCGTTGGACCACTTGTGTGCGTACTCTTCGCATAGCTTTCGACGTTCAGCCAGATCGCAGGGATTGGAGGGATTATCGATCAGACCAGCGGTGAAGAGCTCGCGTCGGTACTGGAGGGTGGGGGAATCGCGGATGAGAGCCCGGAAGTGTTGGTTGATCTGGATCATGCAACAGGGGTCAGCAACGATTTGCGTGGAGTCAACCGCAACCCCCGCACCACTTCCATCTTGATGATATCCTGACCAGGAAGGTGGAGGAGTACATGCTCCAGGATCTCTGCGGGGAGCTCAGCCAACTTGAGTACCGACGTGGACATGAAGTTAGAGAGCACTGGATGAGCTCAGGTTGCGACCAAGTGTAACTTAGCGCCAGTGGCGAGAACGGGACATAGAAGACAAATATCAACAAAGACACGTGGGCGCCCAGCCACTCGGGTTCAATTTTGCAAACGTGTATAAGAGATGGTGGACGAGGACGCTTATCTACTACGCTCAATCCAGACCCTGGCAGACTTTGTGTTAGGAGTGCACCCGGCCGTGGGACGTGTCATTCTTTCGTACAGAGTTTTGTACGTTGACAGCGGAGCCGCTTGTTGATTGGGAGCGTCGGGGAAACTGTGACGCAGCCTCAAGCGCAAGAAATTCCGCTTCCGCGCCAATCCTCCGATGATCTGGCGTCGGTGGGATATCACGATGATCGTCATTCGGCGACAACTCTTCGAGCCCACCAATTGGGCGGACAACATACACGAGGTCAGCGTGTAGTTTAGGGGGTCTGAAACCCACCATTCAAACTCTTAACAGTGCACATTCCTGGTTCTCCTAACGACTTGATCTTATACACGTGGACGATGTCTTAGTCCGAATCCCAGAGACGTCTCAGTGCCAGTACCGTTTCATCGATGAGACATACCAGGTCCATCCTCAGTCCCGAGACCCTTTACCAACGCGACTTATTCCGAAGACACCCCCTCGAATTCCCTCGTGTACCATCCCGTAAACTGCATCCAACTCGGACCTCCCTCCGATTCGCATCGTATAAGACTCTCAGATCCTGCCCAGGACAGGACGAAAACATATTCGACAACATATCGGTTTAGAGCACCCCCTTCATACATGATCGTTTGCCGACATCACAACGAATATCCCCGGTCCCTGGGTCTGGCCGTCCCTCCGACGCACACCCGCGACTTGACGACTGTTTTCTCGAAACTGCTGTGGAATATTCCAGGATGCTCTGGTGAGAGCTGGCGCTGATTCGTGGGATTCTGTGACTATCTATCGAACGCATGTGCCAACTCCATTACGGGAAACAGCTCTTGGTCTCACCCGCTCGAACGGTATATCTCACCGTCCAACCCCCCGTCCGCCCCCCACTCGACCATAGTATCCCCACCGTTATTATTGATGTTGACTTGTGTAGGGGAGATATGCATGGACCAAGACTTAGAACGTCTCGACGTACTTCTTTTCATTGTGGCCGATTCGGGGGGCCCGCCACACCGATAAACACTGCCTATTCCGCCAGGTCTTTCCCTGTGTATTTTTCCTTGGGGATTTCCCCCAGGAGGTGGGACAAATTGCAGATGTTCGTGATCCAGCTAATGGGGTAGAGATTGGGAACATTTTGGTGTCATCCTTGGACGCGATGGAGGTCGCAAGGGCTGATCGATCTGATCGGGTGGTCAGCACCCCCACAACACGTTTAGTTGGCATGTGCAGGATATCTTGTGGGGAGTGAATCACGGCTTGGACATCGGGACATCGAGGAACAGGTGGTGGCTCAGGATTACAATTGAAACGAGCAGGAATTGTAGAACGCCCTATGTAATTGTACAAACGATTTCCCAGCGAGCACGCTCGGACAATACAGGAAAACAAAACCCACTCGGATGATATCATCGCCGCCACAGTAAGTGAAAATAGAACGAGAGGAAACAGCAGAGTCGAAGGGTATTCTCAAGTCAGTTCCCAAACGCGTAAAGTGACGTCCGATCCGGGAACACCATCCGATGACACCTTACCAAAGCATCAGCTTACAACACCGCTGCCGCTGGAATGGGTGAAATAGCTCACCTGATAGAAGAAGGTACCGTTGCTCAGTGATTCCATGTCACTCCACGAGAGAAAATTTTTGTTCCGAACTGCTTGGAATATGAGTTCCCTTCCATCTTCAAACGAGACACCCCTCTCAGGCCGGTCTTCCTCTCGATTCCAAAGCGGCAGTGCGCTACACCCACGTCGGCTAAAATCAAAGCTGCGGACGTCATATGCCAGGCCACTCCAATAGCGCCTCTTAAACGCAACCACATGGACGCCGTGAACACTGACGGAGAACTGATTGGATAGTGGCATTTCCATAATCACAGAACCTCTTCCCCACTCATCCCAAGATATATAGACGTCTGCGCGTGTTGAACACACATGCTCGATCAAAGTCTGTATCCGCACGATATATAAAACTCCCCTCCGATACGGGGGGTTTCTTGAAACGTGTATAACGAGGATTGCTTGAGTGGGATCGGTAATGAGAGCCACGTCTCTGTTCGGTGTTCCCAAGTACCTATCCTGATCGACGTGTATAAGAGCGGAGTAGTGTTCATTGTCATACTGCGGTGGGAGGAGGAACCGCCGTATGCTCCTTGGGTGGCCTTGTGGAATTGACGTGTTGAACACGATCAACCCGAGAGAATTGGTACCAATGGGGAGGGTCGGAACCACGATTCGAAATTCGTCGAGGAAAAAAATGCCCGGATCATCGAGTCTCCTGTGGTCCGTAGAGGGGAACTCTAGCACCTGAGGCGTAGTCAGTGAAATATGACTGCCACGTAGCTATGGAATTCTTACCAGATTCCCGGTTTTTCGGTCCCAAACAAGCGTCCTGTTTGGCAGGGCCGCATTGGGGTGAGAGAGATACAACATGACTCTGGAACCCGTGATGGCCAACTTCCCGCCTTGTATCTGTGGAATATCCTGCGGGATCCAGGTAATAGGATCGGAGAGGGGCCCACAATGAGGAGAGCCATCCCGAATGTTAAGAAAATGGATACGGAGTGAGCTGCGCATGACCAGTAACCGAGTGTTCTGCATTGAGCGAGGGAACGCTACTCACTCGTCTTGATGCTCAACAACACCGAGCAAATCTTCGGGATGATATACAGAAAAACCCAACGCCTTGAAAGGAAATGGAGGGATGGTCCACCTGTTAATCGGTTTTCCGTTCGCCACTGGTGGGATATACAGGAAACCAAGGCCGTCATTGGGTAGGGAATCTGAGGCAACCAAGTTCCTGCCGAGAGCCGTGGAACGATCCCAGCGTAAATATTGGTCAAGGGGCAACTTATGGGTGCTCTCTACAACGGTCGCCGCGTCGGACCACTTGCGTGCATACTCTTCGCATAGCTTTCGGCGTTCAGCCAGATCGCAGGGATTGGAGGGATTATCGATCAGACCGGCGGCGAAGAGCTCGCATCGGTACTGGAGGGTGGGGGAACCGCGGATGAGAGCCCGGAAGTGTCGGTTGACCTGGATCATACGGCAAAAAGTCAACAGCGATTTAGATGGAGTCAACCGTAACCCCCGCACCGCTTCCATCTTGATGATATCCTGGCCAGGAAGGTGTAGAAGTACATGCTCTAGGACCTCTGTAGGGAGCTCAGCTAAGTCGAGTACTGACGCGGACATGGCGTTAGAAGAGAGATTAGCTCAGATTGTGGCCAACAGCAGTTTGGCGCCAGCGGGACGAGGAGGGCAAACATCAGCAAAGCCAATAGGGCGTCTAGCTGCTCTCGGAAGCGCGCGCCGCCTCACCTGTGGCGGCTTCAAGTTCTGGGTGATTTCGCGGGAGCCCCATCCACATGACCGTAAAAGACGAAATCGATGCACCACTCTTCCGTCCGTAGTCTTGCACCCTCAGTGTTGACCTTGACCGTGGAGCCGCTCGTTTGCTGGGAGCCCAGGCCGTCTCGTCACGGGAAAAAAACCCTCCTCCCGGAGCTGGGGAAACAGCACCACAGCCCCGATCGCAGGAGATCTTGTATCTCCACCAATTATGATCTGGCGCCAGTGGGACATCATCGAGCCCCGGGTCCAGATATGCAGTCGGGATCGAGTTGGACCCCTTCGTTCGGCGGGTAACAGTGTAACTCTTCGAGTCCACCAATTTAGCGGGAAACACACATGAGGTCCACGCGTAATTCAGCCAGATGAGTTGGTGAGAGGATAAGAACAAGCTCGACTTGGTGCTGGAAGTGAAAGGGGATGGTATCCCGGGTGTCCGTGTTTCGGAAAACCCGGCACTCTGGATCTGTACCAATCCCATTGATATAAACGTACGGACGGTACAGGAGAACGAGAGAAAATAACCGAGTCGAAGGACATCATCAAGTCAGTTCCCACACGTATAAAGTCTTGGCCGAATCGGGGACGCCCTTCAGCGACGTCTTACCAAAGTGCCAGTCAATAATATTGTTGCTACCGAAATGGGAGGGGTAACTCACGGGATGAAAGAAGGTTCCGTCACCCAGTGATTGCATGCCGCCCCAGGAAAACATATCCGCTTCAAGTGTGAATTCCTTTCCATCCTCAAACAAGGCCCTCCTCTCTGTTCCATCACCCTCCCTATCCAGAAGCGGTAGGGAACCATACCTACGCCGGCCAAAGTTAAAGGTGCGGATGAGGTGTTCATGCCTCCGGCCATCCCGAGACTGCGTTTTCAACACAACCACATGGACACCGTGAACATGAATGGGTAAACGATGGTCAAATGGTTGGTTCTCCATAATCACAGCGCCTCTCCCCCACTCATCCCAAGGTACCTGGACGTCTGTGCGTGGTGAACACACATGTTCGATCAAAGCCTGCATCCGCACGATGAGCAAAACACTTCGGCGCATGGGTCTTGAAACTTCCACGACGAGGATCGCTTGGGTAGGATCTGTGATGAGGGGCATATCCTTGTCCAGTATCCCCAAATACCTATCCCGGTCTACGTGTATAAGAGCATAGTAATCACTGTCGTACCGTGGTGGGAGACTAAATTCCCGTGCGTTCCTTGGGTAGTCTTGTGGAATGAGCGTGTTGAACACGATCAATTCGGGAGGGTCGATGCCGGTGTAGCGGGTCGGGACTATGATTCGAAACTCGTCAAGGAAAACGACCCCAGCACTGATGGATCCCCTCCAGTGCGCGGCTGAAAGGTCGAGTACCTGAGGTGATGTTAGGAAAAACATGACCACTATGTGCTCACGGCGTCCTTACTAGCTTCCCAGTTTTTCGGTCCCAAACAAGCGCCGTCCACATTGTCCGGCCTGGCAGGTCCGCGTCGGGGTGGGAAAGACAAGACAAGACTCTGGAGCCCGTGATAGTCAATTTCCCGCCTGTTATCTGGGGCATATCTTGCGGGACGGCCCACGTAATGACGTTGGATGGGGGTGTGCAGCAGGGAGAACCGTCCTGAAGGTTAAGAAGGTGAATACGGAGCAAGCTGCGCGTAATAAGCAATAGAGCTCTATCCACTGGGCGAGGAGGGGTCATTACTCACTCCTCCTGGCGCTCTACAACAGCAAGCACATTGTCGGGATGGTATACACCAATAGCCAGCGCATTGAAAGGAAATGAAGGGATGTTCCACCCATTAATAGGCGTCCGGCTCGCCACCGGTGGGATGTACAGAAAGTCGAGGCCGCCATTTAGTGTGGAATATGACAATATCGTGTTCCTGCCGAGAGCCTTGGAATATCCCCAGAGCGAAGATTGGTTGGGAGGCAATTTGTGGGCGCTCTTCACAACGACCGCCGCATCGGACCACTTGTGTTCGTACTCTTCGCGTAGCTTTCGACGTTCAACCAAGTCGTAAGGGTAGCAAGGATTATCGATCAGGCCAGAGGTGAAGAGTTCGCATCGGTACTGGAGGGAGGGCGAGTTACGAATGAGAGCTTGGAAATGTCGGCTGACCTGGATTGTACAATAAAACAATCAACAACGTTTTGTTTGGTGAATTGGCGATGACCTCCGCACCGCTTCCATCTTGATAATGTCCTGTCCAGGAAGATATAGAAGTACATGCTCCAGGATTTCCGCAGGGAGCTCAGCTAGGTAGAGTAGCGATGCAGACATGACGTTGGAGGGCGGATTGGCTCAGGATATTGGATCAGGTGCAGTTTGGTGCCAGTGGTGGGAGCGAGACGGAGGCAAACATTGACAAAGCCGGTAGGGCGTCTAGCCGCTTGGGTTCACGATCTTTGGTCTCGTGCAAATGTTTGGCGGCGGACGAGGATGCGAAGACGTGGCGGCTCACCTGCGCCAACCTTAAGCAAGTCCTGGAAGTATTTGCGGAAGTCTTTTTCACAGTTGCCGAAGACGAAACCGGTGTGGTAATCATCTTTTTGTTGTTCCACATCCAGTCTCTAAATTTCAGATCTTATCATGCGTGGGGATCCACAATCCCCGAGGCTACATCTCTTTATCAATCGAATCTACTTCCTATTCAACTGTGGTACCTCCACCGGAAAGAGAGCTACGCGCACAACCAGACCCGTCTGCTCCCCATGCCCTAACATACTAGACTGTTTCGTACGTTTTCGCGCAGACAGACCTGTCTCGTCCGCGACAAGATATTCGGCGAGTGACTCCAGGACGGGTAGGGTGCTATCAATTGGTCGGTCGGTCGGCTTTTCGTTCGAAACTTGCCCTCAGCTTCTCCTACCGAGAGGCTGACCTGGGTTTGAATGCCTCTTGGCGCATTCACCCATGGTCGAGAAAATCGATTTCTTTGAACACCTCACCAGTGAACCGACTAACGTCACCTCCGACCGTTAAAGTCCCTGTGTTTTATCTTTACACGCAAACTCACAGCCACCCTAGTCTCGATCCTCAGAATGTATCCCTGGTCCAGTCGTAATATTACAAGGTCGGTTCTAACAATCTTGGGATGCCTGGCGGCGCTTTGTCCGAATGTTTCTTTCACGGTATACTGCAGTTTCCAATCGCGATGGTGCCTTCAGTTACATCGTGAACATACTGTCATGTGCTTCAAGACACCCCTACAATGGGACGCGGCAGCTTACAATGAACCTATCTTGAAAGAATGCCGGGTGACTCCACGAAGTAGTTGGTTACAATGGTCCCCGTAGGGTCATCGTTCCTTGCACTCAACGGGTCGATGTCGTAAACTTGGTAACTGCGTGCCTCAGCTACCCCACGTAGCGCTTCCCCGCCCCGTTGAACATTTGTTAAACCTTTCACCGGTAATTGATATGAGATGTGCTCATGCTGGAGTGCCTCCCGGAAGGTAGGAAGGGGTCACGTCTTCCTCCCGAACAGGTCTGTCTCGTCCGCGACAAAGTGTTCGTCGAACCTCATCGTCACTGGCAAAGCTGTAAGCATCTTGGGACTCCAGGACGGATAGCGCGCTATCGGCCGGCCGGTCTGTTTTCATTCGAGACCTGCCCTCTTCTTCTGCCGCGAGCATGACCCAGATTCGAACGCACTTTGT
>Ga0307517_10006134_pt1 | contig 17901 bp, 24 predicted proteins | sample 23_EM_MG_FD_194515 | JGI IMG/M metagenome (GOLD analysis project Ga0307517, IMG submission 194515) | Populus trichocarpa ectomycorrhiza microbial communities from riparian zone in the Pacific Northwest, United States - 23_EM | ecosystem: Host-associated > Plants > Roots > Unclassified | place... | reverse complement strand
CTGTTGAATTACATTCGGTTCACCTGTCCTGTAGCCGATTACATTCCCCTGCAACTATTGTACAAATTTATATATCAACTACATTTTAGGCAGTGTGATTACATCCGGTTGTATGTATCTACCATAACTGCGGGTCCCATATATGGTCTACAATTGATTACATACATCGTGCACTTTTGGTGATGTTCATTTTAATGGAATGTTATATTAGCTAACTACGTTACATAAGTAACTCAGGTAACCGTGGCGACCTTTTAATTTTTGACTCTGAGCGCGTCTCCTTCGCGCCCACGTGACTTTTTTTTGGCGTACTTAATTTGCTGCGATTCAACTGCGTCGTTACTGCGATTTGCGAAACCGAACTGCACCACCGCGACTAGGATGGCAGCATCACAGACAAAGAACTGCTTGTAGAATTCAGGTCTTCGGAACGCCTCTCTTCGCCACGGAAACGTCCTCGATACACCTTTCCCCAAACCCGGGGCTCATCTTTGAAACTACCCGCTAGCAGCAGCAGCGGCCCCGGGAGGTTTCTGGACACGCCTTACCCACTCCGGACTTCCGATTCACCCTCCAACCCTTCAGCCGGAAGCGCAAAGCGCGACTCCAACAAACTCTCCCTGATGTTGCGAGCTTTTAGTGACTCATCCCTCTGCGCTTTCAGTTCGTACGGAGAAGTGTTCACACGAGACAGGGCGGGATGTTTCGTGTCGTACGCATGCCCATGAACTCCACTTTCGCCCACTTGCACTGTCGGATTGTATGGCTTTTCGATACCTCTGCGCACTATGCCAATGGGAAGAACGGGTTGGGGGATGCGGAGGATTAGAGAAACCAATGCTACGATAAATTTCAATAGAACGCAAGAGATTGAGCTGGGATGCAAAGAAGAGAATCAGTAGCCACCGAACAGACCTGACAAGTTGATTCCCTTGCTAATTCACAGAACTCAGCCCAGGTTTTAAAAGAACACATACGAACGAAAGTTATGTTTTAACCAGTAAAAGATTACATAGGGCATATTGGGAACGGTATGTAGTTCTGTAGGGATTGGCAAAGCAATGGCTCGACCTGGGCCCCAAGCGCAGTCGCAGCACTAATAATCACATCTCTAACCCAGTCGAGCCCAAATGTCGCAACATCAATACACCCTGTGAAAATTTGGTAAAACGACACTACAACCCCAAACGTCGGCACAAAAGAGACGATATCGAGGGCAGCATTGAAGCATCCAGTAGTCAAGAAATTCGGATTGTCTCTGCAAGTGTTGATACATTGTTGAAATTCGATATTGAGGCATTGGGGATCGCGAGCTAGCATGCAGGCGTTGACGTCGAACATGCATTGGAGCTGACACTTGCCGATGGTTCCATTTACGATGCATTGGGAAGCGTCAATCATGGCTCCGAGGTGACTTCCTTCTTCGATGATGTTAGTTACAATGCTTGTGACGCATCTTTGTAGATCTGGTTGTGCGGAGACAAGCGGAGGGATTGCTACTGCGAAGCATGCAATGATCAGAGTAAAACTGAGCCTCATTATTTCGTACTCTGTTTTGTTCAAAAAAATTAGGGCAGAGCCAGCATGTGGAAGAATAGGACTCACATCTCAGAGCGTACCGAGGAGGGATCGGGATTAACGTGTTGCGAATTGGATTGAATACTTTCTGGGTTGAGGGTGTTACCTTGTGGGCAAGAACACGGTCAGCTTTCGCATCTAAGGATATGAAACTCATTCGAACCGTAATATGTCGTCGATTGGCAGGAGATTCCCAACGGCGAATTCGCCTATTCAAAATAATCAGCGTGGACGTGATGTGGGGGAAATATTGTCGCGAATGAGGTCGACCGTTTGTGCAGGAAAGAATGTCGAGGAACAAGATATATCGGTTCTGGGGAGCATTCGTATATCGTATAGGATAAACCACCCATGAGATTTGGCCATCCATGTAAAATGATACCAACTCACCAATCTCTCAGACTGCCTCAGATGGAAGGCGACCAGTCGACTCGGAAATGGACTAGGCAAAGAGGCCTCAACTCTGCGAGGAATGGGTGGTGCTGATGGTCACTGCACAAGGAGCCCCAGGAACCTTATCAATTGTCAGTGTATCAGATATCATGACACCGCCTCGACAATTAAATGGGAGGCGTTTATCGAGGTCCAGTATAGTTGACCACGAGGACTATGTACGTTCCTTACTGAACTTCATTCAAGGTCATTGACATCAGTGTGAATGCGACAGTTTATAAATAGATATAGGACTGGTGGGCCTGTTTCTTGTAAACAAAAACTCACCTACAGTGTTATCATATCGATAGGCCCATGCGATTTTTCTACAGTGATGAATTTATAAGTGCATTAGCACTCGGAAAGGTTATGGGACAGGCGGCCGATTCTGGAAGCCCTAATTTTAAGCGCGGCAGCTGTTGGTAGCCTTCAAATTCACAGAGAGAACCAAACATACCATAAATACAGAAAGGTTGGAGGGACCTATCGTTATGATAACAGCTGTGATAGGCCCCCTTCCAAGCCTACTTGCTGCGATAGGCAGATTGATAACCATCCGGTCCCTCTATCCAGACAAATCTAGACCCTCTTCCAGAGTTTTCCTGCAAGAACCTCCCAGTACTTTGCAATAAAGTTTCATATAGCAGAGGCGACCCCGCCAGGTTAAGTCGCTCTTTCATTTGGATATGTGTTTAAATCGTAAGGGAGATTGCGCCAGAATGAGACCGGAGGGGAACAAGGGTGGATGATGGTTCGTTTCGAGAGCTGCGTCCAAGTCCTTTGATGAGAGAACATGTCGCGCTCACGTGAGTTTTCCTTTGTGTACTTCATTTTGTCTTGACTCTTGAGTTTCTCAACACCACCGCGACTATTTAGTATGATCAGGAAACGCAGCGTCACAGACCAGGTGTCTGTAGAGAGCAGTTCTTTAGGTGACCTCGCTTCGCCACGAAAATGTCCTCGATACTCCGTCCCCCAAACCCGGACGGCCTCAGGCTCCTTTGCCTCATGTTCTAAATTAGCCGCGAGCAACAGCAGCCCCAGGAAGTTTCTGGAGACGCCTCGGATTCCATACACGCCTTATCCACTCCGAGCTTCGGATTCTCCCTCCCACCCCTTGGGCGGGAAACGCAAAAAACGACCCCTCCAAAATCTTCCTGATGTCACCAGCTTCAAGCGACACATCCCTCCACGGTTTCAATTTGTACGGAAAGGCACTAGGCAGGGAGGTGTGTTTCATGTCATACGAACTATACTTTCGCCCACCTGCGCTGTCTAATCGCGTGGTTCATTGGTATATATGCCTGATGTTTTTGCTAGCACCGTTCACATTCTACACAAGTTTATATCGACGTGATCAACCTCCTCAAAGTACCCATTCTCAAAGGTAGCTCAAACACACCGGAAGTTCTCACAGCTCGACGGCGCGTTCATCTATCTACTCCTCTCCCAAGTATACTTTTGGGTTTTGCCTCTTTCGCTTTATGGATCTTCTGATATCGGCGCACTATTTTTTGAAGAATAGAAGGTGCGTAATTCCAGCTATTGTGTCCCAATATCTTCCCCAATATATTCATACCAGAGAGTTTGTAGGTTGAAACTACCCAACGGATCCTACATCTATTTATAGCTTCCCGCTTTGGTGAAAAAGAGGTGGGAACAGACTTGCCAGAATGGGTCGCCGCATGGTTTCCAGCCCGTGTTTAAGTCATGGGACGTGTCAAGTCGAGGTCCAATGGGCGCCAACGCTCTCTTTTGACTCCTATCAACCTTAGAAATGGCCAGTACCAGTAGTCCCGCTGGACCCCAACCTGGAGACGCTCTGGCTAGGACAACCGACCAAATCAAGCAATCATGCAAGAGGTAAAGCAACTGTTCTCGCGACTTCCAAGCGAAAGTCCATATTCAACCCAGTGCACCGATAGATTCCGCGTCCTCGTCCTGGGGAAGGTTAGTGCTCAGCCATGCTCACATCTTGCAAACTACTGATCCAGATATAGGAGGGTGTCGGCAAATCGTCTCTTATCAACCACATCTTCAAAGTAGATCTTGCTGTAGGTTGCAAATTGCGCACTATCTCCTCCCCGCTGATGTAGCCTCCATAGAAAGTGTCCGAATACACAGCGGGAGAGGCCGACATCAACCAGGAAATATTCTCAGAGGAGAACGATTCATTTGTGTTGCACGATTCGCGAGGCTATGGATCTGGAGAAACCGACAACTTCAGAAAACTGACGGAATTTATTGGCCATCGAACTGGAAATGACAACGTGGGTGATCGGCTGCACGCAATCTGGTCTGTACCAGCTTGATTTCGCCTTTGTAAACAGACGACCTGAGCATAGATTCCCCGGGCCGTAGGTTGTGCATCGCGACGCCCTACGCTGGTGGTCGTGCCCTGGAGACTGGGGATGAAGAGATCTTCCGAATTGTGGAAGGAAAAGGTGAGCCATCTTGTAATTGGAGCCATTGGATTTCCATCCTGACGGCTCGAGATGATCAGTTCCTATAATCGTTGTTTTCACTCGATACGATTACCTCGTGAACGCAAAGGAATACGAACTGCGCAAAAGTGGAATACAGAGGACCGAAGACGAAATACAATCCCTCGTGAAATCGAACACCGACCAGTCGTTCGATGAACACTGTATAACACCGATTAAGAAAGCCAATAGTAATATACCCTGTGTGCACGTCTCAAGTGAGGATTGATCTCATCTTCTACACCAGTCTTTCTCTGACACGCAGATCCAATAGTTAAACCGCGGTATGAAGAAACCCTGCGGGTCCTTGTCAAGAACACCCTCCATCACATTAGTCCTGGAGAATATCCCTTGCCGCAGGTCGATCCAACCGATCGACTTAAGCCATCAAAGCGCCTCTCCAAGTTTCGGAGTTTCTTTTCTTCCAAGTCTTCAAAGAAGGCAACAATATGTGAGCCCATCAAGCCCATCAACATTGACGCGGCCAATCCTGTGAGTGTCATGCTTGCAATGGCACAGCGGATCGATCTGGATGCAAATATCCAGGCATCGGTGAGGTGAGTTCGGCTGCTGCTTCCGCAACTGGAGAATGCTAATGAAATTGCAGCGTTGGTCATAAGAGTACGTCAACCAAAAACCCACAGCACAATCGCGTACTCAGATGCCTTACCGTAGAGTACTGGAGGGGTCTTGCCTCTGGAGCCAACTTCATCGGGAAAGACCTCCGGCGATGTCTTGAGGTTATTCATGATGATATCGTTATCATTTGGAATTTCCCTCGCCTTTCTATGGTACGTCGCCAAGAACCCAGGCCTATTTTCAAGGCTCATGTATTTCAGTTACGGCATGACGGCTTTAGAGGAAGAGTATCCCAGTTGGTGGCTAGCCTCGCAGACCCGCAAACGCCTTCGCCAAATGACAGCATGTAAGTCTCTCTGGACATCACCTGTATTTATCATTTACCAGCTCATTTTGTGCCACCTAGAATTCAGAACACGGCAAATATCGCAGGTGCAGCAGGCGCGATTACCGCCATAGCAGCGGGTTCGGCGAACCCGGTTGGATTCATCGTAGGACCATTAATTGCCGGGGCTGTGTTCGCCAAGTGGGTTTACGATATCTATAGAGCCACGTACGTGTGTTTTTGCTTAATCCTATTTTTGAAGACACTTTGATAATTTCCACAGACCTGGGGTGCTTCGATGCTTCATCGCATACATCGTTGACCTTATCATCATCATGCAGATGATTTTTGTTATCTCGGAGGCAAGGCCGGACGGCGTAGTGAAACCCGATGAAGTTGAAGATGTCCTGAACCGCTTTGAGGCTAACCAGTGCAATGATGTTCACCAGGAGATCAGACAGTTTATTCGGGAAATGGGGGTGCTGAAGGCTGTTGTAGGCAAGGATATCATTTTTGAAAAGATTGTGAATCTGATAGATCATTATCGAGCGAAGGGAGAGGATAATACAGCCGCGGACAGTGAGGCATAGGCAGTCACATAGGGTAATAAGGATAGTTGGTTTGAAGCTGTTTTTTAGCACACAAGAGCTTAAAAGTTAATCATACCAATGCACTTTATACTTCGGCCCTCCTCGTAAGTCCACACAAAGAAGGATTGAGCCTAGTACTGAACAAGGTTCCACACATACCAACATTCCTCGCCCTTTGGAACGTCTTAAATTCTGTCTGTCCACCGAGATATCCTTTACCCTAGGTCGACGTTTCCACTTCGCGCGTTGCTTTATGACTGCCTGAACTGAACTCGGACTTTTGCAGCCACACTTTCAGTGCGCGAAGGAGAGTCACAGGTACCTGGAGATTGGTGGGTTGAAGTTTTGTTTGCGTTGCACTGCTGAAATGCCAGCTCGTCGGCGTTCAACTAATTCTGGTCCCAGCATTGGCCAGAAGGAATGTGTTCAAAAGCAACGAGTATTACAAAAAAAGTCTTTGTAGAGCTCGGAGGGGAAGAAATGTCTAGTCCCGTCATGAGCTCCTCCAATCCATTTTTCGCTCTCCGGCCATCCTCCATCGCAACTCCATTGGCGAACAAGAACAACTGCACATTCCATCCGTCTTCGACAACTAACTCCTTCCATAGCACGTCGTCGTCTGGATCAAGAGATCCATCCTGGAAACCCAGGAAGCCATAACCCCTGGATTCTAATAGGACTTCGCATTAGGGCGGCCCTATGCTGATGATTTTTAGCCACCATACGGACGAAGGAGGCACTACGGCCGTTTGGCGAGGAACTGGGATGGTTGGACATTGTAATGTTGGGCTGACGCGATGTGGCAACGAAGGTAGGAGGGCGGAGAAAGGAAGGGCAAACAGGGTGATATTTGAACTAGAGGAAGCACCGATCTAGAACAGGCAGCCAAAAGGGTAGGCCAAGGTGAGAAAGGATATCAGAGGTGGGTTCCGTGAGGAACGAGGTAGACGTAGTCCTGCAAACCAACATGAGAGGAAGCAGGGAAAGCTTAACAACTCGCCTTGACGATAACGGGCATGTGCATCTGAAGTCGGAGAAGAAGGCCACTCGACCGGTTCTATCCTGGCCATCTGGAGAGCTTGCGGCGCATCGTCGAGGATCCAGTGAAGTTGACAATAAGTTCTTTCGTACCAGGATTGTGAACAAGCTGTCGGAGGAAAGCCTTGAACCGTGGGGGGACGAGGAGGGTATGTAAGACGTCATAGTCGCTTTAACCTGTAGCGGGCCTCTTCCTCGATACTGAACATGAGACATTAACGAAGCTGGGAGGCAATTTCGATGTACCATAGGGATATTCTCCTCGTCTTATTGCTCCGACCGCTGTACTGGTGTCCACGATAGTGGGTACGGAGGAGTCGGTTGATGGGGATTTTCCTTCGCCACCGCCGTCGACGAAACGGATGGAGGAAAGGAGACGCGAAACAAAGGCGTTGATGCCGACGACACTGGCGTGGGTAAGTCTGTATCGGCGGATCCTGTATCTTGGGTCAACATGTGTCCAGGAAACCACAGCGAGCCGCCACCTTACTACTACAACGAATGGTCGACGAAGGTAGGACTCGGCTAGGAGAGGTTGGCGAACAAATCAGGAAAGGGGATAAGGAAGGCGAAGGGTGTGCAGAAGGGGACGTTGAGGGAGGTACGGACGCCAGCATTGAGGGGGTAGATAATAATGCAGTCACTAGGAACGAGTGTCTAACGGATGTGGATTATACTTCGAGACTTCGAGTTGGCATCCAGTAGATGAGGTAAGATGGAAACGTTGTTGAGGGCTGAACCTACACGTCCGCCGAAAAGATCATGGTCGGGTCCAACAAAGCAAGTACAGGAGGCGGTGGCATGAATCTATGTTCGTCTGTGACAACCGCAAAAGCGAAGGAGGAGAGAGTGAGTTTGAGGTGTTGGATCGTTGTGCTGTAAAAGCAGGAGAATGAGGAAATATGCGAAGAAGAGACAATAAACGTGTGAGGAAAACAGGTGTTGAGAGGTACAAAAAAAATCGAACGAGAATGATCGATGTAGGAAGGGATGGAGGAATATGAGCGATAACCGAACAAACGAACCTGCACGATCGACAGAAACTTGCGCCCTTCCCATCATGGATTACCATGTCTCTATCGCCCGCTCCATACCATTCCTTGTCGTAAGACTCTGCGATCCTGCGCGTTCTCCACCCTGCGCCTCCACTGGCTCCGATGGCCCCAGCCCACTGGAGGCCGCGCTGGCATTTCTGTTCAGATAGGACCGCCTCCATACCATCCCACCGCTGTCCTTCCAAGCAACGTTCCCAGTTCGACGTTCGGAGGAACGTCGTCGTCCGTACCATTCGTGCGACATGTTTGGAGGTGAAAAATAAAGATACCTTGGGGATTCGAATAAGCGTGCAGTCGTCTGTCGTCATCCCACAGACACGGGTCGTGATTGTAAGGAAAGGGTGCAGAGGATGTTGAACATGTCTGAACTGCTGATGATATGCTTGTCACCGCTGCATGTACGTGACTGAGATCTAGATATAGGTAAACAAACACCAGACGAGGTGACAAAGGAACGTACGGAAGCAAGGCAATATTGGGGAAAGGTTTTGCCGTTGTTTGTGACCAGGCGAGTGTGTTGTGTTCGTGCAGGCAGTGGAACACGGGAGGAGGGTAAAATCACAGTAGAAACCTTCGCTCAGTAACCTTGCAGGGTTCTATTCCGCCAGGGATTGATGAGGGTCATGGGGTCAGAGAGTAACGAAGGTTCTGGAGGTAGATTTCGACGTGTAGAGGTGGGAGATCTCGAAATCTAAAGGGAGTGGATTAGTTGAGATAAGAAAAGTAATCGACACAAAGAAGTGGCGATGGAATCGGTCTAGGGGCTGGGGCAAGAAATCAGGACAATTGTTGTTTCGAGAGGGAATGAAACGTGAACGTTTGAACAGTGTGCGCGTTTAGCCAGGAGAACGGCTAGGGGAGAGCAAGACGGTCGGAAAAACGAGGGAAAAGAAAAACTCACCAATGGACAGCCCAGATTTCTTCATATGAGTCGTCGAGTGTGTTCAGCTGAGCTTTGCGGCCATCACGAATTCATGCCACGCGGGAAGTTCAGAATGGTGGACGACTTTCCTGTGCCATACCGAGGGTAACCGGTAAATTGTTAGGCTTTTCGTGCAAGTACATTGGCGCAGCCCTTGGGAAGGATAAGCGTCACTCGGTTACTGCTTTGATTTGTCTGGAAAAGGAAACACGATTCTTGCGATAAGGCCCACACTGGTTAATCTCTGATCACCTAGTCTTCAAACTTCACTGTGCATTTCTCCTCTCCTCTCATGTCGACCGACAATCAATCGTCTAGCAATGCCCTTCCATTTAGGGAAGGGGCCTTAGGTCCAGAAGAAATCCGTCGCCAGTGTCGTCAATTTCGCATCCTCGTCATCGGCAAGGCAAATGCGGGCAAAACGACCATCCTGCGCAAGGTGTGCAATGCGAAACCAGACGCGAAGCCAATCGTATATGACGCAGATGGAAAGGAGGTCATTGTCAAATGGGACTTGGCTGATGTATGTCATGGGAATCTCGCAATCTCAGGACAAACTAACACAGCCTTGGGTCCTTGTGGCAGCTGTTCCGGCTGCGTAAGGTTTTTGGACATCTGAAGGAACGTTCTACAGATGTCCTGAACCCTTCTGCAAAGGTTAAGCAAATTACAACCTGCTTATTATTATTTCTAATGATTCATCAGCGTGGAGAACACAACATTGAATATCAACTCACTTTTTCTGGCAGTAACTTTATCTTTCATGATTCCAGAGGGATTGAAGCAGGATCAGAAGATGAACTGAAAATAGTGGAGGAGTTCATCCAGAAACGAGAACAGCTTGTTGACTTAAAAGATCAACTCCATGTTATCTGGTATAGCTTTTTTGGTCTTTTAACAGATAGATACAATTTATCTTATCTGAAAACAGGTACTGTGTCCCAATGGATGATCAGCGTCCAATCTCTGGGGCTGAACAGGCATTCTTTAGTCTTGGAACTGGCAAAGGCATTTTTTTCTTTCACTTTTCATAAAACCTCTAATAATAATTTTTTGTTTTTAAGTGCCTGTTGTGCTGATCTTCACCAAGTTTGATGCACTTGAACTCAAATGTTATAGTAAGTTACGAGAGGAGGGGAAGAGTCATGAAGAGGCATCAATCCAAGTGCCTAAGTTGGCAAACAAAACCTTTGAGGATGAGTATCTTTCTCGTGTTCTAGGTGCAAAGTTTCCACCAAAAACATATGTTTGCTTGTCTGGTAAAACATTTATTGTTATAGATTCATTCAATTTCTCACAAATGTTAGGACTGGACAAAGAAGAAAATCAATGTTCTGAATTATCTGAAAAAACTATGGATATTCTTGACAATGATGTTCTTGTCAACTTGTTTGTTTCAACACAGAAGAACAACCTGGATTTGTGTATAAAAGAGGGCATTGGGTTAGTAATTTGTTAAATATATATATTTTGTACTCTGAAAAGTCCACAGGAGGGCATGGAAACATGGTATTTTTTTGTTACCTTGGAACAGGAGGTTTTAATGAAATACAATATAGAGAGATTGTTACACAGAGAAATTTTTTATGAAATAGTGACAAGATTTCCAAATTTTTGGGTGAGAAAATTGTTTGTTGTCAAAGGGAAATGGGCTAATTATGTTTGTTTTTAGAGTTCAAATGTAAAACATTCACTTCAATTTATAAACAGAGCTTAATCTGGAGTTTAGGAAGTAATGCATAAATTTATGTCTAATAAATTGTTTCTTATTTTAGCTTTAGTATGTGAGTGATGACTTTAGTTGAAGTTTTGAAAGATGGTTACTGACTAGACCATTACAGAAGGTTGGTCAAGACACATTAGTCATAAATTTCTCAACTTAAATTTATATGCACTGAATGTGCAGCTAGTAAGTATTTTATATATAATTGTCAATTGCATTTCTAACCAGTCAAATGACTTTTACATATTTGAATATAGAATGTGAGTGCAGTGTCTCTGATTTCTTAGAAGGGATTTCCTGATCAATCAAATGACCTTTGTATGTTCCAACATAGAATGTGAGTGCAATGCCTCTGATTTCTCAGAAAGAATGTTCTGATCAGTCAAATGGCCTTTGCATGTTCTAATATAGCGAGTGAGTGCAGTGCCTCTGATTTCTTAGGAAGGATGTTTTGATCAGTCAAATGATCTTCCAACATAGGATGTGAGTGCAGTGCCTCTGATTTCTCAGGAAGAATATTCTGATCAGTCAAATGACCTTTGCATGTTCCAACATAGCATGTGGGTGCAGCACCTCTGATTTCTCTAGAAGAATGTTCTGATCAGTCAAATAACCTTTGCATGTTCCAATATAGTATGTAAGTGCAGTGCCTCTGATTTCTCTAGAAAGATGTTCTGATCAGTCAAATGACCTTTGCATGTTCCAACATAGGATGTGAGTGCAGTGCCTCTGATTTCTCAGGAAGGATATTCTGATCAGTCAAACGACCTTTGCATGTTCCAACATAGCGAGTGAGTGCAGTGCCTCTGACTTCTCAGAAAGGATTTTCTGATCAGTCAAATGAACTTTGCATGTTCCAACCTAGGATGTGAGCACAGTGCCCCTGATTTCTCAGAAAGGATTTTCTGATCAGTCAAATGACCTTTGCATGTTGTTCCAACATAGGATGTGAGTGCAGTGCCTCTGATTTCTCAAATGGACATTCTGATCAATCAAATGACCTTTGCATGTTCCAACATAGAATGTGAGTACAATGCCTCTGTGTTTTGATAAGTTAAATGACCTTTGCATGTTCCAACATAGGATGTAAGTGCAGTGCTTCTGATTTCTCAGAAAGGACATTCTGATCAGTCAAATGACCTTGGCATGTTCCAACATAGCGAGTAAGTGCAATGCCCCTGATTTCTTAGAAAGGATGTTCTGATCAGTCAAATGACCTTTGCATGTTCCAACATAGCTTGTGAGTGTAGTGTCCCTGATTTTTCAGGAAAGATGTTCTGATCATTCAAATGACCTTTGCATGTTCCAACATAGCATGTAAGTGCAGTGCCTCTCATTTCTCTAGAAGAATGTTCTGATCAGTCAAATAACCTTTATATGTTCTAACATAGGATGTGAGTGCCTCTGATTTCTCAGAAAAGATGTTCTGATCAGTCAAATAATCATTGTATGTTCAACATAGTATGTGAGTGCAGTGCCTCTGATTTCTCAGGAAGGATATTCTGATCAGTTGAATAATCTTTGCATTGTGACATAGGTGGTATGTTCAGAGCCTTTGATATTTCAGAGATTTTGGTTAGTTAAATGACTTTTGCATGTTGCAATATAGACAGTGAGTCCAGTGCTTCTAATTCTCAGCTGAAATATTCTGATCAGTTGAACAATTTTTGCATGAAATGACTTTTACATCTTCCAACATAGCAAGTAAGTTAATAAGCTCAGAGAAATGTTTATTATATTAACTTTTTTTTCAAAACAATAAAATCAATTCTGAAAATCAATACAACACACATTACTCAGATTGTAAGTCATTTCTCTAAAATAAACTTCTATACTGGACCATTCACCATCTGCTCACTTTGGCAGTTGGTTTGCTTTTACTGTTTATATTCTTTAACAATATATTCTTAATACATATATATATTAGAAAGTAAGCAGTTATTATTATTAATCAATATACTAAACATATTTATATTCCAGATTTTTCTGCAACAATTTCCTTCTGTCTTTTCAAAAGATGAATATCAAAAATACCAAGTAACTTTGAAACTCTAACCTCAGTTTTAATATTCTACTCATTATCTATGCAGGGACTTTCTAAATTTCATGCTATTGCTGGTATTATAAATCGATTATTTTGCAATCAATATCTAATAATTCTATTAGTTATTGCTCTCTTAGCAGAGCATTCTTTCTGGTTTTCTGGCAAACATATGGAAGCACAGTTACCCTATGCCATCAAGTCCTTCAAATCTCAGCAACACATCACCATCAATATATTGAAGGCACAAGTTAGGACTGCATTCAATAATGCCATTGATAAAGAAAATCCAGCTTGGCTCATTCAATGGGTTATTAGCCACAAGCTTGTATGTGGCATTATCTTCAACTTTCTGTCTCAAATACTGATATATTGATCAGGAGCACAAATAGTCCTTTTGTTTCCCAGTGTAAGAAATCAAACTGTAGGTTGCTATTTTTTAAATCTTTAATTTTAAAGCACTAATAGTTCTTCAGATCTGAAATGATACTTTAATATCTGACCCACAAAATCATAACAGAAAAAGAAAAGCCACCTGTACAATATTGATTCTTGGAATAGCTATGAATGACTCTGTTGGAAATATTCATGAAAATAGTACTTTGTGTTACAGTCACTGATGAACTATCCAGACTGTCTTCTCAAGTCTTCCTGCAAGAATCCAAAGTTTCATGCAGTAGAGCCAAGCCCATAAGATTAAGTTTTTCTTTTCTTTGGATACAAGTTTGGAATCATAAGAAAGATTGCACCAGAGTGAAACTGGAGGGGAATATGGTTTGATTGAGCAAGCCATGTCAATCAAATGTGTTGTCATGCCCATGTGACTTTCTTTTGTGTATTTGATTTTGTTGTGACAGTTCTGAATGCATCAGGAAAATGCACTTTGTCTCCAGGATGTCCTAGGACTGCCCAAGGTGTGTCCTGGGAGCATCCTGGGACATCTTGGGCCACCCTGAGATACGTCTTTGGCAGTCTTTAGTGGTCTTTCTTCTTTCAGTTGCTTTTCAAATTTCAAATATACAGAATAACAACTGAATTTAATTTATATTAATTAATACATAAGGCCACTGGTAAAGAATACTATCAATAATGGGGGGGTAATAAGCTCAAAAGGGGTGGCATGTAGTGTTTGAAAGTCTGGTCTGGTCCAGTCTTTTGGCGCCCAGTGCCTTAGACCATAACTGTAACCAGTCCTCCCAATTTGAGAAACTGCAAAAAACCAGACTGAACTGTGTGACAGACTGGTCTTTTGCGGTTATAAGACTGGTTTTGACCAGTTCTGGTCTTAACTGGTTTGCGACAGGTTTAGACCGGTCTTCTGGGGTTCAGGGGACCGTGAAACAAATATGTTTTAAGTACTTTAAGTATAGAGAGTCAGTGCTATGGGCCATGGTGGCTACTATCCTTCATTGAGTCCTCCATCATCGCTGGGCTGAAGTGCCATGGCTACATTGGATGCTCGCCAAATGAGGCAACCGAGGTAGGTGTCCTATCATGTGGTGTAGGTGGCCTGCCAATGCAAGCATGAGCTGGCACCTGCAACGAGGATGGGTGTGGGATGTTGAGAATGATACTGGGTGGTCAGACGACCATGGGTGTTGATTAAGTGCTGGTGCGTATGATTGAGAGATTTGATGTTGGTGTGGTTGACACTGGTTGTTGACATGGGCAGCTGTGACGTGGCATCGACATGGGTGATGAAGGTGTGGTGAGTGGGTGTCAACATGGTGTCAGTTGACATAGCAGGTCTCAATGTGTCGCGCTGACAGGTCGGTTAGAAAACTGGCTCTGAAAATGCAATATTTTGCAATTTCTCACCTGAAATAATGACTACATGGTTCAGAGGGATAATATCAGAAGCATGCAATGAGAGCCCGGTCAACGAGCCTTCGATGACTAAGGTTTCTAAGTCAAGTGCCCAAACAGGGAGTGACAGTTGCAACAGCATGCACGATCTAAGAAATAGGTTGCATCTGTAGACTCGGAGACGTCCCAGAGTAATATGCAATCTTAGAAACCGCTCTAAGACCTAATCTTTCAAGTTAGGAAACTAGAAGTGTTGATTACCAAGGGTGAAGTAAAAAATAAACTTGCCGAAGATCTGAAATAATCTTAGAAACTGATGATTATATTCTGGGGACCCAATTTCTAAGATAAAGAACTATCTAAGACAAAGATTAGATGGAGACCATTGAAGATGGAAGTTCAGTGTACTGGATTGCAAAACCTGTTATGACTTCAAATAACTATAATAGTTATCACCAGTCGTTCCGTCTGTTCTAGTTCAAGATCGAGTTGTTTGTCTGAGGTCCAAGTTCGTTCGTATTGCTAACGAGAACTAGCTACAGAACAAGGTTGTCTACACTAGGTTTATATACCGCAAGTCATATAGCCCTAAGGCTATGTGAGGCTGTATACTACTGCATCAGGAAAAGGCCACCTAGCTCTGACTGTCTTTATCTGCTTTAGCTGTCCTAGAGCATCCTGAGACATCCTGGGATGTCTTGGGATGTCTCAGGATGCCCTAGGACTGCTAAAGCATCTAAAGACAGCCAGAGCTAGGTGGCCTTTTCCTGATGTGTGTTATCCTATGCTGCAGTGCAATGCTTATAAAGCTGTTTGTATAGCCGTAAACAAGTAAGGCAATGTTCTGGAATAGAAGTGATGCACAGCAATGCTATGTGTCGGCGACAGTGTTCTGGGATGGAACTTGGAAGGAGTACATAGCAAAGCTATGTATGAATCAAGAGAATAGTCCATAGAATGAAAATGAAAATTTAATGTTTGTAACATTACCTCCCGTTGAAGATTGAATCTCCCAGATTCAACGTCCATGCAATATGTTTCCTATGTTTCATATTTCATTTTCGTGAGCTTGCCTGAATGCTCGTTCAATTCATCATCATCGTCACTGTTTCTTTCGTTCCTCTGGTGTCATGTGCCTCGATTCAGGCGCCGTCTCATAGTCAGATGATGCACCTGTAGTGACCACTATTATATATCAGTACATGGTAGTTGCCTAACATACTTCATAAATCCACAGCAGAACTTGCCCACCACCCAAAAAAACAGAGTTTAGCCGTGATGCCAGGGCTGGTTGGGATTAGTAATAGGGTCCTTTGGGTGAGCGGGTAGGGTGGATGATATGCCGAGGGTCCCGGATAGGAGGGCAGGGGTGTATAATAGGGCAGGGCTGTTGAGCAGGGGTTGGGGGTGCTAGTAAATACATGTAAACAATGCCAGAAGCAGTGGTCGGGTGGTGCACTCACTGTTGGGTACATTGAGGGGGATTTCAGGTGGGAAATTGTATATTTTGGGGGTAGCAGGGTATGATACACCCATCTGGGATGTTTTGGTGCTCCAGGGGGAGCAGGAGGAGGCTGGAGAGTGTCTCCACGGTGCCAAATTTGAAAATTATGTCCCAATTAGGCAAGTGGTGCCAGTTGGGCTTGCTTGGGCTCGGTTTTGCTCCTGGGCTTGTTGTGGTTGGTTTTTCACAGAAAAAAAAGTGTATTATAGTAGCTACCACATATTTACATACAATGTACTGTTTTATAAACTTCTAGGTAGGCGGGAAAGGGTGGATGGCATAGGATGGGTTTGGATGTCGCTTTCCCAATTAGGTAGGTACTCCCAATTGGGCCTGCTCGGGCTCAGTTTTGCTGCTGGGCTCACTGGGCTTAGTTTTTCATAGCAAAAAAACATGTATTACACTAAATGCAATACATTTATATACATTTCTGTGGCTCAAGGGAGGCGAGAATGGGTCTATCTCACATTATCTTATTCAACATAATCTTAGATAATACTTACTACTTCTCCAGATTTCCTTCATTTCACAATTATAGAATAGATTAGAAGTATATATTTATATTCCCAAGGAAGGACCGGCCTTCCTTGGGTTTGTGCATAAATACATCAAATATAATGTAAAAAAATGAAAGAAAGGAGCAGAGCCACCTGGCTCTGCTCCAATACCCAACATTGTCTTGTTTGACATCAGCGTCGGGTCCTCTATTCCCTCTCGTTTGACTTGTGGGTGTTAGGATTGCCGCGCCTTCTTGTCTTTCGAAACGTCGGGTCGGGCTTGCTATGCCTTCATATTGTTTGACACGTCAGTGCTATTGTCATGGGCGGTATCTCATCACAGCGTGGCAGTTGTACTGTCGTCGTTGGCCATACTCTCTCCTATCGTGGTCATTGTTCACCGTGCTGTCGTCGTCAGCAGTGTTGTCATCGTTGGGCTGCATCATAGCTGTTGGGGTCATTTGCGCTGTGGTTGGGGCCTGCGAGGTTGGCTACATCGGGTAAGTGTAGAGGAGTCAGCGGGACCAAGAGAATAGGGAGGGTGATACGCACCAGTTGGACCTCCCTAACACCTGGTTGCCCTCATTGGCTTCAATTCCCCTTTGATTTCTTTTATTCACCCTCTTTGGCTGCCGTTCGCCATCGTCGGTCTCCCTCATTGGCTTCGCATTTCCCTCATTGGCTCGCCGTTGTTGTCTTTGCTTCACCCTCATTGGCTCATGTTTGCAGTCTTTGGCCCCCACTCGCTGTTGCTGCTCTTGCCATCGTTGGATTCATCTTTCTGTCCTTGGATGAACTCGTTATCATCGGGATCGGGCTGTGGTTGGGGCTTTTGTGTGTGCAGGGTTTTCTACGTCGGCATCTTCTTGACATGGCTCGTTACACTGGCACTGGGTGGAGGGACGGTCAGTTGGATGGAATTAACGAAGGAATGAAAAAAACAAACCACCCTGTTCATCATGGTTCATTTGAGTGACATACTACATGGGCCTCCCATTGCCTGGGTCCCGTGTATCACCTTCCCTCATTCCTCCATCAAGTGACCTTGAACCACCCACATCCCTATGGAAAGGGGAGGGGCGGATGCAGTGTGTCCGAGTTGCCGAGTGAGCTCAGGTGTTTGGATTTGAGCCCACATCCCTCAAGAGAGGGGAGGGGCTCGTTTTCGGGCAGTTGTATGTGGTTGGCGGCGAATCAAGGTGAGGGTGAAGGTAGTGGTGGCAAAGTGGTGGTGGGATGGGTGGAGGATGAACGAATATCAACCGTGATGGGGTTGATCTGGGTTTTAAACTCCGCTCGCTCACCAAGATTGCGTTGGATATAGGTGT
>Ga0307517_10006132_pt1 | contig 17905 bp, 20 predicted proteins | sample 23_EM_MG_FD_194515 | JGI IMG/M metagenome (GOLD analysis project Ga0307517, IMG submission 194515) | Populus trichocarpa ectomycorrhiza microbial communities from riparian zone in the Pacific Northwest, United States - 23_EM | ecosystem: Host-associated > Plants > Roots > Unclassified | place... | reverse complement strand
CCCATATCAACGATGTCGGCAAGGACAAGGAAGGCGAAAACAAGGACGAGGCTATCAAGCAAGAAACCGTCCCAGACACCGAGGAACCCCTCGAAGAAGGAATATGGACCGCCGATCAACTTCAAGATCAACTGGATGCCTTATTGGCCACTGATTATGTCTCTTTACTTCTGGAACACGAGGAATTCATCCAGGCTCCAATCGGTGGATCCATCTGTACGTGTTCATTCGTATTCAGGAAGAATAGTCAACTGATCACCTTCCGCAGTATTTGAATTCTCCTCGTACCTTCCCGAATCCTTCTTGCCCGCTTATGAAGATTTCAAGGACAGTCTCGTTTCAACTCTTCAGAAATTCGGCATTCTTAGCGGAGGTAGCGATGGCGCAGGTTCGTTGATTACCTTATAACATATTGATTTCAACGCTCATGTAATATATTTTACAGCTGACTCATCTCGTGCTCAACAGGCATATCAAGACGCCGAGAATGCACTAGAACGCATGAATACCGAGAAAGAGACAAAAGAGAACGATGTCAAAGATGTTTTCAATATCCATGGGTTCGGTGCCAAAGGAGAATGGAAGAAACTCGATGGAACATGTCTAGAAAAAGACACTGGAGAGTAAGTTTGCTTGTTGTCGTTGCGGTGTGCCGTGTATATGTATCTGATGACCTATCACCGTAGCTATACATATGAAGTCTGCTTGTTCAAGGAGGTCAAGCAGAAGCCAAACAATGGAGGAACTACTTTCAGCCTCGGGTAAGCAACACTCTTTAAACCCCCCACAAAGCGCAAAACTGACTGATTACAAAACGAATCCTCGTCCTTTGACTCGCGGTGAATAGGAAATTCGAATCTTGGAACCCATCACCTGACGTCAAGCCCGGCGAGCCTGAATACTACCAGAAGCAGGTGTACAAACACGGAACGAGGTGCTGGAATGGACCCGAACGCAATGTCGTGGTAAGTTTTCTGATTCCTGCTTCGACTTTCGCGTGTCTTTCTTGGTGTTTGAAAAATGGCTGATTGATACGTACCTTAGTTACTTCTTACATGCGGAACGGAAAATGCGATCTTGACGGTACAAGAACTAGAGAAATGTGAATACGAATTCACTGGGACGTCTCCGGCGCTGTGTCTTCCTTTGGTTGGCGACCAGAAGAAAGCCGGTGGCTCCAGGGAGGAGCTATGATAGGGATGAATTGCGCGAGGACAGATCCACAGGTCGAACTATCACATGGATCCGAGAGCGAGGAAGAAGGGTTGCAGCCTCGACGTCGGTGTGTACACGTCGGTGTGCTCATAATTACTATATCTATTATTGTTCGTTCGTCGACGGAATGGAACAGTTGTACGCTATCATCTCTTTCAACATCTGCTAAATTTTTTAAGGCGAGTACACATCGAAGAAGAGCACTTGTGGAAAGTACCAGATGGCCCTCATTTCGGCGCCGCCAGCAAACCGGAGTCCGCAGAAATTTTTCAAAGGCAAGTTACGTGAACATTTTTATTTATTGAATAAATGACAACAAACTCTCCTCCGCAGATTCTCCATATTCTCGAAACCCGAAGATGTCATTTTGAATGTGCTCACTACGGACACTCTTACCTTTATCAATGGAATTTGTCGCGTCTCCTGCGGTCACTCTTTTTTGTGCTTAGGAGACCCATGCATCACATTAGGGTCCTGAAGGCATGATCTGGCGTGCCTGTCATCGGTTTCGTGATATCATATACGGGGAATGCTTCATCTCTGGCTCAAATTCATGCACTTGGCGTCTTTTCCGTCGGCCCCGATTCGGGTCAATCAGGATATGAAGCCACCTTCGTCGGCAGAGACTAGGCGTTCGTTTTTGACAAGAAACTATTGTAAATTGCTCTCAGGTGTTTTTCTTTCGAGAGATCCGCTGGTTGTGAGCTGGCCATTCCTCTCTCCGGTTATTCTTCGTTACGCTGACGAGAGACAGGCAGAAAGCTTCGGTCTTGGAGACCCCTTCCATGTTTATCTCGTCGAGAGATGTCCCGCGTAAATGGCGTGCAGGAAACCGGCTTCAAGAGGTACCACAGGTTATATTGAATGGCTACGGCATTCCCATAGAGTACGTCTTCCCCATTCTTTGCGGTACATGAATCACACAACACCTACACGATTTTTGGCAGACGGTTGGCTTCAAAGTCAGCAGCACCCCTAATGCGGGGGATCTTGGCTGGGACGAGGGGAAGAAAGACTCGTAAATCTTAAATAAAGGGGCGGTATCAACGGAGCCATCCAAGCTTGTTATTTCCCATCGCCCACAGTGACATGAGAAGTTCTGAAGAGCTGTCTCCGAGTGGAGGTGTATATAATCAACGTGTGGGGAAAAAATGCCTGTATAAGTATCTCTGGATTCTATAGTACTACCGATCACTGACTCCTTTGGAGAGACTATGTAGGTTGCCTTGTCGAAATACAATGCATCGTCAATTTCATTTCCAGCTCAGGGTTGCAACTGAACGCCGATCATTCCATCGCCTATGTGCCACCGTTGCGACGTGCACAGCTGCTGCCAAAGGGCCCGTTTTTGTTCTCTTTCCAATAGCGGAGGTAACTGTTGGTCATTCTTCATTGATACTCACCTTGTATCCTATGAGAACATTATAACGGAAACCTCGAAGACAATAGAATGGTCGGTTACCTTGTCGAAAAACAACGCGCCGTCGATTTAGGCCAGAGGGGTATCACAATTATGGCCACATTTACTTTAAAAGGCGGACAATTTATCCGGATCCCCATCAAGCATCACGCTACATATCATCTTCTTCTGCGAATCCGTATTTCTCTTTCGGTATGTCAAGTCGTCAGCGCGGCGGCCATGGTCGAGGACCAGCTTCTTCGCCATCTCAACCAGCTTCTTCCCAGCCTCAACCAACTCCCAACGCCCAAACGCCTCCTTCCACCCGTACCGTAAAATTTCAGGACGACGGCAATTCCCCTGCGTCGGAGCCTAAGGGGAAGCACAAACGGGCTATTGATGTTACCCCAACAACACCTCGCCGGGATTTTCTCGAGGAGGTTTGCAACGGAAAACCTAAGTACCTCGAAGTTCCCAGCTCTCACAGCAAGTCCACCAAGAGCCGACCGCCGAAATTCTTCGACATGCACCTTCACGAGTCCTTGCGCTTGAAAAACATTGTGTTCCTTGATAATCTTCCCCATGCTCTATCTGATGTGTTTGAAGGACATCTCGAAAAGCTGGACCCATCCAATAAACACTGTTGGGTGGAAGCGCCCACCAAGAAGGCCCGAAAAACCGCAATCAGAAATGAATCGGACCTCGCAGACCACTACCAATACAACATTGCTCCTAAACATATGGACGTCGCTTCTAAACTGAAGTTCGGGAAGCACCCGGTCTTTAAATGGGACATTCCCCCGTCCATACCGGAGTCCATGACACGAGTCGCCGAAGCAGTTGGTGATGGATTTATTTTTGTCAACCCAGATACAATTAAGGAGCTATCGGCAGCAGAGCAGAAGAACGTTAGACTGCTTGAGCAGTACGGGCTCATGAATTTTGCCGTTTGGGAGCTCAAAAACCTTTTGTGCGGACCCAAGGTTATGAAGGAGATCCCCAACCTCGAAGGCGTGTTTCCATGGAAGGCCTGTGAGGAACGATCCGAAGACGACCAGGTGTCGTCCCGCTGTGATTCTATGACTAAAACACACAGACTTAATGGGAATCTTGTGGAAACAGGTCGTAGGACCGGTCCTGATTCCAGCCTGGTACGGGCAGTGATCAACAAAGCAACTTCGACTGAACCCCCCAAAGCTAGTTCTAAACGGCCGCTGAGGGAGGGATCCCCCTCTATGCCAGAGCGGGCAGCAGCGAAACGCCAAAAACCACAAGTAAAACATACCACTACCGAGCCTCAACCTGTTCAACAAGCCGCTGGATCACGAGGGGGCAAGAAAGCACCCACATCAAAAGAAAAGAAACAACCAACAAAGAAACTAGCCATTGTCGAAGCTCGTGAGCTCATGCAACAGGTCTGTCATGCAAACTTTACTATGATTTTTGCTTAACAATTATGTGAAGGGTTGGACTGAGGCTGTCGTGGAGGACGCCACATATCTTATCTTCAGTGCCGGGAACGAGGAATATATTGGAATTCGGGATCGCGAGAGGCAAACGCTCTATCTCTCCCGTGTCATCAAGCCAAGCCAACAAGCCGATCCAAACTATGGAAAAATTCATGTGGGCCTCTGTATTGTTGCCTATGACGATGCTGTCGATCGTGCTCAGCAGCTTTCTGAGGGCAAAACACCTTGGCGCTGGGATTTGAATCTTGAAAAGCAGCCAGTCTTCGCTGCTCGTCCGAAAGTGACTCCGGACGGCAATTTAACAACAGCACAGAAGGATTTTGATACAGTACGTGATTTAGCTCTGGTGGGCCATTAAGAACTTACTCCGATTACTTAACATTAGAACATCCTCAAATCTCTAAGAGAATGTCAAAGGGTTGACATTCGCTACCATGTTGACGGATATGTTAAAAAGGAGTCTCGAACTGCGACAGAGGCTGTAAACCCTCGGAACAGCAATACATGGTCTCTACAACGTGATGAAAGTGAAGTAAGCGAGTCCGACTTTGATCCTGACGCGGACGACTTGCCAAAGACACCCGTTGATTACCGTGCAAATTCGGCGGAACATATGGAAAATTCGGAATCAGCGACTTCGGAATCAGACGAACCTCAAGATTCAGACGGTTCTGAAGGCGGTGATGCTCCTGAAAACCTTAACAATCTTCCTGAAGCATCGTACAACACAGCTTTCCCCCGCCTCTACCTGGATCGCGAGCATATTTGCGGCGAAAGGGTCTTCCACATGTACCTTGGCCAAACATCTGGAGGTTCATCCAAAGGGAAGTATTTTTCACAGCCTCTTTTTGTAAAGATGGCGCGTCAAAACAATCCGCAAAAGAAGGAAGAATTAATCCAAGAATATCGAAACTACAAAAAGCTTGGCAATTCCCAGACCAACGCCGCAGTTGTCGAAGTATATGGTCTCTTTTCATATAAGCTTCGGTCGAATGACAAGTGGTACTTTCTCATCATGGCAAACGGGGGGGACACATTGGATGAGGTTGGGAAATCTGCTGTTCTGGCCCATGCCAACAAGTATGAGTAAGTATTTGACTTATTGCGGTGAAATTTCTTACTCAGTTTCTATGAAGGAAAAACTATCGCGAAGCCCTGGAAACCTTTCACAAGAAAAAATGGGTTCACAACTTTCTGCGCTCGGCACACATGCTGCTGCATCCCAGAACAAAGGAAGTAAAATTAATTAGTCTATCAGCGTGCGCAAAGCACGGAGCCGACGGATTTTTTAATGCTGCGCAGTGTGATTTGAACATTGTCGATGATTTCTTCAATCGCGACGAAAGTCAAACCACGGCCAGTCAAGCCACGACCACTCAAGAAACGGATCAATCGCGTGGAGGAAATCAAAGATATGGTGAATACAGCTCGGATAGTGATGAATATTCCGATGATTCCGATGGCAACTAGGAGGTATGGTTAGTACTTATGGTGAACTTGCGGTGAACGACATGAGATCCCCATTAAAAACTCAGGTTATTGTATGACTCGGCTGGTACACAACTGAATAGTGTAATCATTCCAGATAAACTTATATGCACAACTTTGCCTTGGTTGGAGTATCAGCGACTGTAATGGAGTCCAATTTAGCCGCGGCTCCCCGCTCCGCCCAAACAATGGCCCGTGGGAAAAATACTTATATGAAGTATCAAATTGGACGTCGAACATTGATACCACAGATGTTATGACACCATTCGAGGATGACGAGGACGATTTCTCGCCAGTCCTCAAACGGACTTTCGCTTTCAGCTACCCGGCGCAAATATCCCAGGTTCCACGCCCAGGCCAGCCTCTCCTTCCTCCAAGCACCTCACCTATTGGTTTTTATGACCGCCATATTGCGTCCAACTTGGTTTTGAAGCAGGTAATCCATCTGCCATCGCTTGTTCAAGTTCTGTCCAAAGGATGCGACGATTCAATCAAGACCTTCTTAGCGGGTGGCCATAATCTCAAGATGTACCCTGAAGGATTTACGGTGTATGAACGGGACGACCACCCTGTGCCATTCGATGACGCTCATTCCGTGAATGGCTACTACTTACAACGCATTGCAGACATCTGTGTCAGTTTTTGCTCCATACTTCATTTCCATCCGGACTGTCAAAGCTGGTCATCACTTATAACCATAGCAAAAACTACGAATGACGGCAAACCGCGCTTCCTGGCAGAAGCATGGCTTACAGTAAGAGAAGATATTCAACAAGAGGACTTTAAGTTTAGCAGAAGTTTTCGCGAGGAGGAATTCCTGGAAGGGCTCGACCAACGCACAATGGATAAAGTTCGCGATATGGGGCGAAGATACCCGCGATTTGCGACCTGGGAGATGTTTGCCATGACGGATGTAGGCATCTCATTGCTTAAAAATGCTATAACCCCGACAACCGACTTTGTATGGGAATTTTCTCGTACAGTAGGTTCTCGTACCATCTCATATTCGCGTGTGCCACCGGATACCACCATCGCTTCGCAGTTCATTCCTACACTGAAAGCGAAACGTTCTAGAGCATCCACGAAGCCTGTCGTAACCGATTCCAATAAACAGCCAGTCACCAAGACCTCGGCATCTATCCGCCCGTCAAATGCGGGCACTAGTCTCAAGCAAAGGGGTCTCTATCGCCCTGAGCCCCGTTATTATCTTCAACATGTACGTATACCTTCAACTCTTAACTCTTAGTATTTCCCCTCAATATTTTACATATACTTATAGGCATGGTCCAAGGCCGTCGTCAATGACAGTACTTTTGTTATGCTCCATTGCGGACGCTACGAACGCATTGGAATTCGGCACAGGGCATCTCAGACTCTTTACCTTTCTGGACTGATCGATACTGTCAATAACAGAGACCCAAGGTACAGAAAGATACAAGTAGCATTGTATTCTTTCATTATCCAGGACGTCCTTGAACGATATGAGCTGGCGACTGCTCCCGTGAAGACAGCAGGGTCCAAACGTCCTGCCGCTAAGGAATCCCCAAGTGCCCACATCCCCAAGCGACGCAAGGCATCTCCCGACAGCACCGCGTCAGAAATATCTCCTGAAGGATTGGATTCTAATTCCTACAACAAGGTCACCCCCACTTTCATTCCTGTTTGAGTTCGCTTATTTATTTAATTCCACTGCCTTCCTTAGATCACGAAAGCGCTTGGTACGAAAACACTTGGTCTTGTGAGCCTCCGATATGGCCCTTACTGCTCCCCCACTCCCGCCTCATTCATTCGCATTGGATCCTCTTGTGCCACATCCCTCCAGCCCATCCCTCCTCGCATCCACAAATTAGAGGCCAGATATCAAACGCACGAGTACTTTACCCTAATGTTGGGACAACCTCTTGGTGACGGAGCGACCGGCGTCGTGCATCCTGCTGCGCTTGAGGTTCAGGTGAAACTCGAGACAGGAGAGATCTCTGCATTAAAACGCGATGATCTGGTGATCAAGTTAGCCTTTGAGGAGGAACAGAAAACCAGGATGCAGCACGAATTTACTGTATATGCTCATCTTGCGAAGCAAAAAGTTACGGGTGTTGCCACCGTCCACGGCCTTTTTAACGACCCAGATTCTGGGACACTCGCGTTACTCATGGATCACGCTGGTCAAAACCTCAGAGAACGAGAGAAGGAGCGAACGGGAGAAAATTTTCCAGAGCAAGTTTCCACGACCAAAGAAGAACGGTATGTCCTCACTAGATCATGATTGAAGTTCTCTCACGTCTTCACGCATTCTTCAGTCAAGCCTTTGTGGCTGCAATGAAGAGCATCCATAGGGCAGGTATTAAACATATGGATATTCGGGCTGATAATCTTGTCATCCATCCTGAAACCGGGAAGGTTGCAATCATCGACTTCGATCGTGCTAAATTCCCTCTGGAAAACTTGGGTTATTACTCTGGAGAGATGGAATGCTTAAAGGATCTCCTCAAAGGAAGGTTTACGCCTGATAGCTATCGTTGATTTTCTCTCTTGACCCTTCCAGCTCTGCTTTCCACCTATTTAACTTCGCTATTCTCCTGCATTCTTAACATATGCCTATTTAAACTTTGTGTTTCCTGCATCACACTGGCTATAATATAAGGGCCCATGCAATATCATAGCAACCCTCTTGAGGGTGGTATGGTAATTATATGCATACACAAATGCGTAAAAGTTGGAAATTGGCTGCCGTTCCGGCGAAGTTCTCCTGGGGTAGATATAGGTTCCGCAACAGATCATCTTCTCTGCGTACGTCGATTCGTCCACGCGTAGATCAAAGCTCCTCTCACAACAGGTAACGAGGAACAGCTCAATACCATCTTGGGTTTTATTTAATATATGAACATCACCTCATCAATCCACAACCATTATGGACGAGTCTGCTCCCGAGCGTTATGCGTTGTTTCCGCTCACAGTTTTTGATAAACTCTTCGAACGCACCACCTTTGTAACTGGTTGGCTGGTGGAAGGAACAATCGAATCGGCTGCGCTTTCTACAGCTTTACATCATGTAACTCGAAAATGGCGAATGTTATCAGGGAGGTTACAGTCTGTCAAGGAACAAGAGGTGAGTTGTCGACCAACAGCGCCCTGCGTTTTTCATGCACTTCGAGCCTCAATGCCCCCTACACATTCCATCATAGAAAGCTCAGTGGCAGCTCAAGATTCCCATCGGCAAAATCCCCCCGGACTATCCCACATTTGCACTGACGACGACCACCTCCAGCGTACCTCTCTCGCATTATGTCCCCATACCCATACCATCCACCTCTAAGTCCTTCCCGCCATCCGTTTTTCTTCACTCTTCGACGCCACGCCACTACATTGGATGGGAAAGCACCAATCACCCCCTCACCTGTTGGAACCTCACCTATTTTCCCGCGTCGGAGAATAACGGTGTGGCTTATACATGCATTGGCTTTGCGAGATGCCATGGAATTTTTGATGGAGGTGGTGCCGCTTTTGTTATGAATGCTCTTGTCGCGGAGATGAACGGCAGAGAGTGGGTCGTACCCCCGCTCCCGAATGAAGGCATGAACATCAACCTTGTCGAAGAAGTACTGGCACACGAAACCCGTATGGAACAGTCTTGTAGCAAGACTTACCAAGACTCTTCTGGATACTCCCTCCTAGGCGTCGGCGGATATATGAAGCTAATTGCTTGGCATGTCCGGGAACGTTGGTGGAGAGGTGCTGAAAGGCGGATCATCCTCATGCCCAAGGCTGTCATGAATTACCTTGTCGAAGAGGTTAGGGCTTCCTTGCGCAGCGAGAAAAAACAAACGGACCATGTTACCACGGGAGATATATTGGTTGCCTGGATATTCAAGGTACGTTCATAACACTTTTTTCCCAATGAAATCGTTAACACCTGAGATCCAGACAGTATATTCCACTGCGGCAAACCCAAACACTATGGTCCACTGTACAAATCTCGCTAGCTTTCGATCTCTTCTTGGTCCAGAGAACGAAAAGGCAATGAATTTCCCTCACAACGCTTTCGTTCCTCTTCCTTACCCCATCCTTTCGGTTGCCGACCTGAAGTCATTCTCACTTCATGCGCTGACAAACTTGCTAGCCGCTTCGCGTGCATCGTTGTCCATGCATCATGTTGTCTCGGCCTACCAATGCTTGCAAAAACCCTGCTTCCCAAACCCTCCCGGTGCAGAAGAGACCATGATGGTTTCCAACGTTTCCGCCAGCCGAATTCTCGAATCAGATTGGACTGCAGTTGGGTCCAAAAGGACTTTGTGTGGATACCGCTACCAGGCCACACCAACGGACGTTCTCTTTACAAACGCTGTCTATATTGCCGGACGACTTGACGATGGCAGTGTCGTTTTGGATGTCACTTTGAACAAGGCTCGTTTTGAGCTCTTGTCAGGAGAGGTGCAGCGGATAACCGCGAGATTGGCCCGAAATCAAAACTTCGATAGCAAACGGCCGTGAACTTCAACTGGTTATCCCCTTTGCTTATTCTCTGCGTCCTAAGTATTTGTCACGAAGAGTTTGTATTTGAATACTACATACCCCACGATTTTTTCATCTATATAGGTCATGTAAATCTAACCACACCGCCCAGCTACGTGGCCGCCGTCGTCGCCCAATTAACCAATTTCCTCTTCTCTGCCAAGTTTCTGAATCCTGATCAAAGAAAATGATTATCTTAGAAAAAGCACCCGCCTCTACCCGCCTCTCGAACATTGTGACTATATCGGGAAGTCGATCAAAACACGATCGAACATCTCTCCGTGAAACGTGAAGTCACGTGATATATTTTGTCGTACGACCCTACAAAAGTTCGATGTTGTCGGTTCTCAAATCACGACTCTTGGGAACTCTTCCTTGTTGAACCACGACATTTTTCTGTGGGGGTGTAGAAGAATATGGCCGCCTCGAAAAAATCAACAAAAGCTAGCACAGAACCCCCCCAGAATTGGCTCACCACATGGGTGAAGCGGATTGGATTCTTGGGGATTCTAATAACGACTTTGGGTTGGCTCGATAGTATCAAGGTGCGCTAGGGCCTTTTTTGATCATACGCTTCCGTGCTAATCTTAAATTTACGCGATTTAGGACCGCTGGTATATTTTCGAGCCAGCTTTCTTGCACGAACTTGCACAGACAGCTATTGCCTCCTCACCGAACGACACCGCCGGCATGATCACGCATATCGTTACGAATCTCACTGAAACATATCCTGACAACAACATACGCCTTAATACCCACCAAGAGTGGGTGTTTAACAATGCTGGGGGTGCCATGGGCGCGATGTACATCATCCATGCGAGCATCACAGAATACCTTATTATCTTCGGTACGCCACTTGGAACCGAGGGACACACTGGCATTCACACCGCGGACGATTACTTCCATATTCTCGTTGGAGAGCAATGGGCTTTCCGTCCCGGTCAGCTCGAGATGGAACGTTATACTCCAGGCATGGTCCATCTCATGCCGCGAGGTGTAGCAAAGCAGTACAAGATGCATGAAGGCTGCTGGGCTCTAGAATATGCCAGAGGTATGTCTAGATATAACAACCGCTGCACCCCACCACTCATTGTTTTTCGCAGGATGGATCCCGCTGATGTTACCCTTCGGGTTTGCTGATACCTTGACCTCGACCCTTGATATCCCCACATTTTATAACACCGCCCGGATTACTGGGAAAGAGATTATAAAAAATCTACTCATAGGGAAGATCTAGTATTTATTGTCGATGTTAACCCGACAATACCATTTATTATATATCTATTTGGAAGTTATGCTCGTGCCTTCAATGCGGTTCTCTGATCCCTACTCTTCCCTCACCTGTTTTTTGTCGGATACCGTCATCGGTGGCCTTCTCCATCCCCGTCACTATACCTCATATCTTAATGGATTGTTGAGGGTCCATTCACACTAATTCGACGACAACTGGAGTGGTGCTCGTCTAGTACATGTCTTCGAAAGAGTGGAAAGTTGGTATGGAATTGTCAGAGTGCAAGGATGGCATTGGATCCATAAGAAAGAGTTGAGTCTAAGTCTGTCGATGGGGCGGAATGTAAAGACTGGTAGAAGGACTGGCCGGTGCAGGTGAGACTGGTGAACGAAATGGGCGGAATGGAGGTTGGGCAGATGAAGTAAGGGTAGACGAAGATGCGGTCCACGAATGTGCAGCGGACGCTGCGGCTGTGGCTGGCGAAGCGGATTCCGAGCGAAGTCGCCAGAACAGAGTCCCCCTTCCAACTTCCAGCTCCCTAGCCTTCTCGTGCGCCTCTCGACAAGCCTTCGATGCAGCATGGAGTTTTTCTCGTTGCCTTTGTGCTGCTATCTCTTTCCATAGCTGGGATTCTCTCTCCCGCTTCAGCTCATCTCGCTTCGCACGATCTTTTTGCAGAACCAAGGACAATTCTTCTTTGAACCCTTTCTCTTTCGAGGCAGATGCTGTGTTGGCCCTCGGAACCTCTGACCAGACAGCATCTGAACCTGACATCCAATTGTCGTGAGCATCTTCTGCTGATCGCGGTGTTTTCAGTTGCTGCTTCGGAGGCAATCGCCACTCAGCTTCCGAAAGAGAGAGGGCACCAGATGTAGCTGGCGTCTCGGTATTCGTCCTTTTCGAATCATGGGAAATTTTAACAGTCTGCGGAAATGGTGCAGCACGGACGAGTTGCGGCGGAGGAGCTAGGGTCTGAGCCATACTTTGTCGGGAAGGATTGCTCCTCGATGAGGCACAGGGCGGTGGAACGGTCATGGTCATGCTTGAGGATGGGCTGAATAAATGGTTCATCGACTTTCTTTCCTCGAGATCAGCCAACTTCTCCCGAATCTCGTTCTTTGGCTCTTCCTTGGGCTCTTCATTCAGCTGAGCACCACGACGAAGTTCTGCCAGTTTGTCTTCTATCTCTTTCATCCTTCGCAAGTGCTCTGCTTCCTCTTCGTCGCATTTTTGCTGACGGGAAATTTCCTTTTGGCGCTTAGCCTCTGCAGCCTTGGCTTCCCGGTCGCATTCCACGCAGAGGATGGGTTCAAAGCACTTCTTCCTTTGGTTGTGGCCTTTTGGACATATCATGGACACGACTGCTTCACAGCGGATCTTCGAATGGTCATATAATTGATGACATTTTGAAGGACACTCGTGAAGCCCGCAGCTCAAGGTCGTCCCACTTGTCAATGGCATGTCAGTTAGGGAGGAAGATCCAAAGTGTGACGGAAACGTACCAAGATTCAGCACAACCACCATCTGGACAATGGTGCTCGAATTGCAGCTCAGAGGACAAGAGGGCTTTGCGCTGGGGATGCTGTTCACACTTGACCGGGAATCCGTCGTACACATGACGTTGGATGTACGCGAAGAAATTTTGCCATAGTGCACCGCCTTTCTTCGATTTCGTGAATGTGGTGGAATTACCAATCATTATGAGGCCATTCCGTGCGCGGGAGAGCAGCACGTTGAGACGTTCGGGCGCCATCATGAAACCGATGTCGTTGTCAGCGTTGCTTCGGGTCAAGGAAGCTATCACAATGTCGCTCTCCTCGCCCTGGTAGTTATCTGCAGACATATTTAAATTTTGCGTTGAAGGCATGAAACAAGAAAATTCACCGATAGTTGCAAGCCTCAGCCTTCTCTTAGTCATTTTTGTATCTCCTGGAGTAAGAAGTCCGGCCCGAATGAGATCATATGAATCAAGATCATTAAGCACTGGATCGTTCTCTGCTTCGAGTTCTTCTTGCAGCTTGCGCAGCTGACCCAAGTATGGTGTCAAAACAACCATGTTGTCCGTGCCATACCCCTGCTGAGCCAGATATCTCACGATCTTGAGGGTCATCCTTGCTTCGTAAATATTTTGCTTGGAAGACTTTGACCCCATATCCCGCGTGTCGGCGACGTTAAACAATTGATCCTCAGGATGATCATGGTTGATGAAGATTATGTTATCCTGAACCCCACGAAGGTCAGGACGGCCTTTGGTTTTGAGAGCATCCTGAAGGTCAGGATAAGTAAGATGGCGGATAATGGAAGAAATTTCGGGTCGCATGCGATGTTGAGAAACAAGAGTTTCGTGTGGATAGCCTTTCCGCACAAGGCGCTCGAAGAGAGACATATTCAGGTCGTAGCCTTCGCCTTTCTCAACTGTTAGGTTATAATTGTTGACTTTCGGACGCAGCTGTCTGCAGGGCGTTTTTATCAGTAAATACATGCGAGCAAGTAATCACGGAGCATACTGGTGATCACCAATAAGAATAAGCTGTTTGGCCGTATGTCCAAGGGCGGTGACGATGTGACTCTCCAGAATCTCGCCAGCTTCTTCGACAAGCACAACGTCTGGAGCAGCTTCCCGGATTTGACGAGTGTATTTCGCCGCCGCAGTTGTCGTGCATCCGATAATCCTTTTGCTCTCAAGAATATATCCGTCCTTCTCCCTGAACTTCCTGTTCAACTCGTCTACAATTATATTGTACCGAGACGCTGTCTTGCACAGCCTTTCCACCTCATCTTTCCGAATTTTCTCGACCCAGTGGTTGACGATAGCCTGTCGAGAAGCCTTTGGCATTGACCAGATCTCATGAGCCTCCAGAACATTCGGTGCATCAGAGAAAATTTCGGGATCTCCACCTCGTCGCCAGCGACGGATCAAGTAAAATTCGTCTGCTACACGTCCCCCCTTACCCATCACCGTCATACCATCATCCGATTTGGGGACCTTAAATGCAGCATAAAATTTTGCTTCCTCCAATTCTAGGTGGGACATGAGTTCAGCATATCCGGTTGATGACTGGAGATACTGCCTAAATGAAGAGGTTAAAACCATGGCTCGAGTCTCGATCTCGAATTTGAAGTCGTTGATCACATCATGGTCCCATCGAGAAAATCGGAAGTCTGTTTGCTGATTGCGAATCAGCAGTGCCTCCGTGCGGGTTGTCGACTTCCCGCCAAGGCGAACCATCGACTTGGGAGATATGTCGATGTCAAGAAGGTCCTCCAGAAATTGGTCGAGAGCATGGTTAGTGTAACAAATGACGAGAATCTTGAGATTGGAGAAGGTGCAGATGAACTTGGAAAGTAACGCGCCGATGAAAGACTTTCCAGTTCCTGTAAATCGGAGCTTAGAGGCTTACTGTTAACGATGTGGTTACAAAAACCCACCAGGTGGACCTTGAATGATGGACAATTTTTGTGTCAGACCATTGATCAAAGATTTTTGTTGAGTGGCATCGAGGACGACCTTCGGCAAATTGACCAACTTCCCAGCATCGGCTCCGCTCTGGGCTCTCACGTGGTCGACGACAACTTTCAGCTTGTGTGGAAGCGTCAACATACCAGGCGCTGAACCCTTCTTCCAGAACAATAGCTCGGTAGATAGAGGAAGGACCTTCATACTCTTCAAGGCATTAAGAATAGGCTCGTAGGCAAAAACAGCAACATCGATCTGGATGAGCTTCACGTGTGTTGCCGACTTCATCCGCAGCAGAAGCTTCTGCATGGCCATTCCCCCCTCTACCTCGAGCACAATCTGCGGTTCGCTCTTTACCAGTAATTCCTCCTGGCGGCGTATAGTCGGGAAGGCCAAGACCTGGCCGTCAACGATGAGGGACGCGAGGGACTGGTGCTTCAGGAAACGAGGGTGATTCTTCAGCCAGGCTTTGCGTTTTGCGAGGTCCATCCTATGGAACTGGCGGAACTCCTCTTCACACTGAAGGACAAGCAACCATCTGATCCGGCGAGTCGGGGGTCCCACGTCGCAATCAAGGAGGTGCAGCCCTTCCACCACAAAACCATGAAACATTTTGCCCTTTTGAGGACCCAGAGCTATCTGCAACTCCTCCCTCATCTCGTGAATCATATCCTCTCTCAGCAACCGAAACTGGTTATCAAGGTATAGCGCCTCCCTGGTCTCTTCCGTGCGCGGGTCATCCAATGCCGCGCTTGGTCGTAAGAAGGGCGGTTCAGTCGACGTAAGTTCGTCGGCGGTGGGTAAAATGGTGATTTCACGAAACTCTACAAAGTCGTTATCATGTCTGCCCCCTGGAGTGACGTCGTCCTGTGTAGTTATGGAAGATGATGAGATTGTGTGTTTGATTTTTTGCCCTAAATTCCGAACATCGATATATGGGGATCCAAGAAGGAGTGGCTCGACTTCCTTGGCAAGGGTGCAGTAGGGGGAGACAGTTTCGTTAGGGATCTGGAGAAGATGGAGGAGAGTCCAGGCAAAGGACTTCTGACCGGTTTCCGTGAGTTTTTGCTCTTTGAATGCGGCAGTGAAAGCCATCCAGAAGCTCGACGATTTGGCGATGGCATTGAGAATGAGGGTCAAAAATTGTCCACCATTGAGGGTCTTGATCGCGGGTGCCTGGATGTAGGATAGTAGATTAACGCTGTGCTCATTGATACCGCTGACCGAAACGTCTGCGCGGATAGCCTCCTGGATGGAGGAAATACCACATGGGCTGCTGCTAATGCTTTCGATGCAAAGTGGTGGGTCTGGCTGCATACAGATAGCCTCGATGAACTGCTTGCATTGTGTGGGCGTTCCAAGCTGGGTTTTACCTTTTATAACTGCGTCTAATAGTCGGTTGAGTCGCCCACTGCGCTGGTCGCTGACGGCCATGGCAATGGTCAAGACTCAAGCTTCAAGGCCCGTGGGAACATCGATCCTATGATAAGGCAACGGGCGCTTATTACTTAAGCGGCTTCTTTCGATCGATTTGTCCCTCGTCATCACAAAAGGTCACAGATCCAAGAACTTTGAAAAAAATGACTTGTCTTGAGGGCCACTGCATGTCATTGGGTATTGATTTTTCTTTTAGTTTTTTTTTGCATGCTGCCACCAAGTGAGTTTAATTTTTGAAAAATCAGATGAATTAAGAAAAAAAAAATCAAGGCAAAATCAAGGATGCCGAATTGATCAAAATGATATGGTATTGGTTTTTTATCATAGAAGAAACCCTTTCTTTTTGGGGAACTTTGCACTGGAGATCACTTATATATGGTTGACATTGGAAGTTGTGCACTTGTCACTTGAGAAAGTGAGTGTTTAGCATTATATGATTATAATAATTAATCATGATTTAAAAAGAAATCACTTTGATTCTGCTCCAAGCTGGGCAAAATATTTTCTTTCAATTTAAAGCAAATTTCCTAAAAAAAATATTCAACTGTGGATGTCACTGGATGATATAAACTGTAATAATAAACAATTGGTCATAATAATACAATATATTGACAATATATGTATCTCCTGGTATATATTTGTTTGCAATGATCCTGGATGAAGCATTGAAGGCAGAAGGCACTTATTGTCAAGACTCAAATGCTGGTTATCTCATCTTTTTTGTTGGGTTGTAGAATAGTTTTCTAATGGGTTCTCAAATAAATTTTACTATAGGGAAAAATTAGACAATAGTCAGGAATTTATAAGGATTGTCAATTTGTCATGGGTTACTCTATGGTAAATGACAGGTTTGACTCTTAGCCATGTAGCCTTTGCTTTTCTGCATTTTTTGGAGACAAAATGTATACAATTAGTTCAAGGAACATTAATTAAAAAAGATACATTGAAAAGAGAAGATCTTATTGTGGTTTTAATATCAGTGGCATTGACAGTAGAATGACATTACTGTACTGTTTCGACCATAGGTTCACGTAACACATAACATTGAAAAAAAACTATTTTTTTATATTTGTCTTAAGTCAAAAGAAAATTTATTGGCCATTTTGGCATGAAAATTTTCCAAAATCATGAACCTACAGTTGAAATAGTACCTCAATTCCATTGGTGAAAAGTCACTTTTTTTTTTTTTGCAGTATTTTGCCCTGTAATCCAGGATTTCAAAAATTTTAAAGCTTTACATTACAGAACTTAAGTTAAGAACCTAGGCTATCGAGCAGTTTTTGAATTCAATTCAAAAACTGCCAAGATGCATGTACATGCAATACTTTTGATCACCACTATAATAATTTTCTGACACAATTCAGGAGGGTGTGATATGAAACAGACCACATATGATGTGAATTACAACTAAAAATTCACTTGTATTATGGTCTGTCTACAAGAAACTAGGCATTACTATAGTGTTTCAACTGGTTGTTCATGCCATGTTATGCATTACATATATTGTTCGTTTGACAAGTTGTTCACGTCACCCTAAATAGGAAATTAAGGGTCTATTTCAGCACCTCAGGCACCTTTTTTGGAGATTTTGGATCAAAAAATCTTTCTTTCTAGCCCCATTACACATTACATTTGCTACTATTGTTCAGTTCATGACCAGCCGTTACCCGTTACATGAACAATCAGTCGAAACACTACAG
>Ga0307517_10006131_pt1 | contig 17905 bp, 14 predicted proteins | sample 23_EM_MG_FD_194515 | JGI IMG/M metagenome (GOLD analysis project Ga0307517, IMG submission 194515) | Populus trichocarpa ectomycorrhiza microbial communities from riparian zone in the Pacific Northwest, United States - 23_EM | ecosystem: Host-associated > Plants > Roots > Unclassified | place... | reverse complement strand
TAAGAGCCCCACTATAGTGGGATAACTTCCCCCTAAGTCCGCAGATGACTTTGTCGGTGAAGGTAGGGTAACTGGGGTACCTCAGTAGGGTAACTGGGGTCCCAAGGTAGGGTAATCATGTTTCTAAAGTAGGGTAACTTCACCCATCCATGCCTTTATTTCCTTCGGGAGTCTGCGCGACCACATATAATGTTGGCCCGGAGACCCATGCAACGTTTACTATGGGTCCTTTGCTGTATGCGAACATACTCTCTGAAGGTTACCCTGCCTAGTAGGGTAACTTTGGCCTACCTAGGTTACCCTGTCTAACCCTATGTCACCAAGTCACTTTGTAGACACTTGTACCAACTCATGTCTACTGGTAGTATACTATGTATCCTGGCCTATCCTCAATATGGGTACCACTTGGTATGCCATACGGGCTTGAGTCTAGTCCACTGTAGCTACCTATCTGTAGGGTCGTTACAATAGGTGGTAACAACCGGAGCCCCATCCAGGGAATCAGTGCGGGTGGGCCCTGGAGGGGGGCAGCGCGGGGATTACCCGGAACATACCTCCCCGGCCCCTTGTAAGGGCGGGGTCTGGCGTGTGAAAACCCTGCCCGCCCCGCCCCGTAACGAACACTATACATGACCATTCCATACCCGGAATCCTAAATACAACTTCCAGCAAATCAAACTAAACATAGCAATACGATAGCATGGCCTAACTGACTCAGAGACCATGGCGGAGCTGAAATCAAATAAAATAAACGAAATCTAAATCAACTAAACATAGGAAATCCTGCACGGCCCGCCCATGTGTACCGTTACCGGAACATGTACACAGGTTACATACGGAAAGGCGGGTGGTTCTCGGAGAGGTATGGGATATCTGGCAGCGAGGCCTGGCCTTCCTCAAGGGCTGTATTCAATGTTGAAGTCCTATCCTGCTCTGTTCTCTTTGTCTTCTTGCTCTGCTTCCGGACCTTCGGGTCCTTTGGCCAGTAGCCTGCATCTTCTTGTTTATTCTTATGTATTTCACACCCATCGTCAGTGCATGACATCCAGCTCATTTCTGAGTGTCGTCGTTCCATCTCACTAGAGACTAGAAGAGTTCTATTATCACTCCAAGAGTTTCCAATCGATATTCTTCTATCGTTGCTGGCTGCGCTTGATGTGGCTATCGAGGAGGCAGAGGCCTTGCGCTTCTGGGAACGGATTACTGCATGGCTAGTAATTTGGTCAATAAGGGATTAAGGGCGGCAACGACTCATAGTGTCACTGCTGGTAAGGGTGGGAGAGGGTAGGGCTTCGCCGGAGTGGTACATGGCGTCGTGTGATTCAATACTGAAATCGGCAGAGGAGGCGTAACTTGTATTGATTTGGAGGGGTTGGGTTGGGTTAGGTAGCTCAAGGCTGTCATAATTGATAGTGGTGTCTTCGCGACTTATATCTAGCAGCCCTGGGGTTCCCTCAGGGATTCTCGATCGGTATTCGGCTAGGAAATTCATCGCTCCGGGCTGGTATTCTATTTTAAAATTACAGTGACGGATGTGCATTGGCCATCTCTGCTGTTGTCCATTGAGATTCTTTTGCGTCATCGGTTTAGTGAAACTCTCGTGGTCTGTAACTACTGTAAATTGTCTATGTAGCAAATGGGGAGCGGATGCATCCATAGCCACAACGATTGCCTGCGTTTCCTGTTGGTGTGTGTGGTAGTTGCTTTATGATGGCATCAGCTTCCTGCTGTAGAACGCTGCAGGTCTGGCTGCATCTCGGGTTGGTCCTTGGCCTATCCAAGCGCCCATACCTGTAGGGGATTCATCGGTAAAAAGCCATATCATATCAGGCTTATTATTGTCGATCGGTCTAAGGACTTTGTGCTTATCTGCTGCTCGTTTGACTGCTTTGAAGGCTGCTTCCTGCAGATCCTTCCACAGCCATTCAGCGTTCCCACTCAGCTCTGTGAGCGGGGCTGTGATGGTGGCTATGTGGGGAATGAACTGTGAGATATCATTACCCATTCCATTGAATCGCTGCAGTTCTTTCTGGCTCTCTGGTCTTGTCCAGTCCATTATGGTCCGGATTTTCTCTGGTGCAGGATGGATCCCATCATCGTCTATCATATGGCCTAGGATATCGGGTTTAGTGGCCAAGGAAAGACTTTTCTTTCGGTTGGCATAATAGCCGGCGTTCTGCAGCTTACTCCAGGCGTTCGTAATGTCTTTAACATGCTCTTCGAAGGTATCACTGAAGACAAAAATATCGTAAATGTAGACCCATATGTTCTTGCCAAATTCGTCATGGAATAGGTCCTCAATAGTCCTCACAAAGGTTCCAGGAGCATTCATGTCTCCTTGCATCATAGCCTGGCTTGTAAAGCCGCCGCAGGGTGTCTTGATAGTGTTGTACTTCACCTCGTCTGGATGCACACTGGTCTGGAAGTAGGCGTCACTGAGATCTATCTTGCTGTGGAATCGTGCTCTGGCTGCCGCCTTTAATATAGTGTTTTGTTCTGGGATCTCTGTGTGATCAGACTAGATATTATCATTCCTGAAGTAGAGGTCTACTTAGGGGCGGATTCTGACATCCCTTTTTGCTTCCACAAAGCTGCTGGCTCCTCCGCGCACACTGGTCCTATGGAGGATACAGGGGTTCATCTGCTTATTGATCCATGCCTTGTATTTGGTTATTACGGCTTGTGGCGCTTTGAAAGTGGATGTCTTTAGAAGCTTCGTCGGGTCTATGAGTCTTATCCGGTGGATTATCTTGCGTACTGTGTCCACCTCCTCTGGTCCTTCTTTGACAAATACCTTGGGGAACATCACCAGGAAGTCTGGTACTTCCTGTGGCTTCGTCATGGCTGATCTAGATTCTCTAGATTTTCCGTCACACGTAACTCTAACCTTGTACTTGGAGAAGTAGATGCTGTTCTTTTGGCAATCGATGACGACTCCTAGCGTTATGAGATCGTCCATACTAATGAGGATATCATAGTCTGGTACTGGCATGACCAACATAGGCATCTTGTTGACTGTCATTTTGCCTAGTTGAATCATAACCTCAACAGAGAAGTTCGTAGCTGATCGCAATCCTTTAACTGACATCTTTAGAGTGACAGGTTTCTTCCTAGCTGTGTAGGGGATGTTGTATGTTGTAACGACTTTGTTGGATATCAGGGTACCACCAATGGTTCTTGTATCTGGAGGGCTCTGGCGTGGTTGCCATTGATGTTGATAGTGAATTCGAGTGCCTGGAATCGCCTGTCCTTAGGTGTGCCTACTATAGTCTTGTAGGTTTTGATAGAGCCGCTGCCATCTAGCTCCTCTGTGCTGTCAGGATCGGGCTCATATTCGCCTTGGCTGCTATCTGGGGTTTCCTCAGAGAGGCGAACATGGTTAGTTTTAACTTCTTTCTTTCGGCTCTTATTTGCCATGTTTCCGCTTTCGCCACACTAGAAACAGGCTCCTTCTGGCTTGCGGCAGTCCTTCTCAGCCTTACCTGGCTTGTTTGACTTGGTATAGGTCCTCTTCTTAACCGGGGCCTTTCCTTTGCCTGTCCTCCTGGGCGTTGATGTGGTAGAGGGCTTGCTGTAGGTATTCTCTTTCCTTGGCATATGGGGTTTGCTGCTAGAAGCTTAGCTTCTATCACTGCCTTTGTAGCCACCAGTTCTGTACATAGTATCATCATAGTGTTCTGCCACAGCTACCATTTGGTCCCAGCTATCTTCTGGTCTGAGCTGGGGCTTAACATTACAGCATAGTCTAGAGTCCATAGCCTCGAGAAATCGCTGCTTCTGTGTATAGTCTGAAATGGATCCAGCCGGAAGGGATCCTTTTAGGTCCGCTAGCTCTCCAGCTGTCTTCCTTATGCGTGCTGACTGTCCACCGGCGGTCTGGCAGACATTCTGCCATTTGTGATGTGTGTCATCAGTGTTTGTCGATGCTTCGAATAGCTGCTGAAAGCGGTGTGTCAGCTGTGGTAGGGTGAGGTTCTCTTCCTCTCTGTCTAGTGCCTGGAATGCGTTGCTTGCTTTCCCTTTGGTGTAAAAGCCATAGTAGTCAGCTACTCCAGGGGAGTCGTCGTTCAGTCCTGATCTCGCCAGGTACTTTTTGACTGTTCTAAGCCATCGCTTCAGTTTGTCTGGTTTGAGGTCTTCTCCTTCACCGCTAAACATGGGTGGTTTAGGGACCTTGGGTGGGGGCAACCTGGCCGGACCTGGGTTTGCCATGGTGCCTGTAGGTGGGTCTGGGGCTGGAGGTGGTGGATCTGGTCGTTCAGGGTGCTCTCTGGCGCTCCTGGATCTTGATGGGCTTTCTGGTGTGTCTGGGATGAATGTACTGGGTAGTGGTTGTTCTCTATACTCTCGGAAGGGCGCTCTAGTTCGTGTCTGACTTCCAAAGACTGCTAGAATGCTGGGTGCTCGCCACCTCCTTGTGGTGGGGCGTTCTGGCGTGCGTTCAGTTTCCAAAATTTGCTGTGGTGCTGCTCTTGCTGCTGCTGTTTCCTCAAGCCGCCGGGCTTTTCTTTGCATAAGTTCCTCAGCTGTGAGGTCATGGTTTTCGTCTGAATCAGTATCTAGATCTCCAGTCAGAAGGTGAATTGTTTTTGATGGTGTATCTGCTGAGCCTGGCGTGGGCCCAGGGGTTGGTTCCTGTATAGTTGGTTCTAGGGGATCATCATGGGTTCTGCTGAAGGACGATTGTGGGCCCTACTGGACCTGGTAACGCTTGTGCTCCTCGGTTCCGCTATTGTCAATGTAGCACCTGAGCCTAGAGTTCATTACCCTTCCCCTCCTGCTTCTAACTAGTTATCAAGATACGGGGAGGGTGATCAATCGTACCTGGCTGAGTGTTCGTTACGGGGCCTCCACGGCCCCGAAAAATGCCGGCCCCCGGCCCAACTCGCCGCCCCGCCCCGGGCAACGGCCCAGGGCGGGGCGTGTTTTTTGAGAGTTCTCTGCCCCTGCCCCCGCCCCCGCCCGTTCCCCAGACGGGTCCCCGTTAAAACTGGTGGGGAGAAACGGGGCCCCGTCCACGGAATGAGCGGGGACTCGCCCCGGACGGCAGCTGGGCAGGGATCACCACCAAAATAACCCCCCCGGCCCGTTGTAAGAGCTGGGCCTGGTGAGTGAAAACCTGCCCCGCCCCACCCTGTGACGAACTCTAACCAGGCTGTTGCCAATCCTGAGAACAACAAGGTTTCATCTGCTCTAGGCAAAAAAATGTAATAGGTTTATTCCTGTCCACCGAAAATACAATAGGACCGGCAGTAGACCTGCTAGCGCTGGTACTAAGGGAGGCTTCAAGGGACCTGTAGCTAGAAGGATAATAGTTGAAGGACAAATTGGACTCAGGGGCTCAAGGATTGCCGTTCAACCACCTGTATTTTTGGACTGAAGGCCTGTAGAAGTCTGCTGTCTCCTGCTAGCCAGGAGACTGGTTTACATACAAAACCCAGGAGCAATAGCCTTCCTGCAATGACGATCATTACCAGTAGCTGCACACATACCGGAATCCTGTAATCCTGCAAGACCAAAGAAAGAATCATAACTCAGCCTCCACCAGTACTACATGACCACTCCATACCCGGAATCCTAAATACTAAACATAGCAATATGATAGCATAGCCCATCTGACTCAGAGACAGTGGCTGAGCTGAAATCAAATCACATAAACCAAATATAAATCAACTAAACATATGAAATCCTGCACTGCCCCCTCGTGTGTACCGTTACCAGAACATGTACACATGTTACAACAAAGTATATAAAACCTTTTTGTTTATCTTCATCATTTATATCCTACCTTAGGATATAATAGTCAAAGGGATTCCAAGATATTGAGTTCATAGGCCAAGTCCCTATATAAATATTTCATGTTCAAATTAATCCAATTTGAATTTAATTTGCACATATTTTCTATCTCTTTTGTAATCCCTGTAACCTGGAAAAATGATTATGATGCAAATTGGAACCTGGTTACTCTGAGTCTCTAAGACTTTTACTAACATACTTCACCCCGAAAGTGATCATCACAGGGAAGATGATCAAGAAAATCCACAAAAATTCAATTTCTTAATTTCTAGGCCCTAGGACCCGTCTTGTGCCCTGATCCTCATCCACTCTTAATCCTTCCATTCCAATACCCAAGTCAGAATCCTGGGTAGATTTGCGTGTTGGCCTTAACGATTTTTGGTGCAGGAGTGTAGTCATCAGCCTCAGACCCCTCCTGAGACATTGTCTCACTCTCCTCCTCCCAACTCTCTTCACCATCACCAACGATAGTTTTCTCTCTCCCAACCAATTGTGACTTTGTAGGCTTTAATATCCTAACTTGAGCAGTTTTGTTATCCTGTAAGCGAATTTTCTTTGCCTTTGCCTGTTCTATTTTTCCTTGTTTTTCTGTTTCCTTTTGGTTGTGCGCTTGTCTCAGGCGAATCACATCATCAACAGAAACAATTAAGGCCTTCGAGAGACCCTTTCTGCTCTTCGTCTTGCCTACCCCATTGGTAATACCTCTCCTACTCCGGAGTTTCTTAACCTCTTCACTCAAATATCATTTTCTGCAGTTGATTGCTCAGCTGCCCGTGCCAGCTTCTCAACCATGGTTTTCTTGTGGGCGGACGACGCTGACGGTGTGTTTTTTTGGGAGTGAGCAACCGTACGTCGAGTGTGTGAGGCAGGTGATTTTCCCTGAGAGGGGTTCGACGTATAATGGCAATACCGGGTGCGGAGGTTTGCTTAACTGGTGAGAGGTCTGCCGGGTTCTTGTTATCCCTCATTATGTTGAGTGCTCGGTGTGAGTTCAATGGCCATATTCCAGTAGCCTCGAATGCACTGGTAATGTTTTTTACCCTGTAGGTCATATCTCGTGCTTTTGGTAAAAGTCAAGTCCCCGATCAGTATTCCAAATGAAATAAAGAAAGAAAGGGGTAAGCTGTGAGAATGGGTTAATGCGAGGCAAAATCTTGCAAATCAAAATTGATACATATGGATACAAGGTTCCCTTATGAATACCCAAATTTGATTCAGATAACCAATTGTCCAAGACGCTTCCCTAGTTCCTCTGAAGTGGGGCAAATAGTCCAACATCAAGGGGCTGGAGTAGATGGGTCAAGTGTGGGGGAAGACAAAGAGGATTGATATTATGCTCTAATCAATAATCAAAGAATTGCCAGGTGACCTGTGAAGTATAACCATCTATGATTACTAGTCTCGTATATCTCAAAGCACTATAGCTTATTAGCTTTAATTCTATCATGAGTTCTCCTGTATTTCACTTACATTTGAGCTGTATTAGCCTCAAAGTTATTCTCAAAATAGGCTAGGCCTATTTTTTGATTTATCCTCCCAGTTTCCAAGTAGCTGAAATATGTCTTGTCTCCTGCAGCCACCAAGGTATGCCACCCTGTATACAGAGGTGTTCCTTTGTAAATAATCTGAGGAGGCAATACTACTCCTCATGCGGATACTGTTTCAATAACAGTAATAAGCTCACCTTGTCCATCCTGAAGCTTGAAATTTCGCTTTTTGCCCTACTTACAAATCACTTTACTCAAAGACTTTCCCATTAAAAACCCTTTTTCTTCCATGTTATAAATATTCTGACGAAGAAAATCATGCTTCTTTATTAGTTGATTCAGCTATTTATAGTAATATGGGATTAGAGTTACCTAAAATAAAAACTATTCATAAGGCTAAGTGGCTATAGGAGGATAATTAAAACTACGTTAGTGAAAAAGTCACGGACTATCACAGGATTATTTGCAAAGCCACGCTGCTTATCTAATCGGGCGGCAAACTTAGACTCTAAGCTTGGATGTCGCTTTAAGAACTGGGTTGTCCAGTTTTTTCCAATGGTAGCAAAAGATCTACCATGGCTTCGGATAAAAGGGGTGGCCAAAGCTCAAATATACTGGATTTGAGGTGGAAAGCCCCACTGATCGAGCTGGAGAATACGGGAAACTAGTACTCGCTCCTCAGTTGAAGTAAGGTTTTGTTGACCGACATGGGATTCAGAGGGTGTAGGTATACCGGCAAGTCGATTGCGCAATTTTGCATAGGTAATCCCATAAGCTGTTGCAGTGTCCCAAATATTTGAAAATTTGCCCGCCTGATAGGCCCTCATCGCTGCCTGAACATGGGACTCATTTATAGTGGAGAAAAACTTCCAAATACAGGTCAAGATAGGCAAAAATAGTAGAGATACTGAGTTGAAATTCCGGAGTGTTCTTTTCATGATCGCATTTAGGTGGGGTAATTGATTATGCAATCATCAGTCATTTACTACATGCTGATCACTCTCCGGACGAAACATGTTATCCTTCAATCTACTTCATTTTGTAATTGTACCTGCGTTTTCAAATTTTTTATGCTTATGAAAAACCATACTTTATATATGAAATAGGCAATCTTTAAACAACTGTATCAGAATAACAATATATCACCAGAAAATGAAAACCAGATTTCCAGATTCTCTATATTGCAAGGTAACTGTAGATTCGGTTGTCTGGGTAGTAGCTGATTTATTTGTTGTAATAATCAAATATAGAGGTGGTTTTCCGATAGTTGGTTTAGGTGAGTTGGATCCCTGCCATACGCCATATCCCCATAAATCACCTTAGTGCTCTCTCAATAGTGTCAGCCAGATTGTCCTGTAGTCCACTTGTCAGAACTGCTAGAGACTGTATGTTAAGACCTGTAGCTATTGAGAATGCCAGGTACTTATCAAGAGCTGTAGTTGGCAATGTAGGGAGAGCATTCATGAGCGGAGGGGAACTGGCATCAATGTCCTTCAATTTCATGATTCTAACGACCGAGTTCTGAAGATTGTCCTTGAGGTTCGTGTCAAACTCTTTGGGAACCGAGAGTTTGTGGATAATGACAAGAACATCAGGCAGCTTCTCATCTAGCTCTTTAACCAACTTGGCTTCTATAGTATGCTCAATCGCCTCTTCCACTACATGGGAGGCTTTCCCATGATCCATCTCAGTTAGAGAGAGGCTGAGTGCCAGTGCTTCTTCTTTTAGGCCAAGGGCTTCACTTCTTTTTTCGGTAAACAACATTCAACCAAGATATAAAAGAGGTTGAAGGGGGTGACAATTCCAACTCGAAGAGCATAATGAATAGTGTGATTCATGAATGGCCTGATTATTCCAGGACATGGTTTCAGGAGGAAGTCCTGCAGGGTTCACCCACCACACACTGCCTGAAAGACCCAGCCAGCACTTTCCCAACGCGAAGCCATCTGACAAGGTTCCTTTTTTTCAGTCCACAAACCCTATGGAGTTCAAAAGCCAGGAGAGAATGATAACGAGGGAGATAGTAGGTAGGAGAGCGTAACAATCCTATTGGCCTTGTATTACTTGGCAGCAGGTAACATCCTCACTTATCAAGGACTTAAGATCTTGCTATCTCATCAGATAGTACAAAACTGGCTTGTACTAGTCTGGGAGTTCCACTCTGTTATTAGATAGTACGGAACTGTCTTATACTGAGATAGAACTATCACAATAGTTCTATATTATCCACATGTTTCTTCAAACTGTCACAACTGTCACAGGTGTTGCAAGTGTGTTGGTACAGTATTGGTAAAATTCAATATTGTAATGATAAAGAGAATCGTATTTCAACCTCTTAGTATAGAAAGATACTTAGATGGTTGTGTCAAGATCCTAACTCTCAGACCTGAAGGTCCCTGTAAATAGGCATTTTCACGACACTAGCCTGGGTGACTCATAACCTCATATTACATAACTTCTCTGACTCCATCATGAGTCATAGCATGAAATCCATCAGATGACTTGTATGAGTCACTACACAACATACTGTTTAATCAATCAAAAGCAAAAAACAAACCAAGTACTCAAATGATTCATCTGCATAAAACCTATAACTCATCATATGACTCCTATGCGAAAATCATTATATCATATGACTCACAATGGTCCTTTATCCAAACAATCAACCAATCATAGCATCACGATGACTCGTAATTATACAATCATGTGAGATACCATAAGTCAATTGACTTCATACTGTGAAAGAATAATATACCTATAACTAATACCTAACTTATTAGTTATGGGAAATGTGCCTTGTTTGTCACCATTTGTGACAGAGGGACACGCAGTTTCATTAGGGGCTCCAGGTTGGGTGATATGCAGAACATCTAACTCTACCTTACCTGCTGGGCATTTCGTCACTAGGTCATTAGCAATTGTCATTGTACTCTTATTTGAGGATATTGATAGGGGGAATTGGGACAGAAGGAGTGAAGAGGTAAGAAAAGAGAGAGCAACTAAAGAAATTAATAAGAAAAATCAGGAAGACAGGACACATAAGATAAATAAGGACCTGATGCTATCGAGATGGTTGAGAGATTGGTTTATGGTAATCAACACTAACAACTCCCGAACCACAAGTCCTAGTTGAAGGCTGCCGCGAGGCACCTATTGTTATCAAGGATACTGACAGAACGGTGTAGAAAAGCTGAACAATGCTCTCTATTTAATATGGAGAGTAATAACGGTTGTTAAACACATTGAAATGGAATGCATCCAAGAGTAAATTAAGTTTTGGGCAGAGACTAATGCATTGGGCACTCTATGGTACAAACCCCAGTCACCCTTGTCCTGGTTACACTCCCACTCATATGGGAACTATTATGCTCTGACATTGCATGCCCCAATAGGGTTAGCATCATTCATGGCGATGTGGCTCATGACTGGGAGCCAGCTCTCCCATAGCAACCATTGAAAAATCAAATCTACTTTTGATTATCTCAACAAATAAATATAATACTACCCTGAGAATCAAGCTACAGGTACTTTGAAATATAGAGAATCTGAAAATCTAGTTTTTACTTCCTGGTGATCCCTTGTTATTCCAATATGGTGGTTTAAAGATTCCCTATTTTATAAATAAATTGCAGTTTTTCATAAGCATAAAAGAATTGAAAACCCTGCAAGAATGACATAACAAAATAGATAGAAGGATAGCATAAGTCCTAGATATTCAGAATAACCAGATTTTAATTTTCTTTATAATCATTTTTAAAAGCAACCGTGGTTGCAAAAGAGGTAGAAAATACGTCCAAATTACATTCAAATTGGATCAATTTTACCATATAATATCTACATATGTAGTTGACCTATGAACCCACTATCCTGAAATTCATTTTACTATCATATCCTACGGTAGTATATAAATTTTACAGGTAAATAAAAATGTTTTAAATACTTTGTGCATTGATTATTGTCAAACAATCAAAAGGTTGGAATAAATTCTTATTATATCTTTATATTGCGATAATAAATTATTCAAACCACCAATCAGTTATTAGATTAACTTAAGAGTTCACAGGAGTCCAACAGCACTCTTTGGAGCCAGGTCCAATGATAGCTGTTGATCAGATTTTATATTAATTGCTTTCAGTTACAAATCAATAATCCTCTTTCTACCACTCCTTATAATTAATATACACTTTAAACTACACCCCAGACTGTCTACTCTAGGCTACTAAACCTAATCTTATTGGTAATTGACATGTAGTTAGCCTCATGATTTGATTCCAATAAGTTCATGATTCAAATCCAACTTATAACTTATATAGCAAGCATCTTTAACAACCTGTATTAAATATAGAAAGATATATTTAGCTGACTTCAAACTTCATACACTGGCTTGAGAGGTTATGATAAAGGTTATTCCAAGATAATAAATTCATAGGCCAACTACATATGTAGATATTATATGGTAAAATTGATCCAATTTGAATGTAATTTGGCCGTATTTTCTACCTCTTTTGTAACCACTGTTGCTTTTAAAAATCATTATAAAGAAAATTAAAATCTGCTTATTCTGAATATCTAAGACTTATACTGTCCTTTTATCTATTTTATTATGTAATTCTTGCAGGGTTTTCAATTCTTTTATGCTTATGAAAAACTGCAATTTATTTATAAAATAGGCAATCTTTAAACCACCATATTGGAATAACAAGTGATCACCAGGAAATAAAACCTAGATTTTCAGGTTCTCTATATTTCAAAGTACCTGTAGCTTGATTCTCAGAGTAGTATCTCATTTATTTGTTGAGATAATCAAAAGTAGATTTGATTTGCCAATGGTTGCTATGGGCGAGCCTGATCCCGGTCATGAGCCACATCCCCGTAAATGACATTACACCATCATTAAGCGGAACTTGAAAGTGGAGAGGAGAGTGCAAAGGTTGATAACCTCTGGCAAGAGTAGGCAATGTAGTCTTTCTGTGATCATCACTATGGCTATGTGTCGGAGAACGATATGTAGGTAAACCAGCCAGCAAGATAGATCATTGCCCTACCTCTTTTAGGGGTATTTGGGAAGAAGCATTTGAATTCTATATACAATTCCCTGAAGTTCTTATTATGTAGCATAATGAATGACACCATACTACAACAGCTAGACCTATGATGATTACAACTTCAACAGGGTAGATCTAATAACCTATTTTGTCCCGTTTCTTAGACTTCCAAATATAAGCTGCTATCTGAATCTGCTTGAGACCTTAAATGCATGACTGAGAAAGTGGAAACTGAAGGAATGTCATGAATTGCTTGCATAGTTGTTAACATCAAGAAACCAATACTAGTACCAAGTGCAACCACTATTAGAAATTTAATCTTTAGAAATAAACAGACAGTTGAAGGTGCGTAAAGAAAACAGAATTGTTGCACGTTTACCTAATATGCTGCCTAGTATATAACTGAAAGCTATTTACCTAACTGACTTTCTTTGACGGTTGGCACTGTCTCTGGTTGCTCGACGGCCGTCTAAAGGTAAACGGGCTCTGAATCAGAACAGAAAAGCAATGCAAAATTTAATGAAAGAATAAAAGCAGGTATCAATTTCAGACAACAGAAGAACGAATACCAAGTGAAATACTGCCCCAGTGCCTTCAAAGTCCAATACACGCCAGAGTTCATCCCACCATCAACACTATCAGGGGTACTGTTTGATGTCCTTCCCTTGCCCTATATCATGTCCAAATTCCACATTTATTATCTCTACCAGATATTATTCGGTGAATTTCAGTATCTTCCCGGGGAGGGTGTAAGGAAACGTGGTCGATAGGATTCATACATATTCCCCCCCAGTCCCCCACGCTAATTGTCTTACCTTGCTGGGAGCGCCCGTCCTCCACAATGACGGCCACCCTCAGGCTTCCGGGATCGGTGCGGACCGCATTTTGCCCTCCCGTCCAGTCCAGCGCTCTTGGCAGTTCCCCCAAGGGGCCCTACAGGAGTCCCCGACCGTTGAGATCACTGGATTCTCATCTGTGAGAATTCTTGATACAGGACCGATAGTCATCATCTCAATATGAATAAACGCCGGGATCAATATTCCACAGAGGACACAAAGATGAAGATAAGAAGTGACGGAAGGACAAATGACAGACGAGAATACAAAATCATTGAGCGAAAAGAAGCCAGATGTAAGACAGATAGACCAAGTACTAAATAACAAATCGAATTCCGACCTTATACCCCTTCTCTATTAGAACCCTCTTATTTGGCATTATTCTTATCCATACCAAGTCTTCCAGCCAATTGATTCACTGCCGTAGAGTGTCCTTTAGTTAATGGAGTCGCTCCCAACGTGAATGATGAGTAATCGCCGGTATAGTGAAGCATACCCCCACGGGGAGAAATTGTCGTCAAGGATGTGGTTGCCGTTCGGCAATTGTGTCTTGTCGTGTTTCAATTAAATGTCCGATGGTTCTTATCTTGGCATGCATGATCTATCTGTTTTTATCGGCAAAAATACCCGAGAGTGAGCGATAGCCTCATAAGGAGTGATGAAACAAACCAGCCCCATGAGCAGTGAGAGACCGTGTGTCCCCTGTCATGGTGAGCTTATATCTCAGTAATCGGTGTAGCTGGTGTGTAATCGGCGAGAAATAATTGCGTAGTAATTTAAGCAAACGTAACAGTACCCCTCCTTTCTTCTCCCCGACTTCCATAAAAGCCGCAGTATCGATACCATAGTTACCGCTATGGCATATATATGCTCGTCCAACCCTTTGGATATACGGGCACTTGTGGTTGAATAGCACCCGCAATGGCACCGGAAGGAGGACTTGGGGAAGTCGTGAAGTTGCTATTACAGCAAACGCATATCAATCCCAACACTGCCGACACCCAATCCGGCTTGAAAGCACTCTCATGGGCTGAAATTAGCGGGCATAAGCGAGCCGGAAAGCCGCCATTGGGACGAGAGGATACCACTTGCAGCCTTGCCGATACCAAATGTTGCCTAACAGGACGCTTGTAGGCTACTGAGCGCGTGCATGAGGGAACCGTAAAGTGACTATTGGGACGAGAAGATATCGATCCCAACACTCTGGACACCAAATTTCGCTGGACACCACGTGGGCGGGCTGAGTGGGCCGGGCATGCGGATATAGTTAGGTCGTTATTGAAACGGGCCGATATCAATCCAGACATGGTGAATACCAATCATGGCCCAACGCCGCTCGGGCGGGCTGCTAAAGGTAGACATGAGGGGGTAGTAAGGCTTCTCTTGGAGCGAGATGATATCAATCTGGACATTGCGGACTCTAAATGTGGACGAACAGCACTCACGTTCGCAGCAATGGATGGGCATGAAGGGGTGGGTAGTAAAGTTGCTACTGGAACAACAAGACATCAATTCCAAAGTTGGGGACACCGAACATGGTAGAACACCACTCGTGTGGGCCACGATGAGTGGACATGACGGGATAGTAAAGTTGCAATTGCAATGAGAGGACATTAATCCTAACATTGCAGATACCGAACATGGTCTAACGCCACTGATGTGGGCTGCGGTCCGCGTTGATGAGCGGATTGTGAAGTTGCTATTGGAACGAGAAAATATCAATCTGGACTTTGTGAGCCCAAAAGATGGCCGAACCGCACTCACGCTGGCAGCAAAGGATGGGCATGAAGGGGTAGCAAAGTTGCTATTGGAACGAAAGAATATCAATCCCAACGTTGCAGACACCAAACATGGGTTAACGCCACTCCTGTGGGCTGCATACCGCGGGCATGAGGGAGTTGTGAAGCTGTTATTGGAACGAAATGATACCAATCCGCACATTGCGGACCTAAAACATGGCCGAACCCCTCTCAGATGGGCTGCCCTGAGTGGACATCAGGGGGTAGTGAAGCTGCTATTGGATCGTGAGGATATCAATCCCAGCGTTGCAGACACCGAGCATGGTCGAACGCCCCTGGGATGGGCTGCGGCGGGTGGCCATCGAGGGGTAGTGAATTTGCTATTATTACGGAGAGATATCAATCTGAACATTGCGGACCGTACATATGGCCAGTGTTCCCAAGCGTCCAGTCCGTCCGTCTTTAGCCTAGGACGGGACGGACGCCAAGTTTGAGACCTTCGGACGAGACGGACGCCCAATTGCAGTCCGTCCTGACCTATGCCCGGGACGGACGGCCGGGCCCTATAGGTGTCTTAGTTTATGTTTCATTTTCGAATTTCATGAGCATTAGGTAAGTGTTATCAAGATGTGAAACATTTTTATTCTAATGAAGAGAAGCTTAGGCTCTACTATTATGTATCAAATTTAGCTATCAATCAACCAATGCTTCCAGTGATATCCGATCCTGGTTCTGAGCACCCCGACCCCATTCCACTTCCTCGACCTACAAGGGATGCCCGTCATTATGCAGGACGGTAGGTAACCTACAGGTGACGCCCGTCCTTACTCAGGACGGTAGGTACCTACCGGAAGTTACCATTTCCAAAAAAGACTGCAGGGCCCGCCCGTCAACCTACCGTCCTGCGGTCTTTACAAAAGACGGACGCCGTGGACGGCCGTCCTTACCCACCCGGACGGGACGGACGGGACTATAGGCCGCCAGGGCCCTGGCGTCCGGACGGGACGGTTGGGAACACTGCATATGGCCGAACTCCACTCATGTTGGCCGCGATGTATGGGCATGAGGGGTTGTTCAAACTGCTATTAGAACGAGAGAGTGAGAATTGCGATATTACGGCCCTCAGGGGCCAATCAAGCTTTATGGCAGCTGTCCGTCGAATAGGCAGGGACTGCACAACCACCCCATCAACCTAAAGCCTCCAGGCCGATCCTTGTGAATATGGTGGAAGCCGTCTAGGCACAGCACCTGGTGGGACGCCAAGGGGTACGCCAAGGGAGATGCAACGGGGGACGTCTTGGAAAAATTTGTGCAGAAACAACGATGTATATAGGCTTAACCCTGTTGAAAATTCACTAAGGTTCCATACCTAAGGAATAGTCGGAACACACGTGGGACATAGCTGCAAGGAATTGAGTTTGGGTTTTTTTTGCATGATTGACTAGTATAGTATCAGATGAGTGATAGTATCTTTAGTTGAGACGTTAGCTAAGGCAGGAGCGTTTGGAATGTTTTAGGATTTGGCACTAGGGCAAACTGGAGGTTAGTGATTATGGTTTACCAGGGGTTGGAACAAATCAGTGTCGCACCATCATAGTTAGGAAACAGACGACTGTATCAGGACTGCAAAGGATTGCAGGAGATGGGAGAAACAGTATAAGAGGAGGAAACGAAAGCCCAGGAATTAGGGAAAGGTAGTTTCGGGAAACTTCTGAGGAGCTGAGTGGATGCAGCCAAGATAGGAGAAAATGGTTGAGGGTGTTGCGGACCAAGAGTTCTTTCTGTAACATTCTGTCGGGGGCGGGCTACGGGTAGGAGGGCCATCTTTGTGGAGGACTGCTGGTCCTAGAGAGTGAGACATGTTAGTTCAGGGCAGAGGTGGTGGATCTTATTTTTGTGATATATATACCGATCGTATGCGAGAAGGCTGGTTTCAAAGAGACGAGTGAGTGTGTAGAAAAGATGGACTATATTCAGTGACTTGTACTTCAACACTCGAGGGTGAACGAAACTCTTAAGTACAAAAAACAATAACTACTGATGCCCAAATATCAGACCACTTTTCCATCTTCTCACGCCACCTGCTTTCTTCTTGGTACCCCGCTTTCCCCTCATGCCCCGCTTTACTTCCCTGCCCTGCTACGTGTCCTACCCCTCATCTCGCAATGTTCTCCGAGTTCCAAACTCACCGGTGAGTCGGCTGAAAGTCTTCTAGCATCTTCCGTCCTATGAAATGAATGTCGATAGTGTGGGGGTCATGGTCGGTGTGGAAATGAGAAGGAGCGCCGGTGATTAATAAGAGTGGACCGCAAGGGATGGCCGGGAATGGTGGTGGACTGCAGCGGACGGCACAAGTGTTACGCAAAGATGTAAGAAGAATCCGTTTGGTGTATATCAACGTGGCTGGTACGGGAGGTCCAAGGGCAACCCATCCAATGGGTCGGGCCTTGGGTGGGTTTACCCGGGCCGTTCGTTGGGTTGGGTTGGGTTCGTTGGGTTGGGTGCGGGATTTAGCTTCTTTGGGTTGGGTTGGGTTGAACTGGGCTGAACCCGGGTTACCCAACGAACCCATGCACGATTACTAGCTTTGTTTTGGAGTCTCAGAATTCCCATTACCATGGAAACTATGGTCCAAGCGGAAGAATTCTGAAACGCGCTTCTCTGCTAGTAGAATGGTCCAGGCGGAAGAGTTTCTAAATTCGGATAGTCTGCTCCCAATCTCTGTCTAAGAATGAGAAATCGTCAGCGACCACCAGCCGCTTTGCCACATCAGCCCAGTTCTATATCAACATGATGTCCCACAGTATGCATCGATATTCACTCTCCACCGGACCTTGATCTCACTTCCAATACACGGTTTCTTATCTTCTCTTTGCACATCCAAAAAAAAATACCAAAATCATGAGCTTCATGTCCGAGATTAGTAGTGTTCTTTCAAGTCCTCCCCCGAGCCTGAGAACTGCAAGTCCAGCTTCAGAGTTTGCGATATCTGAATCCCAGTA
>Ga0307517_10006130_pt1 | contig 17907 bp, 10 predicted proteins | sample 23_EM_MG_FD_194515 | JGI IMG/M metagenome (GOLD analysis project Ga0307517, IMG submission 194515) | Populus trichocarpa ectomycorrhiza microbial communities from riparian zone in the Pacific Northwest, United States - 23_EM | ecosystem: Host-associated > Plants > Roots > Unclassified | place... | reverse complement strand
AGGAGCATAGAGACGAAGAATTCAAGAGAGAGAGGAGCTTTCAAAGATTCCATTAATAGACTAAAAATAAGTGAATTAGCTAAATTATGATTCCTAACTGTGGTATCTGCATCAGCAATGGTGACCCGGGCAATTGCAGCAATTCTGCATCAGCACATCAGTGCATCTCGTTGTTTTGGTCTTTTAACCAAAACGATGTAGGGTGACTTTTATACATTAAAAAAAAAGGAGGCCGGGTCTCATCCGGGTTTACCCGGGTCGACCCGCCGGGTCGACCGGGTTTTGCCGGGCCAACTCCCAAACGGGTTTTTGCTTAGACCCGGACCGGTCCCATGCCCGGGTCGGCCGGGTCCCGGGTCGACCCGCCGAGCCGGTCCGGGTTTTAAAACTATGAAAATAGTTATGAACCCAATATAAGGGTTTACGTCATGCTTGTTTCCTACGGATTAGATAAGAAAAAAAATTAATATAAATTTTTAAAAAATTATTTAGTTATTAAACATTAAAACAAAGATATAATATATTTACCAAACATATCCAATGAGTTAAATAACTTACTTTTTAATTTAGTTATATAATAAAAAAATAAAAAATAAAATAAAAAAGAAATTCAACAAAATAAAACATTGAATGCTAAAATTAAACAAAAAAAAAAAAAGGCAAAGCGAGGTTAAGTGTGTCTTGGAAACAAAATGAAAATAATTATTCATTAAACTTCAAAATATATTATATGAATAGAAATTGGGTAAGGTTTTATTTTTTGAATTGATATGGATATAAGATTTATTTATAATTTAATTTTTATAATTCCTTGAAATTATCTAAGTAGTTATCATAGTATGAAAATTAATTCAATAAAAAAATAATATGAAAATATATTAATCAATGTGTGTGTGTGTGTGGGGATAATATTAGGTTTTATATTTTGTCATAGCTTTTCTTTGAGAAAAAAATAAATCTTGTTTAGCTATCTAATGAAATAAATAAAAAAATTGTTTTGAACCTCTTCATCCTTGAATATTTAAATTTTCTCTTATATGTCATTAATTGTTTTTTAATTAAAATGTCCCTCGAATCACCAAAAAAAAATTATTTTAAAAAAATAAATTAAAAATATAAGAAACTTAAAATACCTATAATATATATATATATAAACTAAGCACAAATCAATGTATAACAGAAAAAAAAATCAAAGAAAGGAAAGAAAAAAGAGAACAAGGAAACGAGCTTGGTCTGGGTGCTTAACATGCCTAAGCACTTGGAACAAATCTCAACACATGTGCTTGGACCATTTTTTTTTTTTATAAAGGGAGATGACTTATTGTCTACCCCGAATGTTTTTTGCTTTAAAAAAAAATAAACGACGATTTGTTTAGTTTCCCAAATTTTGACCACCACTATGGTGGTTGAAAATTCACGTTTGATTTTATTTGGTCTAAGAACTCATTTTCACATAATAACCTTGTCTAATATACACCTTTAGAACCTCCAAAAACCCTATAAAATAGTTAAAAAATATAAAATCAAATCGGGAAATATTTTTTTCTCTTGACCCCAATTTGTTTTTCTATGCAAGATTAAGGTCTAAAATAATCATCATCAAACTCCCTCCATTGAATGAAACTCATTAACACCTAGATCAATGATTTTCAAGGCCAAAATTGGTGTCAACCAATTATTTTGTCTTCAACGAGAATCCAACAACTTTTTCTCTCCTCTTTCATTTATAGAGACTAAAATGTAAAAGAAATAAATTTTTTTTTGTCAAATTTGAAATTACAAAAATTATAGGGACTATAAAATTAGAAAAAGAAAAGTATGAGGATGAAAAAGAACTTTGTCCCCCTAATTTTACATTAGCCATGGTGTTTCTTCTTGTTTTACAATTTGGTTCCCTTTCTTTTAATTTTTCTTCTCTTGATATTTTTTGACAAATTAGGCATAGGAGGCTTCAATTAGAAAAAAAAATGTTTCTCTCTCTTCAACCAAAGCTTGGTGACTTTATCTCTCCTCTCTCACATACAAGTAATAAAATATAAAAGAAATGAGTTTTTGGATTAAATTTGAAATTACAAAAAATATAGGCACTATATAAGGTAGGGAAAGAAAAGTATAAGGATGAAAAAGAACTCCCCCCTATTCTCTCCTTATTTGACAATTTGGTCCCTTTTCATTGATTTTTTCTTCTCTTAACAATTTTTGATATTGAACATAAAAAATAGTATAAAATGCAACAATTGAAAAAGATTTTGGAGGATCAAATTGTAAAAAAACTTTTGATAAATTGCTACAATGTTTTAGCAAGGCATTTTTCAGTATATTTGGCAACTAAGTTTTTCATCCGTGTGTGATGTCACGGGGTCTTTTAAAAGAAACTAGTATATTGGTCCGCACTCCGCAGCGGGTCAATATTAAATTTTTAAAATATAAAAAAATATAAAAAATATAGAGAATGTTTTTAAGCCCCTTGGGTGTGGCAGTCATGCCAGACCCAAACGACATGAATGTGGCGGCAATACAAGACCCAAGAGTGTTATGTCTGGCGACCATGCTAGACCCAAGAGACTTGGGTATGAGAGTCATGCCACACCCAATAGACTTGGGTCTGGAGGCTATGGTCTGGACCCATGCCTGGGTCTGGCACCAAAAAACGAAAAAAAAATAAGCTTTGCATATACGGGTATCTTTGTATTTTCACACTGTTTTTTAATATAATTTTCTATAATCATGAGGGGCATTCATGTTTACTTGGGTCTGACAACAACGTCAAACTCAGTTTACATGTCAGACCCAAGGCTCTTAGGTCTGGGGTGGTTTTATTGAAAATAAAAAAAATATTATATTAATAAAAAAATAACATGAACACCTGATAATTTAATGATCCAAGGTTCGACGATTATGATAAAAGATTTTGTCACCCCTATAAAGCTACTTTGTAAGAATAAGTTCTCAAATAAAATTAGTAAAAACTTTCTTAGCTATTTTTCAAACTACAAAGTGAGTGTTTTAAAATTTAAAACTATAGTGACCAAAGAGAGATAATCAAAGAAAATAAAAGGATGGAGAGGTAATTGGGTCAGGCGTAGGGGGTGCCAAACCCTAGTCGCTTGGATCTCCTAGAGCCGAGAACCTTGGGTCTGGCACTTGGGTCTGGTAATGGTGTCAGACCCATGTGGCTTAGGTCTAGCAACCAGGCTAGACCCAAGATACTTGGATATGGAAACTCCACCAGACCTAAGTAGTTTGGGTTTGGCGTGGTTTCCAGATCTACTATTAAATAGTTAAAATACATCTTATAATCAAAGGTGCCTGACCCATGTTTGCTTGGGTCTGGAAAATGTGACTAACCCACTTTTACTTGGGCCTGACAACATGCCAGCCCCACGTGACTTGAGTTTGACAATCATGTTTGACCCACTTTTTTTAGGTCTAGAATCATGTCTGACCCATGCTTTTTTGCAATGGGCAACACGATTTTCTAGGAGGAGAGAAGGTAAAGAGGGAGGGAGGGAAAAACCCCCTCCTAGAGCTCACTCGTGGGCCTCTTTGGCACACGCGCCTTGCCACTATGCCTAGGGTGGCGAGGCGCACGAAAGATGCCATGTAAGACGGCTTTCGGTTCTGTTCTGGGACCGTAGGCGCCACCCGAATGATGCGGGTGGCGCTCACCTGTTGGCGCATGCCCAACACCCTTCAACCATTACACAACTCCAACTGTTTCAGCATGTATTTGAAATGTTTCAAAGAAAATGAAAAGACGGAGAAGCCCCCAACTGCATGCTTAACAAGTTTTTTTGGTAAGGACAATTCTATCATTACATTGCTCCAATCCATAGTCATCCGTGTCTAGGTGAACAATAAAAGGGTGAACAGTAAAACCAAGAGGAGTTTTAGTTTTCTTAGTAATTATCAAATGTTTTGTAATTATAATAGATATTCATAAAATAAAAAATCCAATGATTTAAATGATGGAAAAATAATACATGGTTTGGAAGCCTTGCAAGTTTGCAACTATGATGGAAAGCCATTTGCCACCTGGGGCTCCTTAGCTTTTCTTTTGAATCAAAATAAGGTTGCGACTCTTGTATTTAGTTAATCGGCTAGCACTTACATGAGAGCTTTGTTTCCTTCTTTTGCATCTAGCAAAGCTTTGGACTTTGCTTACTTTTCTCGCACTTGCGTGTGAGAAGACTTGCTTCTCCTTTTATATTTTTGGTTTAACCATGTTTTTTTAAAAAATTAACTTTCTTTAGTTTTAACTTATTTTTTTATGTTTTTAAATAGTTTTGATATGCTGACATCTAAAATAAATTTTAAAAAATAAAAAAATATATTATTTTGATGCAATTCCAAGTGAAAAATACTTTGAAAAACAATATCTACCACACTCTCAAACATGAACTTAGAGTTCTTTTCGATAAGTTAAAAAAAGCTTTCAAAAAAAAAGAAGGAAAAGATCTTATCTAAGAGAAATCCTGCATATTAGGTACAACTGATATGTGATTAGAAATAAACAATCATATCATGCCATAAAAGACTTGTATATTTATAAAGAGATAGAATAGATGTTCATGGATAGGTAGACATTCCATTGATTCTAAGTTTTGGGGCCAAAAAAGCTCGTCGATCCAAATGAATCATTCTTCTGCTCTCTTTTCACCCCTTCCCTTAAAATTGACGTATAGGGCCCATTTGCTTTGCGTGCGAGAAGGCGATGGTGTGTAGCTTTTTATTCATGTATTTCTTTTTTGTTTTGATAAACAAAATGTTTTTTTTATTAGCAATATGGTTTTTTGAATAAAAACTTAAGATAATTAAAATAAAATTTTATAAAAATAAAAATGAATGGAATTATAAAATATATATATCTTTTCAATTAAAACTTCCTTTCTTATTAATGTATTTCTTTTTTGTTATGACAAAAACATGTTTTCTAAATAAAATTTTATTATGATTTAAAAAGTAAGTTTCAACCAAAGAATAATAATAAAAAACTCATGTCCCAATAATTTGTGCATGGCTATGAGAAAAAAAAAGAATAATTAATTTGAGAAGTTTATATAAAGAGTTTATGCTTAAAAAAACAAAATAGACAGTTTATTCTTATTGAATACCTATGAACAATTTTTTTAAAAAAACATTATGCGTATTAGTGCATATATAATTATTCATAAAACACTTTTTAATATTGCCATAAAAAGGTTTGATTTTATTTAAAAACAATGGTATAATCAGATAATTTTTCAAAAGAAAATTACCTTGACTCTCTTAATATTTAAGCGTGATAACACTTTGCCTGTATCTTTTCAAAAATTACACTTTACATCCTATTATTTATATAGTTGACAAAACTTTACATACTGAGTTAGACATGCGCAAAATCATTAAACAAAAAAGTTTAACAATATTATAGAAATGCCATTTTCACCAAAACTAAGCTTATCCAATTCTCTTGCAACCGAAAGCATGCATGCATACCTAGGTAGAAAGTAGAACTTCCCCTAGTTTTGATATGTAAATTTCCATATTTCTCCTATAGAAAATAATTTCAAAGAGCACAACTTTATAATTGTAAACATTTACCTTCATTGATTTTTTTAGTGTTGATCTTATTCTAGAGAACAAGATTTTTACTATGATAAAGGCTTAGCCTCATCAAGCAGGACATGTTATTATTATTCTCATTTTAAATTTTGATACTAAAACAAAATCTCGTAGCACCTCCTCACTAAGAGTGTTTGTTTTTGTGATAAAAAAAAGCTTTTGAATTTTTTTTACTTAAAATTAAATTTTTTATATTTTTAAATCATTTTGATGTGTTGATGTTAAAAATAAAGTTTTAAAAATGAAACAAAACATTATTTTTATGCAACAAAACATTATTTTTTATGCATTTTAAGCAAACAAATATTTTAAAAAGGAATCGCTACCTAAAAGTATAGTTATTAAATCCGGCTCGGGGGTTGACCTGGCAAAGGGGCCGGGTCCAGGGTTTCATAGGTCAACCCGGGTCAACTTAGGTCAATCCGGAAAAATTAAAAAAAATTAAAGTTTTAATATTTTATATGAAAACATTAAGAAAAAAAATCTATATAAATATAGGCTATACATATTGTAAATAATGAAGTTTAAAAGAATATATTAAAAAGTTTTTTATCCCACATTGAAAAAACATAATTTATTTCTTGGGAACATAGAGTATATATACTAATGGGTTTCAAATCCCACATTAAAAAGATACTATGTTATCCTTTCAAGTTGAAGTATTTAAATCAAAAATTTTTTTTATCCCATATTGAAAAAAGATAACTTTTTTCTTGGGAACATAGAGTACATATACTGATGGGTTTCAAATCCCACATTTAAAAAAAAAAACATCAGATCTTGCCCGGGTCACGGGTTGACCCGCCGGGTCGACCAAATTTGGCTGGGTCGTAGCACCGACCGGTCTTTTGACAAACCCGAACCGGTCAAGCCCCCGGGTCCCGGGTCAACCCGTCGGGCCGGTCCGAGATTAATAACCATGCCTAAAAGTATAAGCTTAGTGAAACATGAAGCCTTAATGGAGGGTATTCTGGTACAACATGGTGGTGTAATTGATACATTCCAAACCTGATACCTCAATTGCTATAATCTATTTATTTCTCAAAGGTCTTAGTGTGTGTTTGGTATTGTGGTAGGTTTGTAATTATTATTTAAAAAAATAAGTTAAAAAAGCTATAAATTATATAAAAAAATTAATTAAGATTTCAAGAAAGAGTTTGGAACAAAACTATGGTATCTGTTGATTAACCAAACACTTTTAAATATGTGATTAGGACAAAACATAGACCTTACCACAAAAATAAATGAATCCTTAGCCCTACTAAAAACATGAATCTTCTTCTCATAAGCACTCGTCATGTGTATCTTCTCCATCTTTAGTAGTTCTTTCTTATCAATTGACCTAATTCTACCACTTCATGTTTTTTCTTCTTAACCCTATTAACAATTTTAAAATGAAATAAGATCCATAAGTTTTAAATATTATGGTAAAAATGAAAAATCTAAGTCACTGAGTCAAAAAAACTCTTTTGCTTTCATAAAATATAAGGAGATGATTTAAAAGTTAAAAACATCGTTGTTGTATTTGCCTAAATAACAATAGACCCATAATTTTACTTTGATAGTCCCTACAATAAAACAGGTAATCATAGTAAGAATATGTGAAGATAGATGTAAGTAAAAAAAGAGAGATGAAGAGATAGAATAAAATTCCAGCTCTCTCCCTAATCATAGAGAGGAGAGGATTGGCGATTAGATGTTCAATAAGAGAAAATATATGGAGAAAGAGGGGGTGATTGTTAGGAGAAGAGAGGAGAGCATACGTTTAGGGAGAAAGAAGAGATGAAGAGAGAGAAGGGAGATGAGAAAGAAATAGAAGGAGAAGAAAGAGAAAAAAGAAAAGTTAAAAAAAGTTAAGGGATATTTTAGTCTTTTTATTAATATTTGAATCTAGTTTTGACCATAAACCAGCTATTGATCTAATAATTGAAGAATTGAAAGACAGCGCCGCACTTAATGCATAACATACATCGTTAAAATAATTAGAACAATATAAAAGGCAAGATAATATTGATGCAAATTCATAAACACCAAATAAAGCTATCAAAACAACAATGTAAAAGTATAATCTACAACTATTAAAATGAAAGCACAAAACCAAATAACATCGCAAGCAAGAACCAAAAGAACCCATGCATGAGAACACTGGTAGACCCCCTTGTATCTTGTCTAGATTTTAAATTGTGTGAAACCCAAAGAACACAGCGCAACTCTAATCGTATTGATCCAGTAGCTAATTGTAGAAACAAACAAAGGACAATTATGGTCACAATTATAATTTAAAAGGACAATTGAAGAAGAATTGAAAAAACACACCTTTTTTAGTAGCAACACACACACATCAGATGGCATAACAACCACATATATGCTTCAACTCCAACCTTTGTGTTCTCATCTCAGCTTCTAAGCATTCCTACAATGCATAATCCAAAACTAATATAGTTATCGATATCTATTTTCTCATAATATAGTAATTCTTATTATAGGATTAAAATTTATAGAATGTTTAATCTAAAGAAACATATTGGTATTGACCAAAGAACACTTTACACTTACTATATTTGACTCGTTCGTAGATTAAAATTCTAGAAATCAACCACATGAACTAAATAGAGAGTATGCCACCTACAATTTTAAGGCGACTATCCAAAAAGCTGGTGTGATGTTGTCTTCCACCCTAACACCCATACTGTGAAAAGGGAAATAAAGAAGCCAATAACTATGAATGATATTCAATCAAAAGTATTGAAAATAACAGGAAAAAAATAGATGCACACCAGCTTCACCAAATTATTGATATTGAATTCCTAGCTAAGCAATACCTATAATTATGGTGTTCATTCTTTTAATTTTTTTACCAAGTAATACAAGCCATTGTTATATTATTACAAACATAAATTTATGAAAACTGCTCTATAATCAACTGCAATATACCACCAACATTCAACATGTCTTGAATATGATGAGTTATTGATTATATAATAATTATAAACAAAATTAACAGATTACTTTTGCAGTAAATAACATATAGGGCATGCCCTTACATTACTGGTATCCTACCATGAATAATGGATGCCTCAACTACTCTATGTTATAATTTTACTTCCTTTTCCATAGTTGCATATTTGACCAAATAAAAGTTATTATAATCAAAAGTTTTTAACAAACATTTAACATGAAAGGGGGGGGGGGCGCATTATAAAGTATGTACTGTCTAAAACCAACCTAATCATTCATACAAAACCATGTAAAGCAATAAAACACAATGCTAAAAATAAGCAAGAAAAAGGCCAAAGTCTGGCCACCTTTAATCCCTATCAAAAAATATAATGCATGAGCAGAATGTTTTTGTTTTCATACCTTTTTGCAAACACCTAATATGCATGAGAGAAATAAAGCAATGCCTGGAAACAAAGTCTCACCTCCTGTTTTTCCTCACTACACTTCCCATCTTCATTCTCAACAACCCCTCTCATTTTCTTCTTCACATATCCTACCTTGATTTTCTCACCTAATTTATCTTCTTCCACGTTCTCCATCTCTTTCTCCCCTCCATTCTCAATAAACTTCACCCTTTTCTTCTCTCTCACCATTGAAAAAACCTAATTTTTGCTTTTCTTTTGAAGTTCATGCCTTACCATCTCTCTCTTTCGCCTTTGTAAAAAGTCAACAACCCCATCTCTCTTTCTCTTTCACAAACTCCACGTTACCGCCCTTACCTAATTCATCTTCTTCCATGTCCTCCACCCCTTTCTCCCCTTCATTCATAATAACCTTTACCTTTTTTTTCCCTCTCACAATTGAAAATAACTAATGTTTACCTCTCTACCAAAATCCACGCCTCACCCTTTCTTTTTGTGGTTGACTAGCCTACTATTAAAAAAAACTTAAAAGCCATTAGACTTTTATTGTACACACACTCAATTTAATGTGGATTCGAATGTTAAATTGACCATTTTCCCCCTACCATAAAAAAACAATTTAGCTTAGTTAGGAAGGTAATTTGGTCTTTCCATTAGGATACAAATTTCATTATGAAGTTCATCAGGGATATAATAGTCAGTTCATATTTTTGTTGCATAATAAAATTACTAACTTGCCCTTAAAATTTATTTTCATTTAATTAGTAATGAAAGGCGTGTTTGGGTCTTTTTTTTAATTCTAAAATTGGAATGATTAAATTTCCCTTAAAATTGAATTTTCTAAGTCGTGTGTTTAGGGGTGTTTCTGTCATTTCCTATGAGTTTTTTTGTGTTATTATTAAGTTTGGTTAGGGACAATCTAGTCCTTTTCAATTTTTTAAAATTATTAAAAAAAATTTGATGGTGCATGCTACCCACACGCCAAAGTGTGGAGCACCTTTTCGCTCTTCTAGCGGTGTGTGAACTGGCCTTCTATAAAGGAATGTCAACTTCTATGATGGTGTTGGAAGCGTCATGAAGCCCCTTTCCTCGTGGGGTGGCATGTGTGATAATTACGATGATGGTTTATCATCGGCCGCTCTTTTCTTTTCTTTTCTTCTTCTCTCTCCTCCCTTTGAATTTTGTGCAGGCCATTAGAAAAATCTTGTTTATCCTTTTATTTTATGATATTTAAGGTTCGACCCTTAATGTTTTGATTTCTAATTTTGATTTTTAGCTCTTTTATCTTTCTTTTTTTAATTTCATCTTTAGATCTATGATCTTGATTTTTTATTTTTCTCGATTTTGGTTCTCATTCTCTTGATTTTAAATTTTTCTTTTCAATTCTTTTATTAATTTGATTTTGTTTTCAATTTTTCCCTTCAATTCAAAATTTTATGTTGTCCTCTTATTTTTTTTCTTTTCAAACGAGGTCCTTATTCTATTAATTGTTATTGTTTAAAATATTTTTTTAGTAATTAATTTTTTTATTTCATCATTTGACACTTGATTTATTAGGAGCTAATCTTTGTGGTTTTTCCCAATGTTTTTAGACTTGACCCTGAAGTCGATCTAGGGCTAGTACTGGGTCATGGGTCAAGTGAGTTAGCCCAAGTTAACCCAAGTCAACCAAATATTTTGGTTTTATAAAAAAAAGCAAAAATGACATCATTTTGAAAAATAAAGAAAAATAGTCAACGAGTTTTGACTGGGTTTCCCCTAGTTGACAAGGTCATGCATCAACCTGAGTTTTTGATTGTTTCATACTGAATCAATTCTCCCATAATTTATTTTGAAATTCATCCCAATCTTAGCCTTGGGTCACCATGTTCACAGATTGTCCGACCTAAACTCGTCCTGACCTAAGCCCATCGGGTTAAGCTGAGTTTTAAAATAGTTGTAATCCACATAAGGTGCTTTCAATTTTGTCATTAGCTTGGGTCATGAGTTTGAAAAGTTAACACAAGTTGACATCAAATTTTTTTCAATTACATATGTCAAAGTTGGTCGTTTTGAAAAATGATTTTCTTTATTTTCTTTAGTTTCCTTTTAATCATGTTATTTCCATCAAATGATCTAGATAGGAGGTTTGGTTGGGTTGCCCGGGTTTCTTTTGAGGTTGCTTTTTTTTTAGCCTTTTCGGTTTTGTCCTTCAAAATTCAATTCTTTTTAAAATTAAACTTCATCCTTTTTCCTATTTTCCTTCTATTAGGTTATTTTGTTCACTAATTCTTTTTAAAATTAAACTCCATCCTTTGATGATCTCACTCGCGAGTTTTGAGTTGAAATATTATAATTCAATTATTATTTTTTTGTTCACTGACAATCGTTATTTTTTTCAAAATTTGTTTTCCATGATGTCGATTTGTAGATTTTTTTACCTTCTTTAAAATACATTGACAGCGCTTGAGCATCATGTTTTTAGATTACAAAAATTTCAGCCTGTCCCGCGCGGAGTGCTGGCCACCTTTCTAGTATTAACTAATTTGTTTCACTTAATTTATTTATTTTCTAAACTATAAAAATAAGCAAAAGAATGAGAGATTGTCAAACAACTATTAATGATGGTTTTACGACCATTAATGACCATGAACTATTAATATGATGGTTTTGCAATCATTAATGACCATCTTAAAAGAGTTTACATTGCTTTCAATTAATAACAATATTTGGTGCCTGCGCTTCGCTACGGGGCCAAACTATATTTTTGCGTAAAAAATAATATTTAGTTACCACAAGTGTGTTTTAAAAAAGAAAAAAAATACATGACTTGAATCATAAACCTGACTGGATCAAATAAGCTAGCTTTAATTCAATTAGATGAAAGTTACCACAAGTGTGTTTTAAGAAAGAAAAACAACACATGACTTGAATCATAGACCTGAATGGATCAAATAAGCTAGTTTTAATTCAATTAGATTAAAAAAAGGAAATAATAATAGATGAATCAGATTTAAAAAGAAAAGTGATTAGGATAACTTGAGGAAAAACTATATTTTTTTTCAAATGAGAACAAACGATGTATCTTCATTTACAACTCATTAAATATGGAAGAATGAAATGGGATAAAAAAAAAATGATATAAAAAATCCGGTCTTGGTTATCTTAGGCATCATGACAAACCTATCACCCCGATAATCAAGGTCGAGCCAATCTGAGATATCTTGCCAAACCCGCAGTCCAGATCATGAGATTGGAATAACCCGATAAAAGATAAAGAAAATTTCAAAGCTTTTTTTTAGAAAAAAACAATGTTAACTTTTTAAACCCGTGACTCGGGTCATTAAAACCATACTACTTACCTTATTTGAAAAAAATCATGAAATCCAATTCTCAACTAATCAAACATTGAAGGATAAAATTAAAAAAAATTAATTATACAAAAGCATTAAAAAAATATATCAATTAAAAGAATAAAGATCAAAATCCAAATACCAAATAAATTTTATATTTGATTAAAAGGTAAAATTGAAAAGAAAAATCAATTTGGCAAAAGGACCAGAAAAAAATCAAAAGAATGAGAGCCAAAATTGACATAAAAATTAAAAACAAATTTATGATTGAAGGGTGAAATTGAAAAGAAAAATAACTTTTCCAAAAAAGGCCAAGAAAAAAAAATAGAAATCAAAACAATGAGGACCAAATTAAAAAACACAATCCATAAATTTGAATTGAATGATGAAATTAAAAACAAATAATTGAAAACAAATAAAATTTCTACAAAAAAGCCAAGAACAGAACTTAGAAATCAAAAGAATAAGAACTAGAGTTGAAATACCAACAATAAAGAGGTCCAAGTTTTTTTATATTTGTGCAAATACCAAAATTTTCCTTAGTTGACATTATAATAATGAAAAAACCATTATGCAAATACAAAAATGGCCATTGATGACATATTTAATTTTTTTTGCTTTAAAAAATATTTTGGTTGTTTCATTATGCAATCAACATGGGAAAATATTTATTTATCCCGTTCAATTTAGTAATGATGAATGAGCCTTATTAAAAGACTTTAATGCCCTTGATAGTTAGTGTTATGTTTTTTCGGTAAAGAGACAATGGAACACCCTATAATTTAATACATTCTTAAAAGAACTTTGAGCCTTGACTTAAGAAAATGAGTATTTTGTTTTGCCAAACTTATCTAGGACTTACTGAAATTTTAGCAGAGTTTCTCCTATATCGGGAGGTCCCAAGTTATCGACAATCATCTTGTACACACCTTATACTCATCTCTCAATCATATCATAATCATATTGAACCTCAAATAGTACTTCATTCATGGTACATGCATAACCTTTCGTATATTCATTTCTTTCTCATTAACACACATAATTTAATAATAAATGGAAGTAATCAAACATTAAGATTACAAATACAAAATAGTACCGTTTTATATCCCGACACTTAATGTAAAAGGAGTGTTATTACATATTACGATATTTAGTTCCTTAGAGACAAAATACATTAATGTTCATTTTCTTCTCTAATCATACAAAAGGAGACTAGAGGGCCTAAAACACTACTCCCAGCGTGAATGTGAAGGACCTGCAATTTCATAATCTATAGAATAAATTAGTAAGAATAAAATATAGCATAGAAGGAAAATCACACAATACATGCACATATAATTAAACATATATTCAATGATACGCAATCATAGTTCTTTGAAATTCTCATTTAACCTTCTATTATTACATCTCTATTCATCATTCCTAGAATTGTTCAACATTTTCATTTTGTGTCTTGTTTCACCTTACGAGCACATTTAATTCGTTATAATATATACCATGTGACTTCTCTCTCTCCTTTTCTTTATATCAATTTTAATAACAACATCTATTATACCTATTATGGCTCTTCCATATAAATTGTCAAACTCATTATGTTTTTTTTATCCAATTTTGATTTATAAATATATTCAACTTACATATTTCTTGTGTCTATTTTGGCACCTTCCAATGTTTCTTTAGATTTTTAGTAAAATCTCCCTTTATCATGGAACCTATAATCATTTTCACAATATTCATATCCAGTCCATTTTCAATTAATATGAATACCATACATACATCAATTAATCAATCTATTTAATTCATCAACCTAATCTCATTTGGCCACCATAGTTAAGGCCAAATTTCATTATCCTTCACTCATATGGCAGACTAATTATACAATTCTTCATTTACTTTCTCACATCATTCTAAATAGTAACCAAATTACTTGTTGTTGAATACCGCGTGTCTAGCGTATGAAAATGTTAACCTTGTTGATTCACTTTCTTTATATTCTAAATATTATAACAAGTTGTTTATGTACGTCTTCCATGTTTGAACCAAGCCCTCTAGGATCTTATACATTAGGTAGAACAATTGGTAGTCATTATCGTAGGTCGTTTCATCACTATTATTAGCATCTTATTACACTATTACAATTACCACCAAATTCTTATCATGTTAGCAACAACACAAAACCTCAATACAACATATTTACATTATTAGTTATAATTTCCTTTTATATCCTCCATGTGCACACGATTCTCAAATTGTATCAATTATAATTCATAAAATAATTCAATATATATATATATATATATTATCAAAGAGTCACTTGATTTGTCTGTTTGTAGCATCAAGTAATATTTGTAGAAAAAAGCCTAAAACAATGGGCCTCTAAAATAAAGGGACTCGAAACAGTTGAGTCGAAAAGATATGGGCTCTAAACAGATGAGCCTGAAATACTCGTTTTTTTTAATGTCTCTTGATAGGTGATAGAATGCCAAAGCAGTCATCTTCATTATCGTCTCCAAGGGAAATGGTAGGAGAGGTCGAGTCAGATGAGTTGGATTGGAACAAGACTGTTTTAGGGTCTTGGCTTTGTATAATGTCTTGTACTATTTGGAGGTATTCTTTCTCAGTTCTAGCGGAGGCAAGGAGAGCTGTCGTTTCAGCCTTCCGGGCTAGAAATTTTGATTGAGGATGATAATCAATGATGGGAGATGTTTGATGCTTCTGTAGCCATTCCGTAACAGCTAATTTAGAACTTTTGGATTCGGCTACAAAGGAATCCCACCATTTGATTTTGAATTTGCGGACAAGTACTGGATGTCCGTTTTGGAGATTGTAATCATAGAACCATGAACATACCCATAGAACAAAAAACTTTGTCCAGCAAATGAGAAAGGAAGGAAATTTCCTTTCAGAAGGGGTTGGTTGAAAATTATTTTTGAAATGGAGGTAACCATTTTCAACCAGAGGATGTTCCTTTTAGAAGGGGTTGGTTGAAAATTATTTTTGAAATGGAGGTAACCATTTTCAACCAAAGGATGTTCTTTGAGGTAGTCAACATGACATCCAAAATAGTCCCACCATTGGAGGAACCAGAGGGCAAGGTTTGTAGTATTCATGACACTATGAAAGTAGAAAAGCTAAGAATGGTTATGGTTTTGATTTTGTAGGAAGAAGGCATTGAACCATGCCTGTTGGTAATCCCAATACGTGTAGGTGGTATTGAAATCTTGGTAACTTGTACGGAGGTGTATGGGAAAAAAGAGAGGTTGATGTAAGGGTTGTCCCCAATCTTTAGTATGGAGAACTTTGTGAATGATCACCCTGAACCGACATATTCTACATGCATCATTCACAAAGTTCTCCCGATGACCCAAAAAGATGCCGACCAGGGACCCTCCACCTGCACAGCTTTCCACGTGTTAGGGTTAGGGGAGGAGAGGAGTCCCTAGGGTGGTAAAGGGGAGGCTGAACAGTGGCCGCCCCGTCCACCCTACACCCCTGTGCCATTGACTGGGCAGGGGTGTAGATCTCCTTTTCTCCCTTATAAATACAGGGGAGAAAGGAGACACAAAAAAAAAGGGAGCGGGAGAGAAACAGAAGGTTAGAAAAAAAGAAGAAAAACAGAGTAAGAGAGAGAGAGAGCAAGAAAAAAACAGAGAAAAAGAAAAAAAGAGAGAGACGAGAGAACACAAGAGAGGAGAGAAACGAGAGAGGAAAAAGGAGCAAAAAGGAAAGAAAAAGAAAAAATAGAGGAAGGAGAGGAAGAGGAAGGAGAAGCTCTGCCGGCCACCGCAGTCCCTCCATCGCAACAACATCACTGCCGCCACCAGCAGCACCGCCTCGACGCCACCCCAGGTAACCTCCTGTTGCCCCGGTTTGTTTCTTCTTGCTCAGCCCCTGCCTGCATTTACACGCAGAACGTGAATAATTCACATTCTGCAGCAAATGGTGAGGAGGCTGGTTACTGTGCGTGCACAGTAACCAGCTTTTTTGGTTTTGGGCCGGGTCAGGCCCAGCCCACTGATCTGGGCTGGGTCCGGCCCATTTCAAAAAAAATTAAAAGAACAAATATTTTTTAATATTTGTGATTTCCCCATTTTTTTATTATGCTTTGTTTAATCTCAATCTATTTTTTTTGTCATTTCAACAATACGAATCCGGTATTAAAATACCCGGTTTTTGTCAAAACTTTCAAAAATACAAAAAACATTTAGAAAAAAGAAAAAAAATATTTTTGTGCATACGGCTAAGTGTCTCAAAGCTAAAAAAATACTATTGTGTTTTTCATACACCAAAAAACAATGTTTTGACATGCATTTTGTCTTTAATAACTAGTTTATTAAAGTCAAGAGAACACTGACCAAAATTTCAAAAACAACAAAATTTTTATTTTTGTCTTTTAGTATCCGGGGTACGACATTACACGTAATACGTATTTTGAATATTAAATTCTGTTTTTTTAGACGTAGAATGGTTAGGTTTTACTCTTAAGATAAGAACCTCCTTATTGAGGAGAGCTTTTCTTGAACCGTAGACAGACCGACAATGAGAAAACATAAAAAAGACCTTAAATTTTATCAGACAACAAAATAATGCAGCTTACCTTAGGTAGGGCGTAGTTGGGGTGCTAATACCTTCCCTTTACGCAACTAGTCTCCGTACCCGATCTCTGAGACCAGTCAAGGTTCCTAGTGACCAGAATACTAGGTGGCGACTCCCAGTCCATATTTTACTGATAAGAGACAAGAATTCCTTATCTCTCCATATTTGCCAGATAGACCACATTCCATTTTACCTGAGATTGGTGGACGATCGCCGCGATGCCGCACACGTGCGACATCAGCAATGACTACATATGCCAAATTTTTCCAAAGCACACTCAAAATGATTCCTTATATCATAATTCAATTTACAACATCCCTTACTATGATTTCCCATTCCAACACAACCAAAGTATTAATCAATCACTATTCTTTATAGAATTTAACTATACCATCACTTATTAACACATCAAACATGACTCAAACACAACACAAACAATTCTCAAACACTTCCATCATCATTAAACCCACTGCAATTATCCTTAGTCCCAAAACATACTTTTTACACAAAACATCAAATTCTCATTCAATATTTCTCAAACCAAACTTAAAACATTATTCTGTAAATTTAGAATTCAATAAATCCAAATGTCGGCATTATACATCATCATCATTAGAATAACATATCCAAGATTGGCATACCTTCAACGATTAAATCTCCCTATATCATAACAATATCGAACTGACCTAAAAATTGAAGACCTACTATTCAGGATGTACAATTTTCTGGTAGGAGTGTTTGTTTCCGATCTTAACCGTTCAGAATTTATATAACATATGGATGAATAACATATCCAAGATCCATACCAATCCAACGGTGCAAAGATGATATAACCGTCGACGAACGAGGCTGTCTTGAAGGGTGATTTTCCAAAAATGTTTCTCCAGTGACAACTCTCAAATGAAGTCTGATATTGACAATCTGTCCTGTGAAAATGTAGGTGACATTAACCATAATAACATATCCAAAAAGCAATCTAATCCAACGGTGGAAAGCCAAGATATGGCTGCCGA
>Ga0307517_10006129_pt1 | contig 17909 bp, 14 predicted proteins | sample 23_EM_MG_FD_194515 | JGI IMG/M metagenome (GOLD analysis project Ga0307517, IMG submission 194515) | Populus trichocarpa ectomycorrhiza microbial communities from riparian zone in the Pacific Northwest, United States - 23_EM | ecosystem: Host-associated > Plants > Roots > Unclassified | place... | reverse complement strand
AGCAAAATCCGACGGTGGTCAGAGGAGTGATGGGTGGTGGTGGGGTAAGGTGGGTTTCAGTTTAGGGTTGGTTTGGGGAGGTCGTGGGGTGGTGTGTGGGGGGTTTTTAGTCTTGTTGGTGTTGAATCGAACAACATATCTGAAAATTAGCAAAATCCGACGGTGGTCAGAGGAGTTATGGCTTCGACAACACTGCTCTCTCTCTCTCTAAAATTTTTTGGATTTTAGAGAACTTCTCTTGCCTTTCACGGTCATATCCTCTTGGTAGTCCAAACCTGCAACCTTTATGGGATTCAGTTCCTTTCCATCCCTAGACCAGTTCTCTAAATCATTATGCCTGGAAAGGTCATTCTTCAAGGGGATTCACGATTGATTCAGCTTGAGAGACTCTCCAGGATACCAGACCCGAAGACACTATGCACCATTTACCCTGGTTCTCGGGCCATGTCCCAGGGCATTCCTTCATCCTTTGGCTTGCTTCTTTAGGTCGGCTTCATTCTATGGATGTCCTTTCTCATTATCCCATAGCCTGTGTCATGACATGGGAAAGAATTGAAATAACCCCCTGAGCTCTCAGATCCTTTCCTTTTTGCTGCAAATACTTCCGAAGTCCCCCCCACCCTGTGTCATTTCCCTATTTTCCTTCCCACTTTTTTGTCGGTGGCTTCCTGCTTGCATGGACCTGTGCTTGCTGCTCTGGGATTTCAGTATCTGGAGATTCTTTCCCTCTTTCCAGTTGTCTTTTTACATTACAACATTAAAGAGCTTGTTGTTATCAACCTTGAAATAATCCTTCATTACAAGCCTTCGATGTTTTTGTGCTTGGCTTGCCTGGTAGCAGTTGAAAACTGAGATATTGAAAATTAATAAAACTAACTCTATTTGGGCTCCTTTAATATAGAATTTGTTGTTTTTCCCCTTGCAGTGCTGAATTTGGTAAAATCATGGGAATATCTTTCAAAGTGGCAGTGGATGCACTGGTGGAGGATATGGAAGCTCAGTGTCAGTCCACTGGGGCCAGTCTAACATCGGGGATGCCACTGGCAAAACTTCTATCACGAGTTATGCAGATGGTACCATCGTTACTCCGTGAAGCAAGCCAAAACCAGTTTATCAAAATCATCCGGACTGTACCAGAAGTTGAACTGTTCTTCACTCTCCTCTATGCAAACAACCTTGTAGACTAGTGAGCATGATTGTATCCTAATCCATGCCCCTTTTTTTTGAGTTTTGGCATTCATACAAGGGGTGCCGGCGCTAAAATTTGCATGGTACCAGGCTTGGGGTCTGCAAATGTGAACTGCTTGAAAGGATTCAAAAGAGAGTCAAAAGATATTTCATTGAAATTGTAATTCTTTATTAACTCTTAATATCTTCATTGAGTGCTCTACCATTGTCATGTGTCATTTGCTTTGGGACGGATGCTGTCTTTTTATGCTGTTAAAACTGGAAAAATGACAGAAGTAGAAAGTCTCAAACTATGCATGAAGCACAAGAGTGTTTTGTCCCTATCTGGCATGTCTTTGAAGAGATTTCATTTCAGTTGTGCGACTATCTTGTTCTCTCTCCTGGTGGGCCTGCTATTTTTTTTTTGGTAAAGATGCTTGAAGGGAACCTGCTCTTACCATTTCTGATGAGGCGCTTCCTTTTTCAAAGTGGCTGCCATCCGAGTAATTTTTTTTAGATTAATATGGGTATTCAGATCAGTTTGCATATACTTTAACTAATTTTACGAGCTTTAAAATTAATAATTATATAAGCTTTCAGTTGTAATTTGTAATTAATAAAGAGTAAATTTAAAATTTAATCAGCTAAACTATCATTTAGGGTTTGTTTTATCGAATAATTTTCTAAACCAATGTGAAGCGTCGAGTGAATGATGGAAGTTTAAAACCTATTTGTCAGTTTAGGGATGACTAATGGACTAGCTGAAATCTTGGCCAAAACAGTGATTCTGGTCTTCAATGAATAGGAGTATCCATTGAACATGCTCTACCTGTCAAAGCGGTTGAATTGTACAATCATTTTCTAAATTTGTACGTCCTGAATTAGTCATTTTAATTCATGCTTGCTAAATTATTTTAATGGTCGTCTTGGCAATATGACATAAAACACCCCACAGTCAAGGACTTGAAGTCAGTAAAACAAAACAAAAAAGAGACCAAATTCGCGTTAGGAGAAAAAAGGCCTTCCATTCCGCTCTCATTGGTTTGTGATGTGTTTGGAGAATGCTCGTCGGACCTAAAATAAGTTTTAGTTAAATGAGCCAATCTTAGATCATTTACTAGCTCCTTTGTTTTTGTATCATGGGTAAAATTATTATTTTTAATTAAAAAAATATAAAGATAAAACCTAATGCAAATTACACAATATTTTTAAAATATTAAGATTGTGATATATCAAATAATATGTTTTTCTTAAAAAAATATTAAGACAGTAATATATTGAATTGACCAGAGCCAACCTTTATTAACTAGCAAAACATATAATTCAAGTCATGAGATCTTGACAACTCTATAGAATATAAATATAAAAAAATAGAAAGCTCAATTCTAATAAACCAAATACTGAAGGATGAAAAAAAAAAAATCAATTTAAAAAAAGAGCCCAAAAAAAAGCAACTTGAATAATCATAGGTAAATAGATAGGCTAAACCCGTGACCGAGCCATGAAAATAGAATTACTCCATAGAAAAAAAAAATACAAAGGTCAGTTCCTAATCAACCCATTGTCGAAGTAAGAAAATGACAAGAGAAAATCAATTTAAAAAAAACACAAAAAAAGTAGTCTACTTAGGCTAATCCACTAAATTGGCAATTTCGATCATAATACCAGGATAACTCTATAGAAAAAACTATGCTTTAAAAAAAATTAAGCGATAAAAAAATTTGTCTTGTCATATTCTAAAAAATAAAATAAAATTAGTGTATGATTTTTTTAAAAAAATAAGTTCTTCTATTTTATTTAAATAAAGTTATAAATAAATTAAAGGAAGCCCTTTTAAAAGGAGTCTGGAAGCCTGGATCATCTCCTAGGTCCAAAAGCAAGGGCAAACCCATGCACCAACACAAATTTTTTTTCTTGCTTTGTTGAGTGGATGACGCGACCAAATTTTTTTTTAGGTGACGTAGATGACCTTTCATCTACATCTCCAGTTGTCAGCGACCTATGGATCACCAAGTAAATAAGTAGGGGTTTTTCACTCCTAAAAATATATTTTTTAACCCTTTTGTTTACCTAAAACAAATCTATAAAACAACCTAGAGACCTACATAAACCCTTTTATGCCTCAAACAACCAAAAAATCGATCCAAAAATAAATAATCATGTCACAAGTCTCTCTCTTGAAAGGGATGTCATATGAGAAGAGAATTAAGGCATACGAGATTTAAAAGGGTGACCATTAGAATTATTGTTGTTGTTAGATGAAACACAACATTTTACTTAGTTTCTTTTCTTTTAAATGAGTTTTATAGTTAATTCCATGTTTTGGCTTAAATTTATAGAAGAGTTGTTTAAATTTATTTGTAACTAATTTGGTAGAGAGAATGATTATCCAAATAAAGAACAATTTCTGATAATCTCTCATATTTCCTTCATCTCTCATTCTTTCTTTTTCTATGTGTTAGTTGTATACACTCTGTTTTCATTTCTGGCATTGGCATCGAGTCATTCCTTTTCATAAAAATACTTGGAAGTAATCCAAGTAGGCACCATTCTTATTAAGCTTGTTCTAAGTGGTATTAGAGCAAAAATTATGTGGACTTGAGAAATGACCCCTGTCACCCGGTCCCAAGATTTTAAAAGGCTCAAAGATTCCCTTGAAATTATCAGTAAGGAACAAGCACAAAAACATGAGCAAGCTATGAAGTAGTTGAATTCATAGAGGCAAAAACTGGAAAATACAAGATCTAGTCATAAAGCTAGGTTTGGGGAATTAAAAGATCTTATTAATGGGTCTTACCAACAAACTTTCACTTTACAAACTTTACAGCAATTAACAGGTGAAACTAGTGCTACTAAAGATAAACAAGTTTTTCATGAAGGTGATTCTGTTGTTAAAATCGGTCTGACTTGTAAATAAAGGCATAACCACTACAAGGTATATAAACCTACATATGATTTTCCTAACTTTGACGGTGAGGATGCGTATAAGTGGTTTTGTAAGTGTTATCAATATTTTGAAGTGGAAGTTAAGGATTTTGAGAATATTAGGTTGGCTTCTTATTATATTGATTGTGTGGCCCTTTATTGGCACAAAAATTTCATGAGAAGCCTAAGAAATTTGGAAGTAACTTGGAATGGATATATGGAGGCATTACGTGCTAGGTTTGGGGGTTAGAAGGACCCATTAAAGAAGCTTTTTGGATATTAGATACATGGAGAATTTATAGACATACATTCAGGATTTTAACATATTATGAAATAGAGCAAAGATTACAAAGAAACAAGTATTGGTGTTCTTTATAGGAGGTCTTGAGGTTGAAATCAAGAATTTAGTCAAGATGTTTGAGCTTAAAGCATTAAAATAAGCTAACAACCTAGCTTGTTTACAAGAAAACACCCTTTTCTATAGATGCACCTATCAAAATCCCTTTGAATACTCATTCCAAATCACAACATAAACTACCTAAATCAAACTTAATCCCCATCAAACTCCCTATAAAAGCTCACCCTTATTAATCACTAACAGACTAAAACCTTATTAAAATGGCCTATTACCCACTCTAACCTAAAATTATACTAACAAACATGGTTGTCAAAAACATGTTTTGACTTGTAAAATCATACGATTTTACGAGTCAAAACATATAAAACGTGTAAAATTGGGGTTAAAACTTAAAAACCAGTAAAATTAATCAAACTTGGTCAAACTTGCATAAAATCGGGCCAACTAGTAAAAAACATTAAATGCGTACCGATATCACTATTTCACATGAAATTTAAAAGAGTTGTTGCCTGTGCTGACTCAGCACTCCCCTTTCCCACGAGCTCCCACTTCCCAGTCCCTACTGGCCACTCCCCCACCCGACACTCCACCCTTTCCCCAAATCGCCAGCAGATTAAGAAATCAGATTAAGAAATTGGTTGATTCGGTTCCATTCTCCACTCTCCAGCAACGCCTCTGATCTGAATCTAATTGTCTCCACTCTCCACTCTTTCAACTGGTTTTGCTTGCTATCGAGATCTAGAGCGTTCTTTACGAGATGAAGGTAAGAATTTATTCCCAAGCTTTTTTTTTTCTGTCTCGTCTGGTATATGAATAATGGTGGTGATTCTGGTGAAAGTTTTAGTTTTGGGTTCCTGCAGCATGTTAATAATCTAGATGCTGTGATTAGTGGAAAATGAAACTTATCTTTAGGATCTTTTTATATGAGAGAATTGAATGTGGTGATTTGCTGATGATTTCATTTTACATGGGGGAATTTTGTTACCAACAACATGATTTATTACCAGCATGTTAATAATCCAGCAAGTTATGTCGGATCTCTAATTCTCTGGCTCAAAACATTTAACTGGATATGTAGTGGCAATCTCTGTTCCCATCTTTGAATGGCTAATCATGATGTTAAAGCTGTTCACGAAGCTTATACAACATTAGAAGATTCAAAACAGTTAAATACAAGGAAGTTATATGTTTCTCACGACTGCCTCCATTTTTGTTAGACAAGTATTGTTGCCACTGGTTGCCCTTTCGTATTACCAGCTCAAGAAATTTTACTGTAATTTTAAACAAATTATTCACATAGACTGAGACACTTACACAAGATTTCTTTCCAGTTGCAACAACATGATTTGCTGATGGGGCTGAAGGAATATTATTGTAGCTCATTCATGTCGGAATATTATTGAGTGAAAGTTTTTTACTCTTTGGTTTTCATTGGTTGAAGTTGGAGTGGAACTTAAAATGCCGTTATTGAATTATTGAAATATAGCTGAAGACGGCTTGTGATTGGTTAGTTATGATCATATTGGTGATGTTAGAATTGGAATTTGATTGATTGAATGAGTTTGATTAATTGAGTTGTTGAATTAAAATGAGTTAATTAATTTTAGTCAATAACTTATGGCGTGGTAGAAATGGCTGATTACTGTTTCATCCCGATAATTTACAAGTCTGAACAAAATAATGAAAATATAAAATGGGTTGTGAAGTGTTAAGGGGAAATGCCTTTTTTTCTTTTGACAATAAGAGTAAGTTTAGGAGTCTTATGATTATTAATTATTCTCTGTGGATGTGTTGACAAACCTTTGATGTTTGTTTTAGGTTTGTTAACTTTTAGTTAATGAAATTTTATGGACATGTATGAATTTTTATTTGAATTGTGTATTTTAAGATGTTTGGACATTTGTATTGTTTATTTCACTTTTATTTTAATTGTGTTATACTATTATTTACTACTTGATTGGATCTTGCGATTTAGTTAAAATATTTTACTTGTGATTTTAGTTAAAATATTTTACTTGTGATTTTACAATTCGAGTTTATATTGTATGTTCTGTGTCGTGTCAAAAAAGTATTTTTGACAACCTTGTTAACAAAGTCCTTGTTAAATCTACCAAATTTTTAAAGAATAGGGAGTTTGAGGAAAGAAGAATAAAAAGCTTATGGTTTTATGTGATTAGAAGTGGAGTTTGAGGAAAGAAGAATAAAAAGCTTATGTTTTTATGTGATTAGAAGTTTGTACTTGGGCAGCAAAGTAAAAATAAAAGTCTTTATTCACTTTGTATAATATATGATGAGGAAGACACTAAAGAAGGTAAAGCTAAGGTGGATGAGTTTAATTCTAAAGCAGTCATTCCACACATCTTCATTTATGCTCTGGAGAGCATTGTGGGTTTCACACTTTGAGAGTGATTTGTAAGATTGATAATCACTTAATCTTCATTATGGTGCATTCAGAGAGCACACATAATTTCCTCAACTTTAAAACAACTAATATGTTATAATGTAATCTTGTAGCCATAAGCCTCTGATAGTAGAGGCAACTAATGGGGGAACAATGAGTTGCAGAACTATATGTAAAAATTTTAAATTGAGAACACAAAAAGTGAATTTTGAAGTTGATGTGTTCATTGTAGGTTTAAATAATTATGATATGGTGTTGGAAACACAGTGGTTGGCCATTTTAAATGACTTTATATCTAACTACAGGGAGTTATAGATATCCTTCAAGTGGCAAGGTAAAAAGATGTTGTTTAAGAGCAATAATCATACTTAGCTACAAACCATCAAGTTTGAGAAACTTAATAGTTTATTGGAAAGCCTTTTACAATTAGCAGAAATTAAATATGTAGTTTGAGAGTTATTAAAGATATTGACACTACAATATATTTTATATCTGCTACCTTGGTGCCTAATATGGAAAGAAATTATGCTTTATACAATTTGTTGAAGTGTTATCAGGAGGTGTTTAACGACCCCAAGGGGTTACCACCCCCTGGATCTCATGATCATACCATAGCTCTTAAGAAGGGAGCTCAACCTGTTAATTTGAGGCCTTATAGATACTTTGGTTTACAAATGGATATATAGAGAAAATGCTTCTAAAATAGTAGAGTCAAGGATAATTTAGCCAAGCAATAGTCATTTTGCTTCTCTTGTGGTATTAGTTAAGAAGAAGTACAATTCATAAAGGCTTTGTATAGATTATAAGGCTCTTAACAAACTTATTATCAAGTATAAATTTTCTATACCATTGGTGGATGAGTTACTAGAAGAATTAATGGGTGCATTTATGTTTTCCAAGATAAACTTGAGATCTAGATGCCACCAAATCAAAATTACCTCATAAGATATGTTTAAAACTACTTTTAAGACTCATAATAGTCGCTATAAGTTTCTAGTCATGCCTTTTAGGTTAACTAATGCTCATGCCACTTTTCAAACCTTAATGAATGATGTTTTTAGAATTCATTTTAGAAAGTTAGTGTTCTTTGATGACATTCTCATTTATAGTCAATTAATGGCACAACACCTAGAACATCCGAAGATAGTGTTTGAATTACTAAGGGTTCATAAACTAGTAGTAAAAAAAAGCAAGTATGTTCTTAGAAATAATCAAGTGTAGTACTTGGGTCATATTATCTCTAAAGAAGGGACATCTACTAATCCATAAAAGATCAAAGTTATGGTGGAATGGCCTTTACCTAAACCAGTTAAATAGCTACATGGATTTGTAGGTCTCACTAACTATTATAGAAGGTTTGTAAAGGGTTATGGATCCATAAGTAAACCATTGGCATAATTGTTAAAGAATGATGTTTTTGAATGGACTAAGAAAGCAACGTAAGCTTTTAAACTTCTAAAGAAAGCCATGACTCGACCTCTTGTTTTGGCACTACCTGACTTAAACAAGCAATTTATAATAAAGATTGATGCCAAACGAGTTGGCATAGAAGCAATGCTAATACAAGAGGGGTACCTTATAACTTATATTAGTAAATCTATAAGACTAAAGCAACAAGCCCTGTCTACATATAAAAGGGAGATCTTGGCTATACTATATGCAATGGTAAAGTGGAGACATTACTTGTAGGGAAAATATTTTAAGATTTGAATGGATCATGTTAGCATTAAGTATCTTCTAGAACAAAAAATATCATATCCTTTTTAGCACTTATGGTTAGCCAAGCTACTAGGGTTTGACTATGAAATTGAGTACAAAAAAAAATAGCAACTAATGCTCTCTCCATGAACTCTAATTATGAAGTATTTACTATAGTGGTGTCTATAATTTCTACCAATATCATGGAGAAGATAAAAAAAGTCATGGGAACAAGATAGTGTTATATAAGGCATTATGATGGATCTACAGAAGGACATTAGTTCTCACCCTCATTACAAATGGGTGAATAACCACTTGAATAAGAAAGGAAAGATAGTAGTCGATAATTATTATAATCTCTAACACACGTTAATTTATATGCATCATGATTCAACTATAAGGGGGATAGTTTAGAGCTATTATGATTGCTAAAATGGTGAAAACCCTATTCTATTGAAAAAGATTACAAAGGCAAGTGAGGCAGTAAGTGAAAGGATGCCCTATCTACCAAAAACAATAAGACATAGAGTGTGCTCTCTATTGAGTTACTACAACCTTTACCCATTCCTTAAGTACCATTTACTAATATCAATATGGATTTTATGGAAGGACTTCTTAAGGAAAAGAGGTTATCTTTGAAGTGATGGATAAATTCAGTAAATGTGCACATTTTATGGCCATTGGTCATCCTTATTTTGCAACTACAATAGCCATTACTTTCATGGATAATGTCTACAAACTTCATAGTTTATCTGCCTTTATAGTTAGAGATAGAGACATTGTGTTCCTAAGCCAATTTGGAGAAACATTTTTGCCTATCAAGAAGCGAAACTCTACTATTCCATTGTTTATCACCCCCAAATCATTGGGAAAACTAAAGCAGCTAACAAGTTCCTAGAGAATTACTTGAGGTGTATAAATAGAAACACATAAAGTTAATGGGCAAGGTGGCTCTCTCTAGCATAATAGTGGTATAATATTAATTGCCACACTTTTATAAGGTGTACTCCTTATGAAGTTATATATGGTCAGGCTCTTCCACTTCATATTCCTTAATTTTATAAGGATTTTAATATTAAAGCAGTTGATAAGTTATTAACTAAGAGAGAGAACATGCTCAAATTAATCAAGAAAAATATGAATTCAACTCAACAAAAAAATGACTTAGTTGGCAAACAAGAAAAGAAGTGAAAGGACATTCAATGTTGGTGATTGGGTATACCTAAAATTGCATCCATACATGCAGAAAATTATGGTTTAAAGGGTCTCACAAATTATCAGCTAAGTATTTTATCACATACAAGATCATAGAGTAGATTGGGGTAGTGGCTTACAAACTAGATTTATCTTCATTTGTCTTAATCCACCCTTTTTTTCATGTTTCACGATTAAAGTGACATGTAAGGAATAAAAGGGTGTATGGTGAGTTACATGTTATGCCTTGTGAATCAATGCCTTAACCTTAAACATTGTTGGACAAAACAATGGTAAAGCATCATAATTAGACTGCCACTCGAATCCTTGTTCTCTTGAAGGGCCTACCACCATCTGAGGCAACCTAAGAGTTTATAAAGGATTTTTCTCTAAGCTTTCATGAATTCTCCCTTAAGGACAAGGGTGCTATTAGGGGAGGGAAATTGTTACAAGCCTCTCTCTCAAAAGGGATGACAAGTGAGAAGGGAATTAGGGTAGAAGAGAAAATGATCAAAGCTGATAGAAATTTTCAATTCAATATTAGATGTAAGAGGAGGAAAAAGATGATTGAATTAAAGTTTGTCAACGATTGAGAAACTCAATCTAAACAATATTTGTTTCTTATAATTTTTTCTTTTTTTTTTATCATTCACCATAAATTCTATAAATATTTGCTTTGTAATAATATGATTATGAGATAAATATTATTAATAAAGCTATGATATAGCCTCTACATGACATTCTTGAGCTTTTTTAATTATATTATTAAAGTATTTATCGATTCTTATTGAGTGTGCATCATTTTATCTAATGCCTTGTGATTGTTCATTATTCAACTAAATTATTGTGCATGTTGATATTAAGAGATTATGCATGTTGTTTGCTTCTTCTAATGTATTCCATAAATTGATCGAAAGACAAAAAATCTCTATATGAACTGTCTTGAAATATTATAGAACTTAATGTATTTATATGCATCTAAACTCGCATAGAAATATCGTAGGTTATTGTATGGGGGCTCAATTCTACTCAAGAGAAATTATGTCCATTAATGAATTTTTTTACTATTATGCTTTTGTTTGATTTTAATTTGCTTATCTATTAACCTTCTTGCACAAATTCAATTGTTTCTTATTGTCAAATAATTTAGAGTTAGAATAATTTCAATAGCTAATAAGTAAATAATCTTTGAGGAACGATCTTCTTATATTATCTTACTTAAAGTGATTTATATACTTAATATCTAAATCTTTGCATTCAATTACATTGTCATTAAGAATTGTATCATTTGTCCTTAAAGCTTTATTGTTGTCATTTGGCATAAACAAATTATCTATAATCAACCTCTCATGATTTTAATATCACCATCTTGATTAGTTGTATTATTGATTAAGGTCTACAAACTTAAAAATAGACACAAAAAAATCTCTCTATGAAAAGTTTGAACCTAAACTCTAGAATTACTAAATAAAATAGAGAAACCTAAGCTCTAGAATGACTGAAAGAAAATAGAGCTTAAGGACTAGAAACGTAGAAGGGAAAGGAAGGCAAAAGAACTATTGTTTGGTGTACAGAACATCTCTCATTCAACTCTTTTTTATACTGATTTTTAAAACCAAAACTGATGCAATATTAATTGTGGTTATTATTGTTGTTTTATCTTAATTACCTTTAAAAAAAAAATAAAATTTTATATTTTTTTTTTTTTTTTTGCTTTTTAAAACCAAATATTTTTATCTTGGAAAATAATTTTTTCAAGTATAAGAAGGTTATTATTTAGACAATTTATTTATAGGCTGGCAAAAATTATTTATTTTAGTGTAAAAAATATTTTTAAGCAAATCCAAGGCCAGACCTCAAACCTAGTCCTAAACTAGTGTCATGTCATGCGAGTTGAACTGATTTGTACCAAGTCAAGTGAGCGCTTGTATATGGCTTAAGCCCAATGTTTATTAGCCTAAGGCCTCATACCTCTAAATATTGGTGTCCTAAGAGCCTATTTTAACTCTTCAACTTTATACTACATATAAGTTACAGGAATATCTTGTAATATCTAAATATAAGATTATAGATTCTTGAGTTTACAAAAACATGCAAACCTAAGATTTTTTAAGATCAGTTTTTTATTTACTCATATTTTTAAAAAAAAACATATTAATACTTCATGTTAAAGCACTTTTGTTAGAGAATAATTTTAACCAAATTCTTAACCTGAAAAGCGAATGGAACTTTTAACATGGCCTTAAATGTGCCATTGAAACATGTTTTAAAACAATCCTAACAATCCTTTTAACGAATGAAAGTTGTTTGACTAGTATACGAAGACTTAAAGAATCATAGAGAGATAATGAAAAATATCAGATTTACTCAACTAACTAGTGAATGTGATCTCTTGAATCATTCAATATTTTATTTAAACCAAGATAATAGTATTTAATATTTAGTTCTCATAGTGATGTTCATTTTAGCCCCAAGAAACTCTCAGTTTCATAAATGCTTTAAAAAATTCAACCTTTTAAAATTCTCAAATATTCAACCACATTTCTCACTCAATTCATAAGTGATCTTTTATTAGAAGTATTTTGCTACAATACACTTGTTAAAACAAAATATGAAAATCATTAAGAGCATAACTTACGTTTATTATGTTATAGTTAACACCTTTTTTTTCATCACAAAAATATGAAGGAAATTATAAATTTTGAGTGCTACTAGGAGTGCCATGTAACTTAGTTTTTCTTTTAAACCTTGATCTTAGGATCTCTAGTAAAATATAATGTGAACCCCATAGATATAAAGATTAAAAAATCCACAATCAAATCAATACTTCTCAATAAAGTTAAATCCAGGCTTGTAAGTGAGTTTGATACAACAATAATCTGTATTAAGGCACCAAGACTACAAAAACCCAACCTTCACCTATCACCTATAAAGAGACATGAACTAGAAGTACATAAGATTCCACGAAGCTCGATTAATTCTTTGATAAGTTAGAGTAGTTCCATAAGAAATGAAGAGTAAGAGCAAACTCTCACATATAATATTATTTTTTAGTAATCAATCCATCTTTTATTAATTTATTTTTACAAGCTAAAAAAAATTATTTATAATAGGTAAAACAAATCTTAAACAAAGCTAGGAAAATAATAAAATAATTTTAAATAAAATTGAAAAAAAATCTTAAATCAACTAGAAAACTAATACAATTCATGCATAGTAGATTTTGGACCTTATATAAAGGCTTTCTTGATGTATAATTGCCCTTAAATTTTAAATCAATATAGGACAAGATCTTTGGAAACTTCTGGTAAAATTCTAGTCCAATTCAGTGGTTAGATAAAAAAATTATAATTGTTAGAGCAAAATTATATATTAGGAAAAATAAGCCTCTAACTACTGAAATTAATTAGCCCACCATTGCAAAATAATTAGGCATATGTTATAGATGGATTAGGCCTCTCTTGCATATAGATTAGATTGACTAAGGTCTGATTATCACTTGTTGAAGTTGTAGGTTTCTTGAAATTTACCTTAGCCCAAATACTCTAAATAAGACCATTGATTGTATCTTTGAGCTTCTTGGCCCTTGATCTTGTAATTGGTCTAATTGAAACTTCTAATGAATCATTTGGTGTAGTCTTAACCATATCATCCCTTCTCTCTTCAAAATAATTCATCCAATAATCATCATCTACATCAACTAAAGGGAGATTAGAATCATTGAAAATAGCATTAACAACATACTCACCTAGTATATCCACTTTATAAGCATTGTCATTAATTCTTTCAAGAATTTGGAATGATCCATCTCATCTCGACATCAACTTTGATCTTCTTTGATGAGAAATCATTTTTTTTACATATGCATCCAAACTCAATCATCTAGTTTAAAAATAACCATTTTTTGCCCTTTATTAGCTTTAAATACATATTTCTCATTGTTTTTTTTTTTTTGCATTTTTCGCCTCACTTTTTCATGGAGAGCCTTTACTACATGTATTTTTCTATTGCTATCAAGACTAACTCTTTCATCAATAGGTAAAGGAAATAAATCCAAATGAGTCAAAGAATTAAAGCCATATATAATTTTAAAACGAGAATAATCAATAGTAGAATACACACTCCTATTATAAGAAAAATCTATAAATGGAAAAAAAAAATCTTTCTAGTTTTTCAAATTCTTTTGAATGATGATTCTTAATAATGTAGTTAAAGTCCTATTAACTAATTTAGTTTGACTATCTGTTTGTGGATGAAAAGTAGTAGAAAATAACAATTTTGTTCCTAACTTAACTCACAAAACCTTCAAAAAGTAACTAAAAAACTTAACATCACGATCAGAAACAATGCTTCTAAGAACACAATGAAGCCGAACTATCTCCCTAAATAATAAATCAACTATATTAGTTACATCATCAACTTTATAATAAGATATAAAATATATCATCTTAGTAAACTTATCTGCAACTATAAAAAAAGAATCTCTATCCTTTTTTGACATGGCAAACCTAAAACAAAATTCATAGATATATCAACTCAAGATTCATTAGGTATTGGTAAATGAGTTTACAAACCATGAGAAAAACTTTTATACTTGTCTATATATTATGCACCTATCATAAGTTCTTTGCACATCTCTTTTCATTTTAGACCAATAAAAATGCTCATGCAAAACATCCAAAGTCTTAACAACCCTAAAATATCACGTTAAATTGCCCTAATGAGCTTCACGAACAAACAATTCATGCATAGAACAATTAGTCACACACATAAACTTTTTTCTTTAAACAAATAACCATCAACCCTAAAAACAAATGTCAAATGTTGAATTCTCACAAGCTTTATATACTTGGCCAAAATCATCATCTTCAACATATAAATCTTTCACATACTTAAATCATAATAATCTAGCATTTAAAGTTGAAAGAAGTGCATACCTCCATAATAGTGCATCAACCATTATAATTTCCTTGCCTTGCTTTTACTTTATCACATATGGGAATATTTTTATGAACTCAACCCAATTGACATGCCTATTACGAACCTTATCAGGAAAAATATCCTTAAAATCCTATAATAAGAAAACACAAACACTAAGAAGATAATGATCAAGGTCTTTAGCATTAAATTTTCATTCTTATTCACAAGTAAAGTCATAGACATGTTAGAAAAATAAGCTTATTTAATCTCACTCTCCTTTACTTAGAAAAATAAGTTATTTAATCTCACTCTCCTTTACATAAAAGTTAACATGTTTCTTTTAATTTTTTCCCACACTTTTATTTTCTTGCCCCTCCTTTCTTCTCTTATCTCTTGGTTGAATCACTACTAATTCCTATTTTGGCTAAATCTAACCTTCTCTCTTGGCTCTGATACTAACTAATATGAATCCTATGGATATAAAGATCTAGAAACTCATAGTCAAATTGACTTTTCCTCACATCCTCACAAGGTTGATCCCTTTTTTTTCTTCGTTTTCTCCTTTCGATTTCAATTGCTCTAAGGGATAATGGTACAAATGAGAATGTCTTCTCATCCTACTCGAGAGAATACTTATTTTTAATTTCATCATGCTTGGATTTTCTATCAAATTATAAAAGTCTCCTCAATAATAAATGAGTTGCATGCATAGGCACAAGATCATGAAAATCCTTATCCTTATATTTTCTAACTGAAAAAGAAATAAACATTTGCTTTGTAATTCTTACTCTCCACAATCATTCAACCATTAAAGTCTATAAAGTTTTTCATGTTTAATAGTGTTCAGATTCAATTTTCAAATAAGTGTAGTACTAGCAATATTAGCACAATTCTCATTATCAATAATCATAATACATATCTTATTATTTATTTGGCATCTTGTATGAAATATGTTCTCTTTATTTCTCTATATTATCCTTTTTAATATGAATGTTAAGTGATCTTCTAGTTACCAAAGCTTTCACCTCAATTGGATACTCAACATCACTACAATCCTTAAATGGTCGTATCTCATCATTTTTTAATGTCACTTTCAAATTCAATCTCTCCATGCTCACTTATAACCATAATCATTTTGTTTAGACATTACAAAACTATATGTTTACTCCTCACGATTATAGTTAGATGAGTTATTGGCTTTACCTTTTGTTTTAGTGGCTAAATCTTTCCTCCAAACATTATATGGTTCTGCTTTGTTGCCTATAGTATTTGGCTTTGATGTGGTAATCTCTTCTCTGCTATAATTTGACCTCTAAGCTAAAACAAAATCTAAATTATTTTCTTGGTATATATTGCTTTTTCTTTTTGATAGCACTATATTAAAAATATCTTTAAGCTCAATATAATATTACAACTCAACTACATTAGTTCTCTTTATTCAATATATTTAAGAATCTTCTCTTTATTCAATATTCTTTATTCAATATATTTAAGAATCTTATCATTATAGCTTCTTCATCCTCTATTATATTAACTTTAATTTGACAATTCTTTATTTTCTTGTGATAACTCCTTCCACTTCTAAAATCCAAAAATAACTTTAGTCTCGAATAAAAACATATTTTTCTTGTGATTGTTTCAATTATAATGATAATAATAAAAAACACAATTAAATTATTTTTTAAAACTTTCATGTTGAAAAGGTTAAAATCCTTCTCTCAAATCTAATTTAGTTTTGCCCAAATCTTTATGCGAACTACCTAAATCCATCATCATTATCTACCCTTCTTTTCCTTTTGCTTAGGAACTGCTCAGTTGATCAAAACCTGCACGTAATTTGAGTTAATTATATCTTTGTTTTTTTTAATTAATCTATTTAATTTTTAATTTTAGTGACTGCTACTAAATTAAACCCCTCACTTTTTTCTAATTAACTTGACAAAAGATATAGAAAAATAGTTTAAACAATGAACATTGAAAGTGTGAATTAAAATATATATACACACGAATTTACTCTTTACCAAGGTTTTTGATAATAGCATAGCATAACTTGGTAGTCATATGAAGAACCTTTTTAAACTCGACATAATATTGCAAATTTTAGCTCTCTAAATTCAATTATTATTGCACTTTTAAAATCCCAAGACAAACTACCCTTCTTGCTCAGGAAGGGATCAAAACCCACAAGAATTGTTTAGTAGTTGAGTTAATTATCTCTGTTTTCTTCTAATTAATCTCCTTAATTTTTAACTTCATAGACTGCTTCTAAATTAAAACCCACGCTTAATTTTTACTGATCAACTATGACAAATAAATAAAATTAGCTTCATTAAAGAACATTTTAAGTGTGAATTAATACACACACACACACACTATGGTGAACATTGACAAACCAAAATTTACTCTTTACCAAGGTTTTTGATAAAATTAATTTCTGTTGTACTCAAAAGCCCATCCTCTTTAACAAGAACAAGCGTGAAAACAATCCATACTAGCACTAGATCTCATATTTGGTGGCCTGCAACAGCATGCCAATAAACTTCTTGTACTCAGATCGCATTATGTAGGATGACAAGCATATAAACAATGACTCATCAAATTATCTGTAATGTAGTTATCCAAAATTATTGATTCGGATAACAGATTTATCTGTTTTAAGTTCAACTCCCCAGTGGCAACAAAATTACAGATTTCCCTTCCATGAGAAGGAGACATCTCTCATATTTAACGGTGATAATGGACCTGTTGATACATGGATGACCAATAACAAAGCAGAAAATGAAATCGGTAAAAGGGTCTATCTTGCTAATCAGAAGATTAACAGGCAAATAAATTTCCTCGACTTGCATGAGATCAGAACTCGAGTTTCTAAACCATCAGCCTGGAACACATCACAGATCCCGGAAGACTTATAAATGCAGTCAGCATCCACTAGCAATAATAGCAAAGATAAGTGCTTCAACCGAGGTAAGTCAGTTCCCTGCGAAGAACAGGCATGGTAAAGGGAAAGAATTGAAAACTAACTACTACAAACAGCACAAAAGAGATTCAAACAACGATTAAAGGATTAGTCACAGGCAAAACAGTCAACGATGAAACAAAAACCATTAGCAAAAGACTTGAGATGGAGAAGGTTGAAGGGGTTATGGGTTTAGAGCTCCCTTCAATCCAAAAAGGGATCTAACATTAGGCAATAAAGCTCCTGAGATATGCAAGCCGCAAACCTATCCTTCGGTTGATAGATAG
>Ga0307517_10006128_pt1 | contig 17910 bp, 9 predicted proteins | sample 23_EM_MG_FD_194515 | JGI IMG/M metagenome (GOLD analysis project Ga0307517, IMG submission 194515) | Populus trichocarpa ectomycorrhiza microbial communities from riparian zone in the Pacific Northwest, United States - 23_EM | ecosystem: Host-associated > Plants > Roots > Unclassified | place... | reverse complement strand
AAAACCAGTGTGAGTGAATTAATTCACTCGTATTGTTCACGTGAAAAGTTTAGTTTTTTTTTCCTGAAAAATCAGTGCAGTTAATTGATTTCACTCGCACTGTTCACGTGAACGTGAACAATAATTTTTTTTTTGTTTTAAAAAAAAATTAGTTTAAGGTGAATTAAATTTACTCGTACTGTAATCTCAATTTTATTCCTGATAATATTTTACCTAATTTTATTGTACGCTCAAAAAATCATGGAAACTGTAGTTCTTGTTGAATGAATTTTATACGTAATGAAATTGTAAATTTTTTTTTTTAAAATTGAGTTTTACTCGAAAAACTAGTATTTAATATTATTTAATAACACTACATAAATTAGAAGGATATCGCATGATAACGTAGCATTTATGAAATTTGATTGCAATTCCAATTATGTTCTTGCCGGGTCCGACCCAGTTAAAAAAAATTCATTTTTTATTTTAATTTTAAGTGTGTTTTATTCAAAAAATTAGAAGGAGATCGCTTGATGACGTAACAAAAAATTCAGTTTTTGTTGCTGCGCGCTTATGAAACTATGGAAAATATAGTTCTTGTTGGATAGATTTCGTATGTATGTGATGACATTGCATATAGTTTAATGGAATAATAAAAAATATTTGATATCAATATTATTTATTTCATGATGTAATAAAAGTAGATAAATCTATAATATTTAAATTAAAAATCATTAATATATATATATATATATATATATATATATATATATATATTTTAATTATTTTATAACCTCAATTTGAAATACAATTTTTTAACCAAACACATTAAACTACTTTTTGTTTAACCTCAATTTCAACCATAGTTTTAACCAAACATATATTTTTCCAAACCAACCTCAAGTAAAAATATTTTTTATAAAACAACTTTTTTAAAACCACAACTACAACAACAACCTTAATACCAAATACCAAAAAGTAAACAAACCATGGAAGGAAGAGTGGCAGGTAACCATAATTCTTGGTAATTGCTGTCGACAAAATAAGTATGCCAAATAAATAACATGAAAATTAATATTACCAATTAGGCAATTATTTGTAATATATTTTTTCGATTTCACACCAAGAAGCATTTATAAGACTGCTGCCCGCATGACTGTCACCAGCTAGCAGATAATGAGTTGAAAAAAATGGCATCTTTTCACGTACGATTGCAAAATAATTAGTTGAAAAAAACGGTACGCTTTCAGTATTCACACTTGTTTTTTCCTGCCAACCCATATACACACCAAGGCCCACGGGGCCCATAAACATAGAAAAAAACTGTGATATGTAATTTTGTTCCTTCAGTTTATCAAAACTAACTGATTAGTCCCTATATTATAACAATAATTAAAAAGCCCCCTAAATAGAACTTATCATTCTCAATTTAGTATCTACTAATCACATTCTCCCATCTTACCTGTCTCCTTTCTGTCTTCTATTTTTTCAAAAAAACGTGTTACTACCATCACGAACACAAAATCCCAATCATGGCTTTTCTCTTCCCTTATTTTGCCTTTCTCTTCGTTGTTTTTATTTTTGTTATTGACCCAGTTGCACATTCCTTACCCTTTATAGTTCTTCATGGTAATCATCTCCTTTTCTCTTCCAAAGTTTTTGCCTTTTTTTTTATTTGATTTTTTTTACTTATCTGTTCGAATACTTGGCACTTTTCTCTTTCTGGATGTGTGGATTTAGTCAGATAAAAGCTGATTATGGAATTCTTTGGAATCTGGTTTGTCTATCTGTAGAAAGTATTGTTGTGCTTCTCTGTAGTTTACTATTAAAGTGAATTGTACTGTTTTGTTTATGAGAAGATTTTCTTTTTTATGAATGAGAAGATAGTTGTAGCGTGATGTTATTACTGGGTTTGGCAATTGGCCTTGAGCAGTGGCATTAAATTTGTGTTTAGATATGATGCCTAAACAACAACACGGTTTCTATTTAATCTGTTTTATGAAGAATTTGAAAGAAAAAAAAAAGATGAACTTTCTGTGGGTATTTAAAATAAGCTGCAGATTAGGTGGAGGATAATGGAGAATATAGCCTGAAGATTTAAAAGTTGAATTGTTTCTTAGCAACTTAATTTGCTCTTGCATACTCTTTTATTTTATTTAATAGGGAGAATTTTAAAATTGAACTTATCCTTCGTTTGCATAGCATGAAAAATCATGATATGCATGTGAATATGTTGTGTATTGGAGGTTAAATTCTGTCGAGAATATTGCGCAAAGCTTGTCTAGAATATAAAATACATAATATTTAGAAATATTTGGATGTTTTGCAGATTTTAGACGAACAAACTGTTCATGTGTTTTATTTGTCCTTAGTGCAGAATCTAAAATTAGATGAATGCTTTTGTTTCATTCAGATTTTTTTCCCCTTAGCATCTTAAATTTTGTCGAACCATGGAACGTAATTGTGGATACTATAGTTCCATTACATTCTATTTGCTTTTATATTTTTGTGCTTTTGCGATTCATTCTTTTATTCTATTCTTCCTTTTATGGCAGGTATTGGAGATCAATGCAAGAATCGAGGAGTAAAACAGTTCACTGAGGAACTGACAAACTTTTCTGGTTCTCCAGGCTATTGCTTGTATGCTTATCTACTTTCCTGTCTTTGTTGCATTTAAATCATCCTAATATGTATTTTCTACTTGTCTAAATCGTTGCTTGCTATTTAAACATTGGATTTTATGAAGTGTTCACAGAGAATGTGATCCTGCAAAATTCTTATGTAAAGCGTTTTTACTACGATTAACCTAACAAATTTCTTAAGCTTCAGTGTGCTAAAATATTAGTTTCAATATCTTCCAAGGCAAGCCTTAAGAATTTTAATCTCTCTCTTTTCATTTTATTCTTATATATATCATGAGCACTAATGTGGACCTCATAAATGAATTTGTCCTGTTAATTTTTTTTCCAAATGTGGTTCCATTACATCAATTGCTTTCCTGTGTGCAGAGAAATCGGGGATGGAACATGGGATTCCTGGTTTATGCCTCTTGAGGAACAGGTAAACTTAGTGAAAATACTACCTAGCCTATCATTTTGATATAGCATTTCTCACTCTCTTACAATTTGATATGTATCGTGTTTGCAGACAGAAATTGTTTGTGACAAGGTGGGAGAGCTCTGTGGGTAATTATGGTTAACTTTTTTGTTTTATCTTTTAATGCTTGTTTGACCATAACAATTTGTTGCTATGCCTACAGGTCAAAAAAATGAAAGAACTGAGCAAGGGCTATAGCATAGTTGGTCTTTCCCAGGTAATTTATAGTTATTTGTATTATTTCCACGTTGCACATATTTGTTTTAATGCATCCTCTCTGTCGATGTTTATTTTGCTTACATAGTTAAAATGGTAACTTGTTTTATTTCAGCATACCCTTAGATCTATTGATCCTTTTTCTTACATGACCTGATTACTGTTTCATACTGTTGGAAACTGGTAATAAGATTGTGATCATGAACAGTCTTACAAAGCTGTAAAGGCAAATCATTTGCATTTTAATCCCAAGTCAGAACATGATATTGAGAGTGGAGTGCACATGTATATGAATGAGTGCACACATGTGTATTAAATATATACAAGGTACTAAGGTCTCCCCATCTTTGATATCCAACTATTGATATGAAGGTTACCTAAAGAAAGAGAGAGAAAGAAATCAATATCATCTCTTCATCTAAGTAACTTCACAAGTCAGTACACGTGACCCAAGGCACGGGGTTATGCAACCCTCTCATGGAAAATATTCATTTTGTGTGAATTTATTAATGCATCCCATTGCCTCTTAAGTAAACTTGTCAGTTGTGCAAAGTCCATGGCAGGATCTAGTAATGCCATTCCATGTTTCTCTAGAAAGAGGTTGTGTTTATCTAAGAGAAAGGCTCTCCTTTGGATTGTTGACTAAAATGAAAGAATCAGTGCTGGTCTCTTTGATTGTAAATGCTGGATGCAACATCAATCTTTCATTTCAACATAAGTAAATTTATACGAATGGAACTTGTCATACATTTTTCCCTATCAGACAGTTAATATATTCTCTACTTAAAAAGTATGATACTGGGACTTCTCTCTTTTTTGGTGGGGCAGAGATCCAAGGAGCCAAGTGCCAAGAAGCTGACCTCCCTCTTATTCCTTTAGCACATGCAGTCTGAATCACATAAATTCCCTCAATGCCTTCATCTTTCTCATCTCATTCTGCTAGTTATTCTCACTTCCATCATCTGTTTATGATGTGGTACTGATTTTTTTAAGAGCAAAGGATATGAGAAAAGGAAGGGATGAAGAAATTACAGTCAGGCAAGAGAGAGAAGGAGAAGATAGAACTAGAGAGCGAGAGAGAGCGAATTGTATATCCTTGACTGAACATTCTATTTAAGTGACGCGCATATTTGTAGGCATTAGTCCAATTTTGCTACAACATCAAATAACGCCCCTGCCAAAACTAACTAATACCTTCTAGCTAGCCAACTCCACAAGATTGTGCGACCTGTCAAGTTTCAACAGCATCAGTTTTAACCATTTGCTTCATGCCATCTGTCGCTCCAGAATTTGTCTGACTTTAACCTGCAATAGTTTACCATAAAACTGAATGCTCTGTCCTATAAATCATGTTGAAGCTTTCTGTTGAGACATCACAAGTTTTTCTACTTGTCCAGAATGGTTTGCATTTATAGTTGTTCTTGTAATGAGTGAAATGGATAGCTAATTTCAGCTACTGGCCAACTTATTTGAGATTCTTGTGGAACTGTATTGAGGTGATGTTACTATAAGGTCCATAACTTGGGAGGATATGACAGTTTGTTGTTGCAATAGTTTATTTGTGTCAATCTCATACAATTTTTTTTTAGGAAAAAGGATGTTTATGGTATTTTCCAGGAAAATGGATGAATAAATACATAATAAAGTCAAGAAGAATGGCTGTCTAATCTGCATGTATTAAATTTAACAATTTAGACTTCGTTGCGGCTATAAAAAATTATGGCTTTTATACCTGATTTTGATGGTTAGACAACTTTCATGTAAGGTCTCATTCCTTTTCTTTTCCTTTCCCTTTTGGTTTAACAGGGCAACTTAATTGGTCGAGGTGTGGTAGAGTTTTGTGATGGTGGACCTCCTGTAAGCACAACCTCTATCTGAACTCCTTTAACTCTCCCCTTTGGAAATACTATTACTGTCTTCCATAGTTCCTTTTATTACTGCACAGAGAAGTAGTGTTAGGGTGATCAATACTTCGACAGATCAATTTTCTACATAACATTCTGAAAGTATTTTGTAAAAATACATTTTTGAATAACAAATAACTTGTCTTTCTCCAAACAGGTTAAGAATTTCATTTCTTTAGGGGGGCCACATGCTGGGACTGCCTCTGTTCCTCTTTGTGGGGTAAGCACTTTCATGGTTTAGCTTTATTTGTACTTCTTCTAGATTTCTAATCGAATACTTAGAAATGCCTTAGCAGGGCTTAATGGGGAAAAATACTTTTGAGAGTCAGCTTTAAAACCGCTGAAAAATTCATAAAAACCCTTTAAATTATCTATACTATGTTTGAGATGGAAAGTGGAAGCAGGTTCAGCAAATGCCCTTGCTTCAAATTGCATGTTACATCTTCAATTCTTATGATGAAAAACATGTTGTGCATGGCCTTGTTTCAAGCTGCAAATACCCACCACCTTAACTGTATATAAAATTGACTTGCATGGTGCAAAAACTCCATGTCATTATAAAATATCATTAAACTTTCTAATCAGACAAAGTCAAATTTATGCAAAAATCTTTTGTTAAAAAGCTTGGCTGTCGGCCTTCTATTTGGTAGTTGGCCTTCTATTTGTTAGTTGGTAGGAAGAGTGCATGGTGATGGGACACTATCCTATGCTATTGAAAATTAAAAGGTCGTTCTGACTTAAATATTTGTAGATATTCATTTTCATAGATAGGAGATCTAAAGTTTCATACTAACAGAAGATTAATCACAACTTGCAAGGTTTTTTTTATATATAGTAATTCACAAATGGCATGGTGTTGAAGCACAAATTTATGAAGTTGAGATTCAGAGGTTGAATTTGAGGTATAGAGGTTCATACTTAATGCATAGAGATATAGAATATAAAGAACAAAGGAGTCCTGGGTGTTTAGTTGTTTTGTTTGGTTGATTTTTGGGGAATTTCGCAAGATAACTGAAAAATATGGTTTCCTTATAAATGGTAATGAACAGTTTCATCTAAGTGAGTACCAAAATAAACCAACCAAAGAACTTAAGTTTGATCATGGATTTATTTTGTTTTCTGGACTGATTGAAATCCAAAACTTTTAATCAAATCAATTAACACTTGAAGCATGGTGTACTTTCCAAACATGAACCCATGCTTGTGTTGTTCATACTAGTATATAAAACATTGAGGGAATGACTGTTATTAAAGATTGTCTCTTATCCGTCTAACCTGCCTTTGATTTGAGGCTTCTCCACACATAAGCTGACAGGAGGTCTTCTTTCATTTTTAAAGTGGAGGCTTACCTCCTCTTATCTTATTTGGTCAATGCATGACCTGTGAAGTTTGTCACCCATACTGACCATATAAGAAAAGGGGAGGCCTTGCATCCTCTTTAAAAATTGAGGGAAGGCTTCTTATGATCTTATATGTGAGAGAGTATTCACATCAACCAAAATAAACCAACCAAAGAACTTAAGTTTGGTCATGGATTTATTTTGTTTTCTGGACTGAATGAAATCCAAAACTTTTAATCAAATCATTTAACACTTGAAGCATGCTGTACTTTCCAAGCATGAACACATGCTTGTGTTGTTCATACTAGTAGATAAAACATGAATGGAATGCCTTTTATTGAAGATTGTCTCTTATCTGTCTACCCTGCCCTTGATTTGAGGCTTCTCCACGTACAAGTTGACAGGAGATCTTCTTTCATTTTTAAAGTTGAGGCCTGCCTACTCGTATCTTATTTGGTCAATGCAGGACTTGTGAAGTTTGTTACCCATATTGACCATTTAAGAAAAGAGGAGGCCATGCATCCTCTTTAAAAATGGAGGGAAGGCTTCTTATGATCTTATATGTGAGAGAGTATTCACATCAAAATATATAGAGGAGGTTGTGGTCCGCATTATAAATGATGATGGATTCTTAAGTTTTGTCTATATTAGTAGGCCCGAATGAGTTCACCATCTTACTCTTTAAGATAACGCCATTAAGTTAATTCTTTTTTGTAATCTCAGACCAAATTACCATACCATCTATAATTTTTTGTAGCAAAATTTCGATTGGTTATTACAGTTTTGGAGTTTCAAAATCAAACCAGTCCATAAGGGTAGGCTATAGTTTTTAAATCAAAACCATATCAAATAACCAAAATGCATCATTTCGGTTGGTTCTAACCAAGTGATCCACATCCTAACAAAGATGTTGTGCTGAAGATAGAGTTGTGGGTTGAGGAATAAAATTATAGAGCAAAAGGGGAAAGATACGAGGTTGAAATGCAACAGTAAGAAATCAAGTTTATAGATGGTACTGAAACTCAGCGGTATGGGGTTTTTTGCACAATATACAGAGTAAAAACGCAGTAATATGGACTTGAACCACAAAGGTGTGGAATTGACATCCAGTAGAGAGAAGAAAATAAGATTGGACGTCCTTACCTTGGACATACATTTAAGAAGGTATCATTATGGTTTACTAATATATATTAGATCTTCTGATCGTGGCTCTTGGAAAGCACCTATAATAAAGACCGCTTTACTCCTTTCTTGTTAGTTTCTTTCTCTGGGTTCTTATTAATATGTTTAAAGTGACTATGGTTCTGCAGTCTGGCATTTTTTGCAAACTTGCTGATGCCTTAATTAAGTCCAAGATCTATAGCGACTATGTCCAGGTATGCATCTGTGTCTTTGTTTTCTTTAAATTTTGCAGGACCAATTAAGAGAATTTTTTTTTTCCTTCTTTCAAATATCAATCTCATTCAAATATCCCTGAAAATGCTTGACAAGTTATATTGACATGTGGAATTGCAGGCTCACCTGGCTCCCAGTGGCTATCTTAAATTTCCTAATGTGAGTACCATGCCCTATTATACAGGTTCTTTTGACTGCAGGATCTCTCTGTAATCAATTTCTTCAAGAAACCTGTATGATTGTGTAATACCACAAAAATCTGTAGCCTGCTTTGGTCAATTCGTTATTGGTTTATGGATTTTTCTTTTCTTTTCTTGAGGTGTTGTCACCAAATTACTCTTATAAAAGGATGGCCATTATAGATAGGTTTTGTTGTGTGTTTTATACTAACTGGGCAATGATAGCTCAACATCTTAATATGAGAATTATTTTTTTAATTGCCAGGATATTCCACACTACATGGAGAAATGTAGGTTTCTTCCAAAGCTTAACAATGAAATTCCTGAGGAAAGGAACACAACTTACAAGGAAAGATTCAGTAGCTTGCAGAATTTGGTGCTTATTATGGTGAGAAGAATTTCCTTTTTTTTCTTATCATAACATCATTTGGTCTTCTTGGCAATTTTATTTTTTATTTTGACAGCTGGTGCAATTCTAATTATTGCACTTTTTTTCTTGTGCTATATTTTGTTTGAATTTCAACAGTTCGAAAATGACAATGTTTTGATACCTAAGGAGACCTCTTGGTTTGGATATTATCCAGATGGGGCTTTCAAGCCAATTGTCCCAGCACATCAGGTATAATCTCTGTTTTGAAATAAATTTTCAAATCCAAATCTGTTTTCTGGCAGATTTCTGCATGTTAAATTTGTCAACTTGGTATGCATGGCCATACTAATCTCGCTGTGTTTAATTGGAATTTTTTTTTTTAGGAAATAGCACAAATTGCCTGGATCTATTTTTAATTTTTTTCCCTTGTGAATTATAAGTTGCTCTGTTAAGAAAAATATATTCGAGCAGGAGCTTAGCCATCTTAACCTCTATTTTAATCTTCTCGCAGACAGCGCTTTACACTGAGGACTGGATTGGTCTCAAGGCCTTAGACGAGGCTGGAAGAGTTCATTTCGTTAATGTGTCAGGAGGTCATCTTGGAATCTCTGAGAGTGATATGAAAAAGCATGTTGTGCCTTTCTTGGTGGATGAAGCTTCAGTAGAAAAGTACAGTAATGCTAGGGCGCATGGACTTCCACGGACAATCACACAAAACTACCATAGAAAACAAGTTGCGGGCAGCTTTATTGACGAAACATCAAATGAAAGGATACTCGATGGATCATCATCTTATCAGTGGCCATCTTCAGTAAAAAACTTTTTCAGGGAACTAGTAGGTCTTGCTGAGGAGAATGATTCAGATTGATCTATGAATTGGATGGAATGTGAAAACCTACAGTAATTTGTGCATGACAGTTGATGGGATTCATCAACACCGCTAAGTAAAAATTAATCTCCTCTGCTTTAGCTTTGCTATACCAAAGCAATTCTGATCAAATCCCTTGGATCCCCGCCCTTCCGTGAAAGCTCCGGGATTTGGTATGTGATGTTATGATGAAAACAGGAATTACGACTTTACACAGCAACTGTTGGTATAATTGGCATTGTAAGATTCACTATTTTGTGTGCTGCATCTGCTAGTCATAAGGGCATGAAATCCAGGTTGTCCGTGAAACACGTTTGTACATGAGTGCAATAATGACATTTGCGGGTTAAAATTGTTCTAACACGTCATTCAAACTCGAAAAACATGTCCAATCAATCATTTACTTCCATGTTTTCCCAATCTGCTCAGTAGCCAATTGAAGCCCGCTGTAATCTTGTGCCATTCCTAATCTACTCGTGTTGGTTTCGCCCTTCTCCTCAGCAATTTCGAGGCTCTACAGTGGTATGATCACAACTTCTAAATGTTAACTCCATGACCACATCCAACTCCAGCGGTGTCCCGCGCTGCATAACACAATCCCTTTTCAACAGAAATTGTTAAACCTGCGAAAGCCTTTATACAAATAATCTTAAAAACACTCTTGATTCCCATCCCATCAAGAACGAATTTCTAAAAAACTATTTGGTATTGAATTCTACAAGGATTCCATCCTGGCCTAAATTCACGCGTCTTTAATTAGAGACGAGTGTCTCGATGGCTCGCCATTTGCTAGTCCCGGCTGTTACGGTCCCCCAATTGATGCTTTCCTTGGCTAAGAGGCTGACTCGGCGAGCCAGTTCACAATTTGCTGGTCCAGGTTTAACATCAAAAACAGAGTGCAAATTGCACCACAGCATGAAAGCATATTCTTCCACGAACTGCACCATCATTAAATTGAGCATTTTGCTCGTGTTTCTTACATTTGACTTGAGACAAAGAACAACTCGATTTATAAGGGGTGAGAAAAGAACCGAAGTTCTTTCCTGCCTAATTGAACATTATTATTTCACTTTATATACGGGGAAATTTAAAAAAGAAAAGGACCTTGTCAAACTTGTATGCAATTTCAGCAGCTATTCAATACACATGAATGTCAACACTGATAGCTCCCAAGTGATCTGCCATGATTGAGCAGCTGTTCTTCCTGTTTAATTGCTCCCCAACAATCTTCTGGTGAGTCTGGCTGCGGAGCCAGAGGCAGGATATTCTTTCCAGAGCTGCCTGACTGGCAACTCGAACACGGCAGACCACACTTAGATCAGCCCATATCTCACTTCCCACAGGCCCAGATTCAAGATTTGGTTTGTATCCATCAAGATCTGCTTCTGTAACAACAACTACACAGCCATCATCAAAAGGCACCAGATCCTGCAAAAGTGCTGGCTTTGGACTTCCCAAAACTATATCAGTCATTTTGATGTTGTGATCACTAGTGTTCACCTTTAGATGATAATATTCCTGAACAGCCTGCATTTGCAACCAACAGCTAGTAACTAATCAAGGACATGCAAGAACCTTGTTAGAAAATGTCTAGGAAATTCCATAATGTATTTCAAGGCTTTGGGATAAAAAAATAGCTAGGCAAAAATATCATCAATTTTTCCTCTTAGTTTCCTTGGTTATGGTAAATTAGGAGGACTAAAAAATACATTTCATAAAAGAGTGCACGCCAGACAGTTCTAACTGTCAAAATCTTTTGTACTCAGTTTCACGAAGTTTAGTAAAATCCAAGGGGGAAAACTACAATTTACACAAGAAATTCACAACTTCTTAAACTAAATCACAGGGAAAATGAGGCCCAGCCTAAGCATACCTTCCATTGAGCAGATGCTAGAAGCACTCTTGGTCGGATTGACCTCAAATATTTATATGCAGCCTCAGGTGTCATCTGCTTGTGGTGCACCTGCATATTAAAACAAAACTTTAGAGCAGGTGCAAGGAAAAAAAACACCTATAAGAAGTTGAATTTCAAATTGGATTAATGACCAGGTAGCATATAACAATGGTTGTGCTGCGTCCCCGGCCAGCTTTGCAATGAACATAAGTAGTTTGTCCAGATGATACATTTTCTTCAAAGGAAAAACAAACATAAGCAGCATCAGAATCACAGGAATAATAATTTCACCTGCATGTAAAATATTTTGGTGTTTCACAAAACACAATTAAATCTCACCATGAATGAATGCTACAGCTTGGCTTATATCATTCAAGGACGGAGCAAAGCAGTAGTCTCTTGTAGGAAGCACCAGATGGTCAATGCCATAAGCCTGCCAATATTTTTCATAAGTAAATTCCAAAGGTAGGCACTTCAAAAAATGGAATTTAATATACATAAATGTCAAACAATGATCGTATTGACAAGATATAGAAACAGAACAATTAAACTAAATGCAACCACTGGGCAGACAATGCAGCCAAAAATATGAAGTGGAAAACTGCAAAAGCAGACAACTGTTTGATGTACATGTGCAGACTATCCATGTAACATGAATCAGCTGTCTGCTGATCTTACCAGCTCATAAAAATAGGAACTATTCACACACACACTCCTACCTGAAAGGGTGAGGGGAGAGAGTGAAAGCACTTACATGGTATAAAGAAGTTGGTACCAAAGTCTCATATGGTTCGTTCAGTGTTATCACTCCACCAACACCAAGCCCCTTCAGGCATGGAACATCAGAAGGGAATGGAACAGCACCTAACAATATAAACTGCAAATAAATATATTAGAAAACGAAAGAAATTGGGAAGACCACTTGATATGAAATTCATTACATAAAGGCCCAATACTGCAAAAGTCTTCAGACAGCTCCAAGAATCTTAAGCTCAGAGAATATGAGCTAATACACCACGTACTACTGACATGTAATATTTGCAGACACATCGTGCAAAAACAATAGGAGATAGAAAAAAATAGAATACTACGTTCACAGGTGGTCTATGAGCAAAAGCTGCAACCTTTGCTCGCCAAGTAAGAATATCAAAAGAAAATGCTCTTAATAAACCTTAATGCAAGTTCACATTTTACAAGCTTGCAGAACTAATGATAAAAGTTCCAGATTGGAGTGGCTCCTCACTCCCATCAACAGGTCAGTGTCCTAGTAAGTTTACAAGCACAGCAGAAACAAGTGTGCTTGGAAATTTAAACGTTAAAAGAGAGCAGGAATAAAGTTAGCAAAAGAAAAGCGAATGAAAAACTCCCCAAAATATCGTTACTTGCTTAAAGACAACTGCTTCCTTCACAAATGTTATTCATGTTAGAAGCACAATCTCCTATCCTAAACTCGTTCTTCCTTCACTTAATCTACACAGACATCAAAACTCAACCAAAAACAGAAATAACCACACAAACAGAACCAAAAAAAAGCTGATTGGCATCAAAACACGTGGCAAGTATGTCAAATCCACCCACCCACCTACAAGGGTCTATAACATAAAACAAAAACACCAAGAACAAATCAAATTTCAAACTTCGAACACCCCAAAACCATTCTCCACACATAAAGGCAAAAAACCCACATACAAGTCATCCACAAGCCATATTAGACCAAGAAAGAAAACAAATAACTTCAAAAACAGCTTAAAAAATCATCTATACAAGCATGAAACAGTAAAATTATACCTCATGGACTCTATCCCACCAGCGAAACTCAGCCTGGACCTTGTTCCTAACAACATTATAAAGCAAAGTCGGGTAAAACAAAGCCCGAGCTCCGACTCCAATAAAAACCCGCTTCGCATCCCACACAATAACACCTTCACTCTCCTCCTTAGCACTTCCTACACACAATTCCTTCCCCCCCTCCCCTCTTTCCAACTCACCTCCACTCAATTCCTCAATTATCATTATATCCCCAAATTTGGAAACCAAATCAATCGCAATCAAAATCACAGCCAAATCCCTATGAAACCCAAATTAAAATTATATCTGTATACCTGTGCGAACCGATGGGTATTTACACAATAGTTGACCAAAATGAAATCCTCACATCAGTTAAAATGAAAGGAAAAAAAACACCCTAAGCTAATAGCTTTTACAGCGATTAAAGATATAGAGATTGATTTTAAGAGAATCGATTGATTTCGAAATGACTGAATTGGGGTTTCTTGGTGAAATCACCATCGTTAGAGAAAAGAAAACGAAAAAAAGGGGTTCAACAGGACGGTAAAATCTAGGTGGTGAGATCTGATGAAAAATATGATCGATTTGATTTTGTGAAAAAAAAAATGGAAATCCTAACCTTAACCCAAGATTGCCTGGATTCTACTCTTTCGCTCTTTTTTCTCAATAAACAAACTTTGACAGAGAGGGAGAGTCTGAGAGAGTGGTTGTCAAGGCCAACGAGATTTCGAGAGGTTGGGATTGTGGAGGAAGCTTAGGTTGACGAGCGGGTGATAAACACGGGTACCTGAAATCTGATGATTGGGTGACACGTGTTGAGGGTGGATCTGGGCTTTGAGTGGAAGTTGGGTAGGTGTACTGTAATCATAAATTATTACGATTACAGTGCGGTATGCTCATTTTGATAATTGTTCAGAAACAATTTTCTTATTATTATTAAAATGTAGCTGTTTTAAAAAATTTAGAAAAAAACTTCAAATAATGTAGCTTCAAGGATTTTAGAAAAAAGTCAAAGTTAAGGTTTATCTACTACCTCATAAGTCAATTTATTGTAAGCTTACAAGACATCTATAAAAAGTTTATTATGTGGTTAATGAAATTGTAAGCTTACTTTTGATTAAAAAACAATTAAGCTCATGTAGTAGTTTTAAATTTTTAAAACAAAAGTGTCAATTTCAAAGACTCTTTTATACCATTTTAATGGTCGTTCTAAGGTTTTTAAAAGGTCAATAAATTATAAAATAAGTTTCATAAAATTTTTGACATCAGTAATTTAAAAATATTAAAAAAAATTAATTTAAAATAAAATAAAAATTTAAATTTTAGGCAACGCGGCTAGCCATGGTGTTTGCCAAAAATTTGATTTTTCCTTACTTTATTTTTTTAATTTTTTTTATTGTTTTGATGTGCTGATGTTAAAAATAAATTTTAAAAAATAAAAAAATTATTTTGATATATTTTTAAGTGAAAAAATATTTTGAAAAATAACTATTATTATAATACCAAACGCTATCTTAATATAAAAAAATATTTAACTAATTAAAAAAAATATTGCTAAACAAAACATAAAAATTACTAAAATATCAAACGTTATATGAAGTAACCAGGATTTTGGGTGGAAAAAGGCTCCATACTTTCTATTTGCATAATCATCCTATCTGATTCAAATATCACGCTTCATTCCTGCACGACCTTCCCAGTATAGATAGCACTATATCTTTGGCCCTTGTTACTTCGATTGTGATGTCTTCTTTTAAAAAATAATAAATGAAATTTAAAGGTTTTGCTGATGTGTTGTTTTAACATAAAAAATTAACATTGAATTAAAAAATTGATGTATATTAGATAATATCCATTTAAAATAATGAGAGAGTGACTATATTATTTTTTTAATATTAAAATCACAATATGTCAAATCCGTATATTAACTTTAACTAACTTCAAAAAAATAATAAAAAAATAATAATCCCATAAAAAACAAAGAAATATAAATTAAAAGGTTTAATTTTCAATAAGCAAAAAAATTAAAGGATAAAAAAAAAACAATTTAAGTCAACTTAAGTAAATTCACTAAACTTGTAAACCAAGTCATGAGAATAAAATTACACCATAGAGAGCAAATTAAAAAAAAAATACAAAGTTTGGCTATAAACCAACCCATTGTTAAAAAATTAAATTGAAAAATTAAATTTTATATAAAAAAAAACAATATGAGATAATTCGACTTAATCTAAAACATGCAATCAGGATAATGAGATCGAGATAACTTAATAAAAAATAAAAATAAAATCACAAAACCCAATTGATAACCAAACAAACCTACAAACTGAGTAATGAGAGCAAATAGAAAAAAACTGAAAAAAATTATAAAACCTAAATTTCAACAAACTAAAGATTTTTTTTTTCCTCTCTATTCTTTATTTATTGTAAATTATATTGGTAAACATTTACTTACTACTCATGATTTACAATAGTATATGCAACTTTTTCAAATTATATTATTTTTTAAAATATTTTTTATACTATGTTATTTTTTTATAACCATGTTATAGTCAAAATAAATAAATAAATAAACCTCCTCTCAAACGTAGGGTACTGCTACTCAAGTCATTGTTTACTTCACCTTTCTTGTTGCCTAAAAATAAGTTAAATGCATCTGTTGTTTACGGTTAACAGCATCCTTTGCCATCTTGCATAGTTGTAAAACCTTTACGGGTCTGGCAGGTCTTCTCGGTATCCGGACGATTCAACATCTGAAACAATCAAGGTTAAAAAAAGGTAAGACTTTAGGATTAAGAGATTTTGTTTTCTTTGTGGTCTTAGGTTCGAGCTTTGTGGTTGCTCATATGATGGTCATTGGAGACTTACATGATCATTAACTTCAGGGCCCGTGAAATTAATCGAGGTGCGCGCAAACTGACCCGAACACCCACATTAAACTGAAGGTTAAAAAAAAATAGAAAAAAAACAAAACTTACTTGGTCAAAAACTTACTGAACCGGTAAAAACCCAACCTCAATCTGTTAATTTTTTTCGGTGAATAAATTATTTTGATTAAAATTATGTTGTTTTAATCTTATAAAAAAAAATCTAGGATCAACTCATGATCTTGACCCATAACTCATTTCTCTAAAGCAGAAATTCGGTGACCAACACTGTTATAACTCATAACTGCTCTCTACACCCTTGTATGCATTTGCTTGAATATATATTTTTGTTGCTGGGAAAATTGCCTCGGCAGAATCTATCAGAGGAGAGCACCACAAGTTCATCAGATCTTTCTTATTATCATTCAAACTCAATGATGAACAAGATCTGACATGCACCAAATAAACAAAAGCTGACAGAAGATTGAGAACATAATTGAGGCGCTTATCACATCAGCACTCGAATACAAAATGAAAATCCATCCAAGTCATGGCAAAATGTAGGGTGACTGCCGAGAGCAAAATGGCAAAGGATACTGTTATTGTTCTATCTTTCACTGCCATTCTTCGTTGTCGTAATCAACTTGAACATAATAAACTCCAGTGATTTGCACAAGAATTGAAACAACAAATTCAAAACATCAGGTGGGAAAAACTGATGAACAACTGTAACATGCCATTCAATCCAAACACCCTCGTAAAATATAGACAACAAACTACAGAAACACACAGAGCTCGCACCGTGAACAGCAATGGAAAGGATTGCATGTTCATGTGAACGAAAGAAGCTTGAATAAAGTAAAATCTGGCATGATGCAATCATACAGAAACCGTAAAGTTAGCATTCAAAAAGACAAGAAGTAGGCGGTCAGGTTTCCCTACATCTTCTATCATGAGGCATCAAAAGATTCCATTAGTGCAAAACCAAAAAACCAGTGGGGGCTGGGCATCGAGGTGACCATGAGAAATTTCAGAAGGATCCATCAGTAAAAAACTAACGAAGTGGTCCCGAACTCAGGATAGAGTTTTTTTTATCTAAACTTAGCCCCGAATGTTTACTAGAAAGTTTTTTTTTTTTAAATGAATTCCGAGAAAGTGAATTATTTTCCGATGTTTGGTAGTATAATGGAAAATAAATTGGAAAACACTTTCCAGTTTTTGATTATGTCATGGAAAATAACTTATTAACGTTTTATTTTCTCAAGTTTATTAAAATAATAAGGAACAAATCTTACAAATTAAAAAGTTAAATGATGATGAAATTAAAAAAAAATTAATTTCATAAATTATCTAAAATAAAATAAATAATAATCAAAATAATAGAAATCAAATCTAAAAAATAAAATAAAAATGAAAGATGAAGAAATTAAAATAATAATAATTAACATTTCATAAATTATTTCAAATAAAATAAGTAATAATTAAAAGAATGAGGACCAAATTTGATAGATAAAAAATTTCAATAAGAAAATGATAAGGGAAAAGCAAATAACTATTATAAAAATGAGGACCAAAGTTAATATAAAAAATAAATTTTAAGAAATGAAATTAAAAATAAATATTTAAAACAAAATATATATATATAGCAATCAAAAGTTTGAGAACCAAATTTGATATAATTAGCAAATAATATTACATTTCTAAATTTTTCACAACTTCCGGAAAGTGTTTTCCGCTCAAATTTTTCAGGAAAATACTTTCCTGGAAACCAAGCCAAATTTTCATTTGACTGGAAATTGTTTTCTGTTGACCAACTTTTCTAATGACAAATAAATACAAGAAAGTTTGTAAAGTGATTTCTAGTATCAACTTTTTTTAATAATAAATAAATATATGAAAATTTAAAAAATAATTTTTTAAAAATTATTTTTCGAGAAACTAACATGGCCGAAGTTGGAAAGCTACTGCTGAGCTGCTTGTCATTACTGCTGTCAGTGATGAAAAGGTATGTTGT
>Ga0307517_10006127_pt1 | contig 17912 bp, 12 predicted proteins | sample 23_EM_MG_FD_194515 | JGI IMG/M metagenome (GOLD analysis project Ga0307517, IMG submission 194515) | Populus trichocarpa ectomycorrhiza microbial communities from riparian zone in the Pacific Northwest, United States - 23_EM | ecosystem: Host-associated > Plants > Roots > Unclassified | place... | reverse complement strand
CATGAAAGGGGGATGATTCACGTACGTACTCTTTTCCTTAGATATATGTAAAGATTTTTGTTAAGATGATGTTCACTGGTGTGGCTTGGAGCTTCGAGAAGGAAAAACAGCTGTGCATAAACCCCTTTTAGCGTTTTTCTTGTATGTCTAGGGGCTCTATTTAGAGACTGACAATGCTTTGGATGTTCATCCCTCCATATATGAAAGCAAAGGTGGGATTGCTATGTGATTCTCCACAATTACGAAAATATCAGGTTTATGAAGACGAGACAATTCATGTACATAACACCTAAAGTCCAAGTTTCCTGCACCTCGGAAGTGCCGAGCCATCACATAAATGATTAAGATGTAGAAAGGATAGCCATATGATCATTAAGCGGCAGGATCCGCAGGTTTGCTACAGCATCAGCCATATTCACACTATCTATAATGTCCTCACTATCCATGGATATGACCCATCATTCCCCGGTCCAGGGACAGAACTGGGAGGCTCTGGTTTGGGCATAGGCTTTTGGTTAGGGGGTTTCCTTTTAACTGCCTGAAATTGATTATCTGTAAGATGTTGTGGTGATAGATGTGAGGTTGTATTAGTTACAGTAGCAGAAAACACTACCTGAGGTGTTCTCTGCCATTTGAATAAGTTGTGGATCCACCACTGGGATCTGAATAGACATACCAACACATGGAGCCGATGATTCTATGTGATTTTGTATGGCAGGAGTCTGACAAAAAGAAGAAGAAGTCACTGGATCAACATGGGCTTCCTTGTTTTTGGCCATTGCTTCAGATGAAGTGGGTTTCCCTCAGTTGAGCCTTACTAGATCCCTTAGTAGAATCTATTATGGCATATGACGCATGAAAATCCTGAGTCCGTGGTCTTACTGTTCGAAAATGATCAAGTATCATCTTTGGACCACTTCGTAAGGCATTGTCAAAATCTTCCTTCTCATCAAACTTGACCAAGAAATAGTCAAATCCCAAATCCAGTACATCAAAACCAGCAGTAGGTTTCCATAGCTGTTCAATCTTGGTGTAAAGCAATTTGAAGGCACTGCTTCTACCCAGTAAATTCATAATAACCGATTGCCTCCATGGAGTCTCCAAAGTTGCCAAAAACTGGGGATCAACATTAACTACAGGAAGTAAAAGGTTGCCACAGCGAAACTCTTTTGTAGCGAATCCCGTAGCAATAAGATTCACTGGTTCTCGTACTTTTGCAGCATAGGCTGCCTTTTCTGTTTCTCCCATGCCATGAGTTTACATAGAAAGTTCTTAAGTGTATTGCTTGGAATGAACTTACTTGAAACAAAATTTGAAAATTCAAGTTTTTTTTTCATTTTTTTAATATTATAGAATTTATTGTTATTCAAAGTAGCCGTGCTTGTTCCCAAAGTAAATTTGCATATCAATTGCATAATTGGTGAATTTGCATATGATGATAATGATAATAATAGCTAAAGCTTAGAATTCTTTTTCTCGTGGGATTATTAGTAAACAAAAGCCTTGCTACATTAATCTATGAAGCGCAATTAGTAGTTTCCTAATTATACTCCTATATTGATTGCCTCTTCAAAGAAAAATGACTAATGAAATGTACAATTTGGTTTTTCATTAGAATTCATATAAGCTATGCCTTTGGGGTATGCAGCTATCAAATTCCAGTTTTGCAGCCGCACAGGAGTAACCTTTCCTGAATCTGTTAGTGGTTCTGTTCCTCATTTCAACCTCTGCTGCGAAGACAGCACAAACCGGTCTGTGATCGGAAAATCTTGACTCGCGGCGGACATAGGACAACTGCTCAATGCCATCACCACGCCATAATATCCTATCGCACCTGAAATACGAGCTTCAAGCAATGAATTTTTCTGTTCTTTTCTTCATTAGTAGTTTATACTGTTAATACTAGAAGAGTAAATACCATGCTGGTGTTCGACGTTTCCTTCTGGATTTAACAGTTTCTCCAGCATAAGAATCTGAGTTCTGTGTGTACTTGTAAGTAGGAGCGAACAAGATCTGTCCTTCTTTGAAACCCTCGAATACTCTCCCTGCTTCTCTTTCAATATTCAACTGAAGTCAATGCATTAAACCAAGTCAAATAAGGATGTAAAATCTCCTGTCAAACAACAGCATCTTCCTTCCTGTTAAGCTTTTAATTTCCTAGGCTTTAAATGTTAGAAAGAATCACAGAGCATGATCATCCCATTCTCCTGTGCTTGTGCTATTAATAAGCTTTAGACAAATTGAAGCAGGCTTGACTTCCTGTGACCTCTGTGACGATTTAAGGAGACTTCATTTAGATATCTTGTCTAGCGTAAACATGAAAGATCAGTCCAGATTATCTCTTAAACTTTTAGATGGATGATCCAACAATCAATTGCTGAATAATTAAACATGATGTGTAGTTTCAGAGAAGAGTCAAGAAAAGGATGCCCATTGTTAAGGTTACTTCCAACAGTAAATTAATGGTGAAATGACATTGACTACAACAACAGACAAGGCGTGGGGACTCACGGCTTGCTTTTTTTTTTTGTGATATTGAGAAATAGATTGAAGCAACAGACCTGATCCTTCTCCAGCAGGGTGTCCCAGTCATTATCCTCCAACAGAACCTTTGTTTCCTCATAACTCAAAGCTACTCGATAATTTAAATCTCCTAGCCAAATTATACGGCTGCAGTATTAAAAACAGAAGGCCCCAAGTTAAAAGATTGGATATTACACCTACAGAATTGGAAATGAATAATAATAATAATACGAAAAGTCTAACACACTCATGATCAACTATTCTTTCAGGGGCTCGACGAGGTCTATGCTTGCAAATCTTGGGGAATTGTGTGCTCTTGAGGATCTCAGCTACATCAGCGTTCCTCTTTAGTTCATCGCCTTCCTTCTCCCCAGAAGCCAGGTGACTGCACACGAAGCAAAAGCTCGTTTGGTGCAATGACATGCTTATTGATATACATCCCTGCAATGTAAGACTGCACCGATCAAACTTCAAATGCATACAAGATTTATTAATTGCACATGCACTTCAAATAATACTTTTCTCCTTCTCTGGATATTTCCAGGCTCAAGCCTCTCAAATTAATAGTCTGAATCAGAACGTGCCATTTTGTTAATTAAAAATAACCAAGCTTACTGACACATGATAAGATCAAGAGATTTTGATGATAGTTGTCTATCTAATACAACAGGGAGGATCGAATCATATTAAATGGAAATTCTCTTTTTTCTTTCCGGTAATTGATGATCCTTTTTCAAGAAAATGATAGGGGCAACTTTAATATTCCAATTTGGCCCTACATTTCTTGGCCAAGGAGGCTTAGCTCAAGGATGAGCATTTAGTACTATATTCAGCTTACCTTGTTGCCAAGACGACCCATTATTCCTCTACAAACAGAATCTACCCTGAGATGACCAATGTGAGGCACCAACTCCTTTCTAACCCACACTGAAAGAAAAATTCCAACCATTTGCTTGCTTGCAATAAGGTTATAGGTCCTGTTGGTCGGTGAGGAAGGTGAGGTAGGCATGTCAGGAATATAAAGCATGTCATCGGCACAGCTTTCTGGACGACGATGAAGTTCCTTTGCTGATTCTAGTTTGTTGATGGGGTCGCTAAGTTTTCTTGTTCTCTGCCTCTCTCTAGGTTGGGACTCCTCGTGACAATTGCAGATCTTGAGTAGGCTACTATCTGCCCTGTAATTTTTGCTAAGCACTTTCAGAGAAGGCTTATGAAAGAAGTTATGTGATTTCGAGTCTTTATTGCTGTTGAGGCCTCTTGAACCATGGCTTGAGTCGGAATAATAGTTCGTGAGATCATGCAGTGGTTTGTTAAGTGCTTGGCTTATAAGAGCTAGCCATCTTGCTGCAGGCTCATTATCTTCAATCACCAGTACGTTTCCAGCATTGAGTGGAACAATTTCCTGAAACCTGAAGAGTATGAACTTTAGACAAGTTGCACCAAACAGATCTCATCTCAAAGATTCTGAACCAATAAAAAACATCAAGAAAGAATCTATTGACTCCAATGGAAGTTGTCATCACATTAAATTTTGCATGTTTTCCATTTGTCACTTTTTGTCACCTTGCCATAGAATAAAAGCTAAATAGATCATTAACGTGTGTTCTTCATACCCGCAGACATAAATATCAGCAGAATCTTCAACCTGCAAGAAATCTTCAAGGTTGAGGCCAGGGTCGGGTGTCTTGCCTCCCACGTTCCATGTTGCAACACATATCCTGCAATCCAACGACATGATTTTTTCTATAAGATATGTTCAACATGAGACTGACCAGAAGCAGAAAAAGTCGACATATAAGAGAATTTACTTAACCAAGAAATGATAAGAATCCACACCTGAGTTCTTTAATTTCTGTTGCTGGTGCCATAGATTGATCAAAGTTTGATAAATTTAGGCCTTCACTCCCGGAACTGTTCCGTCGTTCTGCAGGCAGATAAGAAAAACCAACACCATGTTTTACTCTGAGTAAATCCTAAAGTCCAAAATCATCGTTTTCAAATGATACGGACTAAAGGGTCGCTATCATACATGAAAAACTCCCCATATCTCCATTTTATTTTCTTCCTTTTAGTTTACAAATATCAAGCCAATGATCAACACTTCATTGATGTTAGGTTAGCTACCAGGATAGTGAAATAGAGGATAAGGCTAACTTGGACTTATTTTGATGTGTACGTGGCTTGTACCCAAAACATGTAAAGATTCAATCAAAAGCGACAACCCTAGCCAGCTAGTACTGTTAATGTAACGCAAGTTTTTCAAATTGTGGGTTCAATTAATTTTATGGTACAAAACAAATAAAGCACTATGCATGCATCTAACATATATTAGCATGGAAAATATGAGTAAATACACCTAATATATTTATTATACACACATACCTGAGAAACTTTTTCTCATCAAGGGGGATGCCTCTGTGAATGTTTTCTTCCTTGCGGCAATCTTCTTATCCACATCTGCCCACCAAACCCAGAATAAAAGAAATACATTAACATGTGTGTATATTATATAGGCATCAATTGAATTTATATTAAATGTGAAGTAAGACATAATTAAGATGATTCAGTCAAAGAGAGGAATACCAAGAGAAACTCCACTGCCTTCTGATCCAAGAATATCATCATCATTGGAACCACTTCTATTGTTTCTTTTTGAACTGAAAATCTTTGGAATAATAGACTGCACCAGAAGAATTGTTCAAGGCAATGAAACAATATATATATATACAAGCCTTTATTCTCGTTTGAAAGAACTTGAGAATCAATGAACAAAATCAATGTATTATGACAGGAAACAAGCTAAGAAGGATCAAATAATGAAAAATACAATACCTTCTTTTTCTTTTCATTCTTGGCAGAATCATCAGAGGTGGCATTGCTAGGGCTTTTGGCTTTGGTCATCTCTATCTTTGCGCTTGTCTATTTGACTTTGAAATCATTTATTAATGCATAGAAACGAATTGGAATTTATGTCAAACTTTAAATGTTCGTGTTTGAAACATATCAAGAACCTATTTTAAATTAATTAAATATCTTTACCAAAAATAATATGTTGATTGAAGATTTTAAGAGAAAAAAAAGGGGGGGAATTTCTGGGTTTGCTGAGATGGTGAATTCTGAAGAATTTTGGTGGATTCTTTTATTTATTTCTGTCAAAATAATTATGGAAAGATGAGTTTTTGTGATCTTGTTACGAAAGAATGAGATTTTGGTGCCAATGCTTTCGGGGAACTTAAAGACTGTTAAAAAGAGAAACCAATGAGTCATGCTTTACAATTTCTTAGCTGTTTATTTTTTTCTTAAAAACAAAAACCTCCAAATCCAGTAGACTTTCTGCCACATAAGGGAGATGGTCTTCCCTGTTATTGAAGAAACCGGAGTCACTAGGACAACCGCAATCGGTGGTGGATACACAATCAATCGGCCAAGTTTATGCGTAAAATGCCGAGCTAAATATTATAATATATCCATAATTCCCAATTTTAAGATTTTATCTTACTTTTTTTATTAATACAAATAAAATATAACCATTCTAAAAAAAGTGAAAAGAGAGAAGATATTCAGCTATATATATATATATCTGAATATATATCTGCTCCTTATAATTCTGATTAAATTTTAAAATTCAAATGCTTCTGTTTATCCATAGATGTTTTGGTAACAACAAAATCGATAACAATTTTTGCAAGAAAATAAAATTTATATGGACATCCAAGTTGCAACAAACAGCAGAGTACTGCTTCAGCATTCATTCTTAGATTTTTTTTTTTATTAGCATAAGATATCCAGACGGAGCCCCGACTAACACTGGGGTGCGCAGGTCCTCCGATAAGAAGTTTCTCGCAAGTGCACCACAGTTAATTCATGGGTTTTTTCCAAGTCCAATGGCCTCGAGAAATTGTTTATACCCGGCAAGAGTTGAGCTTGAAATCTTGTACAGGAACCCTGCTCTTCTTTGCTTTCATTCGTAAATGCTTCTTGCAAAATTATAATCTTGTATTTTGTAGCTAAACATCCGCATGATTCAGGGCACTATTCCTTCTCTTCCAATTCCATACACAAATAACATTCATGATATCCAGACCAACTCTGCTGCCCATTCACCAATATTTCTACACACCTCATTCTTCTGCAGACCCCATTCTTCTGCAGAATTGAACTACACACGGCTTCTGAGCAGGCACAATGAGAAAACAGATCGTATCTATCCTCCTCATTTACATGCCCAAAGGAGTAGCCGAACAATACCCTGCAAGAGTTGACCTATCGTATCTGAGATGGTGAGAACAGAACGCATATTCTTAGGGTTAGAATCACTTGTGTCTTGGAGCTCTTCCAACCATTTTTTTTTTTTTACGAAAGCGCATCCAATTTTATTGAATGTACTCAACTGAATAATACTACTTTCTTGAATGCCTTTATTTAATAGATTCGAGTCTTCTAACTTCTTTTATGGATCGACAAGGACCCATCATTTGTTTTTACCTGTTAATGGAAAAGGCCTCACCGTTGATGATCACAAGAATTAGAAATTAACAAATCATCCAAGGCCTCACCTTCGTGACCAGCAGAAGGAATTCTGCAACTATATTGTCAATGGACGCTAACAGTAGGCAACTTCAAGTACCCCTTAAAAATGAAATCCCCTCATAACATTAACAAAATTTAAGATTTCTGAACCTCGCTTGCTTTCTTTGTTCATTGCACTTCAACGTCAACTACGAAGATGCCACTGTCCACCTTGATTTCAGTTTCTTGGTCAAGGAAATCCTTACCACATGATTAAGAGTGAATAAATTCATTAGCGTAAGTTGGTGCTAATTGATTAATATATGGAAAGGTATATCGACTACTACAAGGCCAAGCCTGGAAGGAAGAAAAATAAGATACACCGCAACCTGCACATTTTTTGGGTCAACTACAAAAGACATGTTCTCATATACGAAACCCATTTCCAACTGCAATTCAACGGCCGAATATTTGCTATTGTGTCTACATGCGTTGCATTTTTTGACAGAATCCACCTTTTTTTCATGTGAAATGTCACAGCAATAAATATTCAGGGTCTTGGTATTTTTTTAACAAGCGTTTGACCAAGTGTGGCGGCATCTTGGTTGCCATGCCCTCAACAGAAGATGATTCTATTATCAAAGTTAAAGTTGAATACATTGCGTCGATTTCCCATCATCCTTGTGGGAAAGGTGATCTAATAGCAACCATCGACAATCATCAGCATTTTATAAGAAACTAATAATTGTAAGACCATAGTTTCTTTGTTAGCTTTATTTCTTTGAATCTCACTTTATAATAGCAGAAGATTTGCAACCTGAACAGGTACAAAAAGATTCCCAAATCTTTTAATATTGTGCCATCAACTACCTTACTACTCTCTAGCATTTTGACGACCACTGTGGTTTGACTGAAAAAGTAGTAGCCACATGTGCGCAATGTAGAATCAGTGAAGAACTGTACTCTTCAAGTGTCAGCAAGTTTCAAGTGCTTTATGAAATCTCCAGGAAAATTATAATATATATATATTCCCTGCAAAACCGTAGAGAAAAATTGAGCATTAAATTGATGAGGCTGCGCATCAGATGTTAAACAGTGATTTCCTTAATATACATTTCTTTGGCAATATCTAAAATCAAACAAGAAGTTTACCAGGTTTTTGAATTGATTATTGCACCATCTCATCCAATTTTTGCCTGTAAAGAGCTAAGTTCTGCATTAAGAACATTTAGCAAGCAGATAAGATATCAGAAATCAGTTCAAAGAAAGATAATGTTACAATATGCTGGTGAATTGTGAAGGACAAAAAACAAATTGTGATAGATCAGCCTAAGAAAGCAGGGGAAAGAAACCGCTATTAAGGAACATTTTGCACATGCTGAAGGGGCATCATCTGCTCTTTATCTTTGAATGAGGTTAACATATAGGTAACAAGTTAATGCACAAGATGAATTACCAAAGCATTGACGACAAGGCCATGAGAAAATTCATGAACATGAATTCCATTTAGAGATTGAAAAAATTCAGTAAACTATCTTTGCTTTTGCTTACTAAGTAACATACATTTTGCACAACATATTGTATAAACAGGTCTACCAAAAAGGAATTTTAGAAACAACTATTGTGCATACAAGCCATTAATGGGATCTAATAACAAGAGATGGTTCCAAAAAAAAAAAAACTGATTCAACTAAATACTTTCTTTGTAATAATAAAGTTCCATATCAAAAACTAGGCTTATATGCAATAAAACCAGGACTGAAGCATAAAGTTCCAACAGAAACTGCAAAAGACAAACTAAACAAACAGCCAACAGTAGCAGAAAAAGATAACACCACATTAAGCAACCTACAAGGATCTACACCAATGTTGCTCTGAATTAATGTTACTTCATATGACAAACACATTCCCAGCTAAAAGAAGAGTCACGGAAACAGTTATTTAAACCATTTTCACTTCATTTTCCCATGCTGAGGAAGACTTGAGCAAAACTAGGACATTCTATCTGATAGCATGGAACTTTTTCTACTGAGTTCACTATCCTTTTTTTTCCTAATTATCACAATGAAATACTTAGATATATCAATATTACCCTCTCATCCCAAAACATGTCCTCTCTGTGGTCAAAGCATGTGTCCATTATATAACCTCAAAGACAAGATTTTGGGTTTACTTATCTTTCTTGACCCTCACTAAAATCTAACAACAGCCCGTGCTTCCAATTTTCAAGTTCCATTAGAATGGTACTTTTCAAAAGTTAGTATGTGATTTATCAGACATAAGTGATCAAAAACTGAAAACTATCTCCTTGGGCAAGCAGGCACATGATTATCAGCCACTTCTGACATGTTTAGACAGAAAACATTCTTTGTGGGCAAGATTGTACATGATTTTTCTATGTTATTTCAGTGTGAAAAGTTCAATGAATACCAAGGATCATCAAACAGCAAGCTTTGAATCAATGCAGATCTCAATCTTGCTGGTGGTAATGGTGAAACAAAGGCAAACTGAAACAAATAGAATTATGTAGAAAATCAACAAGTATTGTTCCTCTTAAAACTTGTTTCAGTAATGACTGCAACAGCTAATAGAAGATTCCTTTCTGCAAGTTGCTTTACTGAAATGTAACTCAAAAAAATTGTTACCATGAAAACGACTAGCTGGTAAGGGATATAAAAGAGCTTCTAAACAGGTTGAGCAAGAAATGGATACATAAGAAACCTAGAAGTAGAAGCGAACACAAGAGAAGTAAAGAATTGAAGATGCTTGATAATGCCCTTTTTATTTTTACTGGATGGGCAAGGTCTCAATCAATGAAGAACAGTACGGCAGGTCAAATGGACAACAGAGCATGTTTGTCTATGCATAAAAAACTAGCATGATTCTTGACATCCTGATGGACCTTTTGGTAATGAATAAAGACTTTGATAACTCAAAAATCAGATGCCAATTATTTCAGTCAAGCAATGCAAAACAAACAAAGTTTAAGGATTTTATTTCTTCAATCATACTTGCCTTTGATGGTAATTGAGAACTACAAATAAGTAAAGATCTGAACAAACAACTGAAAATTTGAGAGTGAAAAATTCACAAATGACATGACCAAGTATAACAAAGAGCATAGAGTTCATACCCTGGTATAAGCATAAACTCCATACTCTGTAGGTCCAACAGGACTGCCCCTCTTCAAAAATTCCCCATGCTTGTATATGTAAAGTAATGGAACCCCAGTAGATAATTCCAAATTCGTAACCTGTTTAACAAACAAATAAAACTTGAGCAAATTGATGAAAGCATTTTTAGTCACTTAGCAATCCTAAGAAAATAGTGCATTACCTCCTGAGAAGTTAATTTCTCAAGATACATAATGATGGACCTCAGAGAATTCCCGTGGGCAGCAACCATTATGTTCCTTCCATTCTGAAGCTGGGGTTCAATCTGCAATATATGTTTCTTATGGACCAGATGAACCCATAGAGATGCATGTAAACCCTATATGCATATGCCTAACACATTATGTTTATGCTTCACCCCCTTCAAGGCTCTCATGAGATTTGTATCAATAAGAAGCATTATGGGATACAATGTTTATGGACTTACATTTTCTTTAAAATAGGCAACAGCTCTTTGAGAACACATTTCCAAGCTCTCACCATTTGGGGGAGGACTATCAAAACTTCGACGCCACTCATGCACTTTCTCCTTTCCATATTTTACAACCGTCTCCTCCTTATTAAGACCCTGCAACTTCCCATACCTGAAGAAAATGGATTACATTGTAGCTAGCAAATTTTAAATGTAAATATATTATTTTTAAAAAAAACAAAGAAACAGAAAGGAGTAAAAGGGTTATACATTCTTTCATTCAATTGCCAAGCAGTTATGACTGGAATAGATTGCTGAATTGTTTCTTCACTGAAAATTTGACTCCATTCTTTTGCTTGTATACTCTCATCATGCATAATAATGGGTATCTACAGTACACATATGAATTAGGTTAAAACATATAATTCTGTAGATTCTGAAATTATCAGTTCCATTGACTACTGAATGTTATATACTAGTCGAAGACAGCTAGTTTTAACTTCCCTACAATTTGTTCTGCAAAGATAAATCTACAAGGACTTCAGAACTAGCCATAGCGTTTGGAAACGCGGGCCAACCCGCGTTTCCAAAAAATTCTCTTTTTTTTTTGCTAAAAATTACTTCTTTTTTTATGTTTTGGATCGTTTTGATGCACTGATATCAAAAATAATTTTTAAAAAATAAAAAAAACATCATTTTAATGCATTTCGGAATAAAAAGCACTTTGAAAAGCAACCGCAACCACACTCCCAAACAGGATACTTTGAAGTGATCACTATATTCAAGTAACTGACCGAATAACTAAGTAACATGCTCCATGATTTCCAATTCACCCTAAAGAACTAATGAGCAACATTATGTTCACTGAGCTCATGAGAATACAGCCCAAATGAAAATAAAAAGAGAACAGAGAATGTTGATCAAGGACATGATCACAAATGAAAAGGATCATGGAATTCCCACCCATGCTTTAAATGCATATGCTGTATTTTTGAAAGCTAATCTATGAAATGACAAAAGATGAGTTCTGCATGCATATAAATACTTGATGATGTGAGGTTGATATTTCAGTCAAGCCGTGCTGAGGAAGACATCTTTTGTAACCCCCCCAGCCCCCAGGAAGGTGTGCCCATGAGGACGTATATGTTATTATCCTGCTTTGAAAGGAACAGAAAAATTACTGGGCCATCTATGGTAGTCAAACAACAAACCAGCCAACATATGGCACCTTTTACAACAATGGATAGGCCTTGTTATTACAAATGGTGTGTCCATATTATGGCAGGCAGGAAGCCTCCAGTAAAAGTGGGAGCTGGGGACACTATCGAGAAGGGGAGAAAAGTTATTGGGCTAAACATGGAGGATTTGAACCTAAACGTGTTGTGTACTGTTTGAAAAAAAAAATTAAGACACCAAATGGGAATTCTTCATGAGGCTGGGCTGGGTTGCAACATTTTTCTTTCAGTAAAAAAAGGCAAGAAAGCACCAGAAGAAGTTTTTTAGATTGAACACTGTGTCCCTCTACAGTGAAGATTCATGACTGATTGATATCGCATGCCAGCGCAAACTGCATCAACTGAGTTTGCTCCATTCATAATAAGATATTGGATAATGTGGGGATTGTAATACAAGACAAATGGAATGGAAAGAAGACATAACTATATGTGACTTGCTCACATGATTTGACATGCCAAATGTGTGTGTAAAGTGAAGTTCTGTCATGCTATGGAAGCATGAACAAGGGTACCTTCTTCTGACGATGTTGAGTCATGGCTAGCATAGCTGTCATCTGTGCACGAATCAACGCAGATGTGTAAATCATGTTCACTGGTATGCTGCTAATTCGCTTACCAGCCTCAATGGCTTCCTCTATGCCTCTCTTGGTTAAAGGCACATCAACAGAACCAGTGAACAAATTCTTCTCGTTCCACATAGATTCACCATGCCGGATCAATATCAAGGAAGATTCGACTGCCAAAAAGAGATCACAAGCAAGTAATTAACTGACACCACAGACATCGGAAATTGTTATTCAGCAAAGTTGAAATTGAGAATGGTCTGCCATGGTTATCTGATAATATTTCATAAAGGCCATTGCATTAACAGATTTATTAAGCAAGCATATGTGATGGAATATGATGCAATGTACCACGATGGCCATTATAAGAAACAAATTCAAGACCACAACAGTCAACTATAAAAGAACAGTTAACCATCGCACTCACTTGATGTGTTCTGATTGAAATTGGTGGTCACGTGTGAAGTAGACAAGATTGGATCCACCACTGATGCATGAGAAGAAATTGCACGAATAACATGCATTTTGCAGTGGCTAAAACTGTGACTCCTGTCGCTGAGAAACTTTACATCTACTGTAAAACCCTTTGAGATAAATTTCAATGAGGAATTCCCAAATTCCTTAGTAGAGGCAGAATCATTGCTACCACCATGGAGCTGAATGGTCCTAATGGATCTGTGCAAGGCGCCAGCTGCCATCCCTTATCAAACTGAAAATATCAACACAGTAAAGGGGAAAAAATGTTAGCTAACATAAATGGATTCGTTTTTCCTAGAAACAGCATATGAGAAACATAGAAAATCTAATACCGACAAATTATTTCGATTTTACTAATTAAACATGAAGATTCATTCTACACTAAGCTCAAAAACAAATGCTACTATAATTATTTATCTATAAACATTAGAAGAACCAAAGCTCATAATTTAGAACCCGATCCCCCGTTAAACACAGTTAGTCTTTAAGCACAAACCAAAAGCGAAACTTCATTGAAACCCATAAATTTCTTCCTCCTCTTTTCCTCTCCGTGGAGAAAATTAACATTTTCTTCACTATACTAAATCATACTGCATTGAGCAGTTCACTTAAATACTATTCCAGGTTCCATGAAATTCAAATAATCATAAAAAATAAACCTTTCGTGGATCAAACATGATAAGATTAAGAGGAAAACACATGCAAAGGGGGCACCAATTAAAGTTTCTCTTTGTTTTCATGGTAATCAAAATCAAAATCCCACTTCAAATTCAGCTTCAATAAAAGACAAAACCTATGATCAAATCAAACTACCCCAACAAAAAAAGAAACAGGATTGCACCATAAAAAAATCAGCACAAGAATCACGATCCAAAACTTTTCAATAACACACACACACACACACACACACACACACAAAGTAGAGAAAGAAGACTTAACAGTGATTGTTCGCGACTGGCAAACAAGTTAAAACTCTTCGTCCTCGATATTACAAGAAAGACAGAGTTGACAGATGCACGCACAGAAATGGACGTTTTCAAAGGAGTGAAAATAAATTCCAATGTCCCTCGAGGTTTTACAAGTGGTCACTTTAGCCCCTTTACTTTCAATTTTGGTCACTGAAAACCTTGTGCTTCAACGATTTGTCATGCATGGTCCATCCATCCAAATCTATCACTAATGTAAGAAACTTGTTAATGATATCACTGATTTGATTTGAATTATGCCACAAGGATGATCAAATTAATTTAGAGAGTTTTTTGTTTTCATGGTTTAACCTGTTTTTTACATCAAAAAAAATATTTTTCGATAATTTTTTTTAATTAATATTAAAAATAAAATAAATATTTTTAATATATTTTTAATGAAAAATATTTTTGAAATGCATCTTAAGCCGTATTACCAAACACACTTACAAAAAAAAAAGAATTAAAATTGAATAAAAAATCAAAATCAAAAAATCAAAATGAAAATTAGTTTTTTTTAAATAAAAACCTAAAATTACAAAGACACAAAATACTTCAAAATAAAATTCAAACAAAATCAATAAAAAGTTCTCTCTGTCCTTCTCTCCTTTATTATTTAAATCTTTTTAGAAGAAAATAACTAAATTTTAGTTTTGAGTTTTTTTTTTTTTCTTGTTTTATCTTACTACATGACTGAATCAACACACACAATCTTATAAAATTGACATTATTGATCAGTCTTTCCAACCATTAGCCATGGAGGAATCACACTTGATCAATAACTGAGAGTATTAGGTCTCGTGAGATTAAATTTAAACTTGAGGGGTAAATATAACTAAAGTCTTAAACTTGAAGGACCATAAAAATCCATTTTACCTTTTCTAAGGAACGAGACAAGGGAGAGGTTCGTCATGCGAGGGCCGTGGCAGAGAGCCAAACGGCGTCGTCTTTATTAATTTTTTTTCTTTTTAATTTCCAGTACAATTTGAGTTGATTCTAGCTAAGTACTTTTAGTTTATCAAAAAAGATTAGTCGAATACCTATAGTGTTAAAATTTAAAAGTAATTAAATCATTGATTGGCCAAATGTATTACTCAATTATAAATTGATTCATAAGTTTTGGATTTTATTAATTTTTCCTCAAATGTATTGGAAAATAGATAATATCATCCTTTTCTTCGAGAGTTGATTGGAAATTCATAATCAAAGACTCTAATATAAAATTTAATGTTTTTTAATAGCATGTTTAATACTTTTTAAATTCAATTCAATTAAAATATTTTAATAAAATCTTATGTTTGAATTATTTTGAATATTAAAAATTAAATTTTAAATGAAATTTATTCTCTAAAAATATAATAAAAATAAATTAAATATCAACTCCTCTTATTTATGATTTCAAGAAAAGAAATTTCATGTTAAAAGCTACAATCTAAGCAAAAGAAAAGGAATAAACACACTCGTCATAAATTTAGTATTATTGATCAAGTAGATGAAAACAAAACAAAATAGGTGAGCGCAAACAATGACATCATATGTAGTCTCATGAGCTAAGAGACAAGCTACCAAATAAATAAACATCAAACCAAGAAGAACACCATAAGTAATTAAAAGATGGGACTAGGTAGCCTATCAAGAATGTTCATTGTTGATCTATTCATCGGATTCTAGAAGTTTCTTGACCAATTCAGCACACCCAGGCAATGCCTCGTCTTTCACAAACCCCAAGGAATTAGCGTAATGAAGATCAGAAATGGCACCGTTGGAACGGGTTAGAATAACTTCAGCACGGTTGCGTACTGGGTGTACCGTTTTGCAGTCAGCCAGTGGACTATCAACAAGAACAACATGGCAAATCCTGTCCGCTTGGTCGCCCACAACCTTAATCTTGTATGCCCCGGTTGAGTCTGTCACACCCTCCATACTGTATCTAAGTTGTAAGTCTGTTCTGTCTTTGCATTCAATTCTAACCGTTGCACCTGGAGGACGTCACAATATTCATCAAGAACTACGATCGGATATTATAGTATATTGAATAAAACCCATTATCTGTATGGAGAAAAGCTGCAATAATTAGAATTAGTGAGGATAAAAAGGAGTGCGTGCGTGCGTACCTGATATGTAAGTAGTTTTTTTTGTCTCGAAGCCACACTGGCAAGTGTCACAGTAGACGCGGCCTCGGACATGGAAAGGGTTTCCCATTCTCCATGCGCTAACAAGTGAAGGGAGCACACACAAGGCAAATAGTAACAGCCTAGCCATGGTTTAGTGGCAAGATCGAGTGAGGAACTAAGAAAGCAGAAGTTGAGAAAATGAGAAACAAAGGTGAAGGGTAAAACGAGTGTGATATTATGTTATAGTGAGAGCTTGCTCGTTTAGGGTGAGAAAATAAGTAAGCAGTGGCTCTAATATTGAGGAGGGGAAGAGTACTGTCACATGTACAAAAAAATAAGATATACAGCAAGTCTTGCGGCCTTACTATCTCTAGGAATTAATTGGTGTCGGTTGGCTTGCTTCAATATTCCTTAAGTCGCGCCAAGAATTCTCTATCAAAGTTCTATTTTATGAATTATTGAAGCTGACCTGATGGATGAGGAAATATTAAAAGATTTCTGGTGCAATTAAAGCAGATCCAAGGGAAAACAAAGAGGGGTAGGCCTAAATTTCCCCCCAAAAAAATTATAGTTTAACGTGTTATGGTGGATCCGAAGGGCAAATACCATCGTTTTCGGCAATTCCCTGGAAATCTTGGGTGCTTTTATCAAGTACCTTGTCTTGGGGAGATCTTTAAGCTCACATCGAATCAAATCACGTGCATTGAAATTGCTTTATTGCATGAGCCATGAGCCCATGACCCATTGATCAACGTTATGAAAGTGATCCTGAGCTGAAAAACTACTTCAACAAGGCCAACATCCGTGGGTTAGCCGAAAATGTCGCACTGATATCTTAGCAATAGTTCGTGACCAGCAATTCATGTTTATTTTTCCTAATTAAAAGCTTGATTATTTTCTTACGAAGTTCCTTGGAATTTGGATTTAACCAGACTGCCTCTAGAAGTCCAAACAGCAAGATGAAGATAGTTGCTGGGCCTAGTAGACCCTAGGCTTGCTAGGTCCTTACGGACCCATGTATTCTAGGCTTGATGCCTCATGATCTTTCTGAGTTTAGGTTAGACTTGTTTTGTTACGTCTATCGGACAAGGCATAGTTTTTAAACCCGACCCGGTGGTTGACCCGGTCTAATGATCGGGTCACGGGTCAGATGGGTTGACCCGGGTTAACCCGGGTCAACCCAAAAAAATCCCAATAAAGTAACCCTTCTCCTTAGTCTCTTCGCTTCCAGGATTGCCTATTGGAAACTATCCCCAAGATCTATAAGCCATAGGAGCCAGAAGGAAGAGATGATACGCTGGATTAAGGTCAGCCCTTGAAATTTCTAAACATGTACAGGTTCCTTTATTGAATGGAAAAGGTGGAATTTCGATGAAGGATAAGCCTACTGTGAGTGGAGATTATTTGGTAAAGAAAGAGATGTAAGCCAAAACGGTCCTTGGCTCGCCTGGGTTTTCATGTTTTTAACTGTGAATGGAGATTAGTATACATGTCAACACATGAAAACCTAGGCGAGCCAAGGACGAGTTGGGCTGCAGTGTACGCAACTGAGTTAACAATCGGGGTGACTCAGCGACTCACCCCACATGGAATTGCTGATTTTAGCCTTGCAGTCTCTCCTTCTGGCGTTTACACAGTTGTCGCTTCTTATGGAGAGAGAGGATGGAGTGGTGAAGTGGAGGAACTCAGCACAGACATCTATATATTCTTGACTCGTGATGGGTCTAACCGAGTTAAGGTGGTTGAACACGGAGATTGGCTGAGCTGGGTCGACGAGTCCACCTTGTACTTCCACAGAATCCACCTTGTACTTCCACAGAAGAAGCGTAGAAGATAACTGGATAAGTGTTTATAAGGCGACTTTACCGAATCATGGACCGATCTCGATTGAGTCAGTGATCGTCGAGCGAGTTACACCACCTGGTTTTCACGCGTTCACCC
>Ga0307517_10006126_pt1 | contig 17913 bp, 17 predicted proteins | sample 23_EM_MG_FD_194515 | JGI IMG/M metagenome (GOLD analysis project Ga0307517, IMG submission 194515) | Populus trichocarpa ectomycorrhiza microbial communities from riparian zone in the Pacific Northwest, United States - 23_EM | ecosystem: Host-associated > Plants > Roots > Unclassified | place... | reverse complement strand
AGATGGTGATGGTGATAATATGAATGTAGCAGTCAAAATAATTGAAAGATAATATTAATGCATTATTATTCATAAAAATATTTTATGAAATTTCATAAATTAAAAATATAAATTAAATTTGAAGGTTGAATTTAAAATATTTTTTATTTGAATAGTTTTCTTGTAAAACTCATAAAAGAAATAAATAAATAAATTTTTTTTCAAAAAATAACCCAATTTTGTTTTTTTAAAAAACTTATTTGTGGATGAATTTGTAAAATCTCAAAATTACATGGGATCAATTTAAATCTCAAACCTATGAAGCAGGTAAATTCATAGGCCCATAAGCATAAGAAGCAGGCCCTTAATTTGTGGTCTGGCCTATTTCAAGTGTATATTGTCTAGCCCATAAACAGAAAGCCCACATTGACCTTCTAACCAAATTTATATCTCTTCAAAAACCAAACCCTAAGCTTTTTACTTCCCTGCCAAAAAAATCAGTAGCTGCTGCCGCCATGGTTCTCAAGTACGTCCCTCTCTCTCCAATACGTTTTCGTTTCCATGTATATGGAAATGGGTTGTATTTTTCTTCGTTTTTTCTTAATGGGTTGTTGTTTTTTCAAGTGTTTAAGCAGTCTATGAATTGTTGGATTCAATTTGAGTCGTCTCGGCTTTGTTTGAAATATATTACAATCTGAACATCTGCTGTAGAGATCTAGAACCTTCGTTAGATATGACAATACAAAGTCAAAAAAAGTGATTTTCTTTTGTTTTATAAAGCTAAAAAATGCAAGCTTTAAGAAAGTTTTAAGCCTTTTGGTGATGGAATTTCCCACCTCCAATCCTTTAATTATGATGACTAACTTTATAAATTTTTGGTGAATGGAATAATTTTAATTATGTTTCAAGTGAGTCTTTTAATTACTCCCCGGAATAAGACCCAAGTAATTTGCTATATTGCCTGAGTCCTCGGCTCCTTGGTAGAGCATTAAGCTATAATCTATGTTTGAGTGTGATTGATGCAGTGCAGGAAGATAATAAAGTGAAAACACAGTGAAGTAAACAAGGGAATTACTAAGACTTGAATAAAATTGAAGTTGGGACAACAAGAGCTTAAGGTTTAGTGATTTTTGTGACGCTTTATAGGATCTTCTGGTTGGAGTGTTGCACTAGGGTATTCTTATTAGTTTGATTTTAAGAACGTGCAACACTTTGATGTGGCTAATAATAAGTGACTTATTACTCATTGAACTGACTTGTTAGTCCAGAGTAACAGGTAGTTTTTTGGAGTTGCATGGAGGGGGGTTTTATGATTTGGTCGAGTTCTGTGATTTGTTGGATCATGCAAATGAAGTCAATTTATGTTTTAGATATGCAATCATGATCATCATCAAACATGCCCGCCCTTGAATGGAGCATATTTATTGATTTGACAATAGATTTTCTTTGTAATGGTTTCTTTCTGGATGATCTCAGGACTGAACTCTGCCGCTTCAGTGGGGCGAAGATATACCCCGGCAAGGGTATCAGATTTATTCGCTCAGATTCCCAGGTAATGTGCAGTTTTGTATTGAAGGCATTGTATTTTCTTTTTATTTCCCTTCACTGTAAAATGCAGGCTGTGAAACTAATTAATCTTTTTTCATTCAATCAAGGTTTTCCTCTTTGCTAATTCTAAATGCAAGAGGTACTTCCACAACAGGCTGAAGCCCTCAAAGCTAACTTGGACAGCTATGTACAGGAAGCAGCACAAGAAGGTAACTTTTTTCTTAGTTTCTATAAACTTTTTAATGACAAATGTAGAACGCGTTTATATGCAGGAGTGTTTTCTTTGAAAGTAAACCCATGATGTGCTATATGTTGATTTTGACAAATTACAGGACATTGCTGCTGAAACTATTAAGAAGAGGCGTCGCACTACAAAAAAACCTTACTCAAGGTCCATTGTAGGTGCTACTTTGGAGGTCATACAGAAGAAGCGAACTGAGAAACCTGAAGTCCGTGATGCTGCAAGAGAGGCTGCACTCCGGTATATTCTTCTTACCGTTTGATAAATGTAATTTGATTATCCAGTCAACATCGGTACTTACTGATGTTTTTCTTGAAATGCTTGATTTTCTGTGCAGTGAAATTAAGGAAAGGATTAAGAAAACAAAGGATGAGAAAAAAGCCAAGAAGGCTGAGGTAATGGCCAAGGCACAAAAGAGCAGCAAAGGTAGCCTGCCAAAGGGTGCTGCACCAAAGGGCCCCAAGCTCGGCGGGGGTGGAGGAAAGCGTTGAAATCCCTTTTTTCTTTGTAGTACAATCAACTCGCTGTTAAAAGAATTTTGTATCGGAGATTTTACATGGATCAAGGTTGATTGTTGCCATTTTGTTCATTAAGAGTTTACCGGCTTTTTCCCTCCCTTGTTATCAATTAGTAATGGTTTGATTGGAGAAATTCGATGAATTTTATCATTATGGCTGTGACTTGTGACCCGAGAGTTGAGAATGGACTGGTTATATATTCTTTTGGCGTGCCCACACTGCCATTACTTTGGATTGTTGTGTTCATAGGTTATTTTGCTGAACTGTAGTTTCTATTACCATGACAAGAAATAAAAAAAAACACGTTGCTTCTTGCGAAATCTCGTTCTACCTGACTTAATTGTGAGATTTTGGAAGAAAAGGCCTCTGGTTTCCTATTGTTCGCATGGTGGCTTGTTGTCATTAACTTGACAATATCCATCTATGCAAGGCGCACCCTGGGACGATACATGTGGTCTTTGATCGACGATTCTTAACGACGGAAAGCTAGTCTTTGCTTACTCTCTGCCCTGTTCCTGTCCGCTCTGATCCTTGCCTTGAATGATATGGCAAAGAATGCTTATTTGCTGTAGGGGAGCTTTGTAAAATGCTACAAGATTTTAGAAATCATCCTGTTATCATATTCCAGGCGTCAAGCAACCTGTTCACCGTGTATGGTGGGCGTTTCTGCATTTGATTTATATTGGTGAATGAAACATGAAGATAAGGTTTCAATTTACACAGCAAGGTAGGTTTCGCTATCAAAATCAGCCCGTATTCTTCTTAAATGCATGTCAATTTCTCAGGATAAGAAGACAAATTACGAGGGTCCCTCAGTCTTTCTTGAGGTTCATTAATCTATGCTCTGGGTGGTTTTCTTATCTGTTCCTTTTCCATTTTACATGCGAACCAAATAAAATCTCAACCTATTTAAATCTGCTCTGTACGACTTATTTTGGCCAAGTTTCTCATCACTGCCATCAAAATGGCAACAGGATTGATCAGAGGGTGTACTTGGGGCCTGAAGCAAGGCTCCTGGATTTATTGGGAAGCAAAGACATTACTGTATCCGTAATTTTTTTTCTCCTGCAACCTTACCTGAAAGCAAACAACAAACCCTTTTCACCATTTGAGCCAACACCACAATAATTGGGGATGATGAAACTATGATCCGAACCAACCAGGAACAACATAGATATCAAAAGAAAAAAGAAAAGAAAAGAAAAAAGTGGGACCATAGGATAGTAACTTTGGTGTAGGTAAGGGCCAAATCATAATGGCCACTTGGCAAGGTAATTGAAGAGAGTAGCTTCCAAGTAACAAAGCCAACCCAACTGTCTGAACCACACCTACCAACAGAGACCACCACAACACAGACATAGGAAGAGGAAGGTTACTGTCAAATCCTCCTTTTGATTTCTACAAGCTTCTATATATCTTAGTTTCTTCCTTTTTTATGTTCTTATTTCTATTCCTCCATTCAACAGCTAAAGGAGCTATTGAAGGCAGAATTCTAGATGCTCCAACGCAAAAGAAAAGGAAATAATTAATAAAAAAGAAAGAAAGGGTTGCCAGCATTGATATATCACTAGATCATTCGAAAATGATCATCAGCTGGTCGGCATGACTTACCTGGCTAATTTGCTTAGCCAGGTTATGGATATTCCATCTCCAGCACATCAGAAAAGTGGAATTTGCCTGCTGCAAGCCAGAATGAGAACAAGAAGCTTAACATATGTAATGCAAGAACAGCAAAAGAAATTTAAAGCAGCAGCCTTTTTTTTTTTAAGAGAAAAGTGTGTTTTCCTTTACCAATCACGTTGTGCTGTCCCGTAATATAATTGATAAATACGAAAGAGAGATAAAAATATAAAAATAAATCAGTATATAAAATTCTTTTGAAAACAGTAACTAAAGGGAATATATCCTTCGACAGATGGATCAAAGCTCAAATCAGCTAAAATTACATGCATCTAATGAGATGCAAAGCTATTCCAATTGCATCGTAATGAAACAAAGCAAGAACACCCTCAATCAGGTCATCGATTTCCTTCTCATACTTCCATATCTAAGTCTTAAAAACAAAGGTTTGAACATCTTCCCATCTCATCACTCGTATTAGCTGCAAGCTACTAATCAAGAATTGGCTCTCACGCAAGTGAAAACAAAAAAAGAAAAGAAAAGTAATTAGCCATATATATATATATATATATATATATATATATATATATTATTAACTTTACTATATGGGAATCTTATAAATGTATGAAACGACAGGAGAATCAAATTCCTTGTTTCCTATTTCAATAATAATAAAAAAAAAACCTTATTTATTTGAGAAAGTGATAGAAATTATTTTTTGAAATGTTTTTTTAAAAATACATTAAAATAATATATTTTTTTATTTTTTAAAATTTATTTTAACATTATTACATCAAAATAATTCAAAAACATAAAAAAAAAATTAATTTAAAACTATTTTTAAAAAAAAAATACAGTTAAACCGGAACATTACTGTTTTTTTTTGTTTCAACCTGCATTTCAAAGTACACCCTTTAATCGTTTAATTAAAGCCTGATTAAGCACGCAGCACTAACTTCGCAACTTTTCTTTTTCTTTTTGCCAAAAAAATCACACAGCCATCAGAAGAACAGAAGGAGAAGGAGACAGCAAGCACAGGACTACAACATTAAAATTGTGGCAATAAAATTGAAGTTTCTGTGAACATGAAGCTGGTGCCTCCAACGATGATCTTGTCGTTTTCTTTGAGCTGGTACCAACTCAATAACTGTATGGAGTAACCAAAGGATAACTGAGAACATTTTTCTGGGATTATTACCAGGGATCAATTATTCAATTTATTCATAGAAATATTTCAGAGGTTATCTTTATTAGTGTCTGAGCTCTCATGTTGATGATCATTTGAGTGCATGATGTAGCTTGAGAGGTATTTCCCTCTCTTTGTATATTGTTTTAAAAGCTAGCGCATTATCGGATTAGCATTCACACATTGAGATTAATTAATTCATACTAGGATTAATATTACATTTATGATAAATTCTTTTTGTTCATTCCTGAAGATACATTTTAGGTAGGAGATCAGATCAAATGTTAATTCAACCCTAATCATACACTAATTCAATATTTACCCCTTTTTACATAGGTTAAACATGAATGATACTTGTCCTTTTCTCAAAGTTTAATTGCTTTCCACGAATAAACAGAAAGCGAAAGACCGCGTAGAACCAGCCTCCATCCCCTGCTTCCATGACCATTGCTTTCGTATCTATCCACCCAATTAAATGATCAAACTTTCTTAATCATTAGACTAATCCTTTGGGATTTTACCAAATACTGTTTCAGTATGTAAAGTATTAAATGAAGATAATGTGATTAGTAATAGATTACTTTCACATGATAATTTCTAGAATAAATATATACCAATTCATTGCAAAAAAGAAAATGAAGGAAAATTAGATAGCCAACATGTCAAAAGAATGATGGATTGTTAAAAAAAACAGAACCATGGTAGTGTTTGTACCAGATCAAATGAAAAATGTATATGGGAGGAGGTTACCTTGCTTACTGTGGCAGTTAGAAACCTGAAAATCCTCACCCACTTTCTTTCCTAGTCCATTAAAAACCATTGAACTCACCAACACCACCACCACCACCACCACATCATTTCTAGAGAGATCAAGGTAAAAAGAAACCAAAATACAGTTCTTTTTAAAGAAAGAAACACCTGCTAGAACACCATCAAGAAGCATCAATCATGTCAAGAGAAGACACAGAAAGAGGAGGGGGAGTTAAGAGCAGAGGAAACAACAGCAACAGCTACTTATCATCAACTTCAACATACCCGATAGAAGACACAGAAGCTCATTACTGGACATCATGGCTTGTACCTATGTTTGTGGTGGCAAATGTTGCTGTCTTCATTGTTGTGATGTGCATCAATAATTGTCCTAAACATTTACATACAAGACTTGAAGGGAAGTGCGTTGCAAGGTTTCTTGGGAGGTTTTCTTTTGAGCCTTTGAAAGATAATCCTCTCTTTGGTCCCTCTTCTGCCACGTACGTAATTCACTTTCTTTGATTCACTTTTTGATCCTTGTATAATTTCTTCTTGTTTTTGCTTTTGCCTTTTCTGTTTCTTTCTGTTTCATGTCATTTTACTTTGATAAATACTAAATGCTGGTGGTGGTTAAATTTCTTTATGAGTGAGCTTTTTCGATTCTTGGGGTGTTGTTGTTCAATGTTTTTTGATGGATCAACTGAATTTGGGGAGGAATTTTGATTCCCTTTTGATTTGTGTACATATGAATTTGGAAATTTGGCATTGCTTGATGAATATGAAATGCCTTGTGTGTGGTTTCCATTGGGGGATTTTGATTGGTTAGATACTTGAAGAGAGAGTTTAGTGGATCTGCTTTAGATGCTGATGTCCAAATCTCAATTACTGCATTTCATGGCAGTGTTCCCTGGCTGGTCTCTGTGGAGGAAATGGCATGAATTTAGTGATTATTGGTCTCAGATACTATATATTTTTATGGTGGATTCAAGGCTTCACTGGTGGAAATTTCATGGATCTGATGAAATAGGTTTTTCTCCAACATTTCTAACACTGAAAATATTCTTTTTGTGTGTGATTATTAAGGGGTATTTGATGTTTGTGTCAGAAAAATTATCTTGTTGAAAGCTGTTGTTTCTTGGTTCATCATTGTCACTTGCATTAAGAAATGCCAAGGAAGGTAGAAGAAATATAATGTAGTTAATTGAAGCTTGTTCCTTTTTTTTTTTGAACTTGCAAAGACTGGAGAGGTTGGGAGCTCTTGAGTGGACCAAGGTTGTAGATAAGCACCAGGGATGGAGGCTTATCACTTGTATCTGGTTGCATGCTGGTATTATTCATCTTCTTGCAAACATGCTGAGCCTGGTCTTCATTGGCATTCGTCTCGAGCAGCAATTTGGGTTTGGTAAGTAGCTATCAAAATCTGCCTTCCGAGGCCAATACTTCTTCGCTATCAATACCAACTGTAAAGTTTGACGAAACTTCAAGTCGAGCAGCAATTTATGCTTCTATTTCTAGTAGCACGACTAACCTTATGATAAGCTGCATTTTTGTCACAAATTGGCAGTTCGCATTGGAGTTGTTTATCTGCTGTCAGGATTTGGCGGGAGTGTGCTTTCCTCTCTATTTATTAGAAACAATATCTCAGTTGGAGCCTCAGGTGCCCTTTTCGGGCTTCTTGGAGCAATGCTCTCAGAGCTAATTACAAACTGGAGTATCTATACCAACAAGGTCAGTGGTGTTTGTACGTTGTTTGGCATTCTAGTGCTATGCCATTGTTCAAAACTCAGTACCATTTTCTGGCTATCCATCACTGTATCGCAACCATAGGGATATAATGGCATTTATACATGAACAAAACATAGTTGTATCGATTTTTTCCCTCACTCCTGCCATTTGTTGCTTCCACAGGCTGCAGCTCTGCTTACACTACTGGTCATAATAGTCATTAACCTTGCAATAGGAATTCTGCCACATGTCGATAATTTTGCCCATATTGGTGGATTTCTGTCAGGATTCCTCCTAGGCTTTGTTCTGCTTCCCCGTCCTCAATATGGCTGGCTAGAGCGTCGAAATGTTCCCTCCGGTGTTGGTGTCAAATCCAAGTACAGGGCTCACCAATATGCTCTATGGCTGATTTCTGTGATTCTGCTGATTGTAGGGTGAGTCAATGCTCAAGCTCCAAATTATCAACTTAAACTGTCATTTTCATTGACTTATTATCTCCATGTCATTTGAATGTTCATTTTCATTAATCTCGCCATCTCGAACACAACCTTATCATAAGCATAACGACATAATATTATAGTCCTAAGATGATTGCCAGGTTGGAGACCCATTTGATGTTACCGAAAGGGCAAACAACTGGGACTATTTCACTTAGCTGTGGACTGCAGATGCCCCTTACCCAATATTACCAGCCATTGAATACCGATGTCTAGTTTGAGGTTGTGGGGCATCAACTTATTGTTCCACTTAGATGACGACACAAAAAACCCAATGTCAACTCCCTATGGTTGCGATACAGTGATGTCAATAGGACTTATAGTGGAGTTGAAAAGGCAAAAAGGGTACGCTTGCTGGTTCACCAGATGGGAATGGTGAAAATATTGATGATGCTCAAGTGATGGAGAAAATTCTGAGGTCTCTGGATTTAAAGTTTGATCATGTGGTTGTATAGGAGAACTAAAAGACACTTTGAATATAGATTTCAAAATTAATTCCAACATTTTCTGGTTGCCATTGCTTGAAGAGTTGGCATCCTTATCTACCTATCTTTTTCTCCCATGATCAACGAGTCTTTACTTCCATTGATTCTGATGCTTTTACTTAAAAATGCAGATTCACAGTGGCATTGGTGATGTTGTTCAAGGGAGAAAATGGAAACGATCATTGCCATTGGTGTCACTATCTCAGCTGTGTCCCTACTTCCAGATGGAAATGTAACGATAACAACCTTTAGTAGGGAAAACAAAGCTCATGGTCTAATTTATGGGTTTAATATTTCAATTTTTATATGTATAATTTGTATATTTATGCATAGTTTTACGTTAGAAACTACTTTGGCTTGCTGTTTGCCTTCTTTTTCCAACGTCCAAAAAAGTTGCCATCGTAATTGCTCATCATTTTCTACAATAGAAAGTTCTTGTTTCCTGAAAAATAAAATAAAAAAACAACCGTGCCCTCATCATTTGTCTCCTCAGTGATTTGCTGCGTTTCAAGCTATGTTTCGACCCAAAAAAATATAAAAAAAATTGAGTCTTAATTTTCACTGTATATACGTTAATGGATAAAAGCTATTTTCTTTTCAAAGACTAATATTGCTTTTTATTATTTTTTATTTCTCTTTGATATAATGATAAAAGGTATATTTAGATTAGATTCTTAAGGGATTTTGAGGGCACATCACTCTAAAGATTTTAGAAGTAATTATCGATGATTATTTCATGAATACACTTTCCAAACTTATAAAAATGATATTTTTTTCTGGGTTCAAAAATATTTTTTTTTTATTTTCTATCTCTTTCTTATATTTATCTCTCTTTTATATAGTAAGTATTATTATCAAAGAAATCTAAAATCTAACTCTTGTTAACACCATCAATTCATATGACTTTTTTGGTATAATTTTTTTTTTTTACTTTTATATAGATTAAAGAATAATTCATTGATTTGGATAGAACTTATTCTACGTGGTTTTGCATTCAATATTATTTTTTAATCGTAGTTTCCTTTTATATTATATTTTTTTCATATATATGATATCATATAAGGGCACCATCCCTAGTTTCATTTCCTTAAATTAATTTATCTCACATTAATGATAAATAATTGAAAAATCAAACTGATTAATATGTTGTAGCATTATATTATAAGATTTATTAGTAATTAGTAATTGCTTGCATATTATAATTTCTTGCTAATGACAAAATAATTATCGTTAAATCTTAATTTTCATGCAAGTTAAACTATAAATCAATAATTTTTTATTCGTTTATTTAAATAAATCTAAACCTTAATATTATATAGAAATCGCATCATTATGGTGCATTTTCTGTATAAAATCTCATATTTTATCATTCTAATATTATTTCATCCCTGAGCAATTAAATGTCAGGCTCCACCACTGCTACAGGCTCATTCAACCACCATGAAAGAGCAGCACACATTCTTCATTTCACACCAACCCAGCTTAATAAACACTAAGAATTAAATAACTCAACTGTTGAACTAATACAAGAGGGTTGTCGAAATCAAGTTTTATAACATGGAGGTCCAAAAAATAATGACAGGAGTGCTATTGTTGCTGTTGCTATCATGGGCCGTGGCAGTGGCGGCCGATGTCGATTGCACCACCCTGGCAGGGTTCCTCACGGCTTGCTCCACGTTCATCACCTATGGTACACCAGACCCACTTCCAGGTTCACCATGTTGTGATTCCATGATGAGCTTGAATGTGATTGCTGAATCTGGGAATAACAGGAGGTCTATATGTCAATGCTTAATGGGCCTCATCAAACACCTATAATCCTAACGCTACAGTCATTGCTACTTTTCCAGGCTTTTGTGGAGTAAATCCAGGGTTTGTTCTTGATCCCAATACAGATTGCTCCTTGTAAGCCTTTCTCCAGCCCATCTAATTTCTGTTTCATTACATGATAGTACATTTGCTATTTTAAATAGGCTACCACTAACATTAGTACAATTTAGGAAGAGATATCTATCTTTTGTATCCTGTGGCTGGTTCACAGCTGCCATCACCTGCTATCATAATCATGCCTGTCATCATTTCGTGTTATCTAATGCCTATATATTTACATGGAAATGCAGTGTACCTCGAGTTGAGGTCAAGGAAATTATGAAGCTGGTTCAAGGTGATGCAGATGGGAGACTGAATAAGAAGCTTGTCTTCAAGTACAGTCACTGAAAAATACAAATAAGAGCAGGTCTGAGCTTTTGTATTGATGGATTGACTATTGATTTTGTCCATGGCGTTTGCTTCCTCGTTTTAAAGATGCACTGCTAGTAATTATCGTTTGAACAGATGCATTCATGAATCGAGCATATCTTTTCACTTTAAGCTTTTTGTTTTTAATAATGCTTAATCAAAGCAGATCCATAGTGAAGGACTCCCAAAACTAGATAGGTTAAAAAGTTGGATATGTGATCAATTGCTACTTTTCACCGAAAGACACACAAAGTTAATTGGCATTTAGATTGGATTAGACAAGCTAAATCACTATTCTCTCAAGAACTAGTAAGAGCAAATTCAAAGTTTAATTGTTGCCTTAAGATTTAATCTCACTCCATGTAATTTCATTTCATTCATGATCTTAGATCATGTAACATCTAATTGATCTCACATTATTAACATTTCAGAGCGTGTGAATACCGCCACCTTATATATAAATCATATTTGACCTAGCGTGTATATATATAAAAAAGAAATTGGGATTTCATAAACTAGCTAAATTGTAGAGAAAATTCTGATGTAATAAACTTTGAATATCAATAATTCTTCAAATAATCAAATTTATTCTGAAAAATAAGTTAGACAATCTTTTTGATACTTAGTTCTTGAACTAAATCCTAATCCTTATATAAAAAAAATCTTTATTGAAAGTTATTCGATTAATATAGAATCTAATTAGTATTAAGATTTCTAAACCAAGTAAGAAAAAAAAATTCTGAAAAAAAATTTGTAAAATTTCAGTCCAATCTATCATGATTAAAAATCACATAATAAACATCAATACTATAACATTGCAATTTCTAGGATCTGAAATTGAAGACAAAATGAGATGAAACAAAGACAATTTGCACCCTCACCTGCTGTTCAAGTCGTATTCCTCTGACTGAATTGTTCCTGCTATGTCACCATCACAATTAAAAATTTCACATCATCAACATTCTTCAACATAATGATTCCTTGGGCATGTTCTGGGAATCCAAAGTTTTACATTTGACTGATATAGGCACTAAACAAGATATAGAGGCTGTTCTTTTTAACCGCGATGCATTAGTGCATTCTTTTCACTTTGATATGTAGCCCTTTCAGACAACCATTGACAGATCAAATGGGACCATCCAATGTAGATAAAACAAGTGAAATGGTCTAGTTTCCGTGAATCCACAGTGAGATAAAGATACAGATTTTGCTATCTGTTTGCTTCTAACTCGTTAGCTTTGTGATTGATGTTAGCTTAACATGGCAGAAATTTTTGGCATTTGTAAGCAAATATTGGCTATGCTAAGGACAGTCGCAGATCTTAACCCTCTATACAAACCAGTCCTGATTCCCGGCGAGGATCCGTGCTACATGCAGTCACGACTGTCTTCAGCAAAATCCTTGTTCGAATGAAAATAGTTGAGCCACTGGAACCAAACATTTCTTGCATAATGTTTCAGCATGGCAGAAAAATTGGATCATATATTTAGACACAAGAAGAAACAAGAAATATGAGAAAATATGAGCAAACTATAATAATACTTGAACATTGTTGGAATAAAAGAAGGTACACGCACAATTTTGGGATATTACATCAATCTGAAACACTCAAAATGTTAAAAGTTCAGTTCTGTAAGGACAGTTTGTCAGATCATGATCAAATAATTACAACAATAGCATTTGCGCACACACCGGAAAAGGAAAAGGATAAACAGATAAGAAAATAAACAGTTGTCACCTTAAGTTGGAAGTTCCTAATCTATTCGAGTAGCCAGAAGGAAGTTCAGTATTTTGAGCAAAACCCCTTTCTGATCGAATGTCTGCATCATAATACCCTTGAACAGATCTTCTGCTTGAACCGTATTTCTCAAACTCAAGCCTCTGCCTTGGGGCACTTTGTGACCTAACCTTGGCTCGAGATGATTCTGTGTTAGACATGTAGTTGGGGTAACCCGGGTATCCATTAAAGAAGCCCCAAGAGCACTCACTCCTTGTGGGCGTAAAATGGCCTCCACCTTTTCTACCACTACTTCCAGGTCTAGATGTTGCAGAAAACAGACGAGGGCTATTCTCAGCTGTCCTTGAAACTGCTTCATCATTTCCTAGGGGTAATTTAAGAGAGTACAAAATTTCTCCTGAAGGGATGCTCGGCATTGGATTTGGTGCTTTTTTTGATATTTTTGATGGAGAGTCAAATGTCATAAAGATCTGATTGTTATGATCTGAAGCCAAAGCATGCTGTGAAGTCTGAAATGTTCGATTACTTTGTTGGGATTTCACATGGGGCTTCCAAGTGTCTACTTCAAGGATCTTGTCACTCCTCTCGTCATCAGCATGTCGATTTCTCAGTGGATTGCTGCCATGGTCATTCCATAAACTTTCTTCCATCCAACGTTCTAGCCAATTTGAACCCAATTTTACTTTGTCAAAGTCAATGCTCTCCCTAAAGTTTGCATTTGAACCACATCTCTGCATGTATTGAAATGGAAAAATGCACTCAGAGTTCCGTAGTGAATTGCTATATATTGAAGGCAATGGGATAATCATTCAAAAGAATTTATGAAAACAATCAAGTGGTACCTTGAGAATTGAGGGGCCATCAAATTTGGTACTAGAAGCACGAAACAGGTGATCCTTGGAAGGACTTGCTGGGACCTGTGGTAAATGTAGTTAAGGGGTGGGTATCACAAAAGAAAAAAAGCACATATATCAACAATCATATCAAAGCTTTATATCTTTTCTAGTTGAGTCACATGGGTATGCATTGATCAGGTGGAGACCAGTTGTCTTGGCCTTGTAAATTCTGCAACTCATGGGTTTGCTCAATGAGATGCCAAGCAACAAGTGAGTTGGAAAATTGTTCACTCCATAAGATAACAAAAAGATTGAAGGGTAAAATGATGATAATTTAAGAGCCATCACTAAGATGCCCTCTTATGCTCATCACAGCTGTCTCTCAATCCACATCCGAATACCATATACCGTTCTTAAGGGACTAGTGTAACTTGAAAAATTGCAAAGCCAATTGCCTTTCAAGTTTAGCAACAAGCATGGAGAAAGCACTTTTACCATGCTCCATGCTCGGTTTCTTTGCATTCACATGCACCTTTTTTTCTTCCTTAAATAAAAAAAGGATAGATTATATTTTACCAGTAAGTTGCCATGTGGACGTGGTCCTTCAAAAATAAAGCATAGATGTGCATAGACATTTGTGCAGGCCCATGGCAAGCATTTGAAGTGCCATACTCAATCACTCGTAGCATATTACAAACAGTTAGACATTTTTTAAAACCAACAACTAAATAAACAGAAAAGGAAGTATGCTTACAGCATATCGAGAATGGGAGGACTTGCTAGTAGTATGCCAAGAGTCGGACACATGACTGCGACTAGCACGGGCTCGAGCCTGCAGTCTCACTAATGTTTGCATACGCCTAAGCATGTCTGCTGTTTGCTTTCTCACAATGTGGCCTCTCACTAACGCTTGAAGCTTCACCAATGCTTTTAGTGCCCTTAGTGCCCTCCTTGCCTTCATTGTCACCAGAAAAAAAAATCAATATCCACTATACCAATCAAATGGATGTAAGAAAAACAAAATGCAGAACAATCATTAAGCACTTGTACTGCTACATGCCTTAACCATAACCAAATTTTAATATGAAAAATAAATAAATAAATAAAAGTGCTGCATTATGGAATTATTTAAGTTTCAAAGATCAAGTTCTTTCGGCACCAAATTCCAGGAATTTTAAATGCAATGGATCAGATAAGCATGCTATTTAAGAAGAATATGAGAGGCACGGAGTTCTTGAAAAGGAGGTGTGGGCTTAATCATTATTTCAACACGCACAAAATTAAAAAAATAGAACATGGTAGTGGAAGGACTCGAACTTTCAACCAAATTGGCTGTAAAGTTGTTCTTGGGCAGATAAAATTGGAAAATCATTGCAAATTTAGGGACAGTTGTGTGAACTTTGATAAGAAAATCAACTGTCAAAAAATTATTTTCATCAATCAACTAAAGTTTGAAGTTGACAAATAAACAAAAAGCTACATTTCCCTTTTAAAAAAAATTTCAACTTGCAAAGAAACACATCAAGCCCTAGACTCCAAAATCCAAGAACACCTTCAAATTCAAGCTACAACAATATTAGAATGTTGGCCCTAATTAAATCGGTACTAAAAATCCGACCCAGTTGGAGTACTAATTACTCCTTCAATACCAGCTCATTTGACAATGATAACTTGGCCTGAACCTAGCACTTGCACATCTCATCCATATAATTCCATCCATATATGGTCCATTTGTTCATATTCCTAGATACATCATTTTGATAAACGTCCACCACAATACGGCTGTTATCATGAAAACCATTTCTCAAACTAATATAGGCATCATTTCAACAATCATCAAAACAATTCTGGGATAAATTAACAAAAAGAATTAACTTTTAAAGGATTAAATTAACCTGGAATGATGGTATGCATAAAAAAAATTGGAAAGTAATTTGAAAAAAAAAAGAAGCAATTCATAGCTGTGGGCATAATTCTGTGGGCTCCCTTTTTTATATATATTTATATATATATACATACTGTAGAATCATGAAAAAGCAGACACTCAACCCCATAAGGCCATAACAACCAGCACCATCACAAAAAAAGAAAGAAAGAAAAGGTAGAGACCATACACAGAGAAATCACTCTGAATGTAGCAAGCAATCTGATCAACAAGTAAATACTACTTAATTTCTTTCTTTTTTTAATGATCAAGGGCATTAAAATTTGAGCCAAAGGGAATAAAAATAAATAAATTCAGATAAGAGGCTGGGAATTATGTTCCAGGGAAGAATGCTCATCATGTCATGAAGTCACAAGATGACACAAACACGTGAGAGGACATGCGTGAGACACAGGCAAAGGCAGATTTTTTTATTTTATTTTTTTGAAAAAAAGAATAGAATCAATTCTGTTTGAGCTATAGCTAAAAGTTTGATGGTGATATTACTCGAGGGTGTGACCCAATAGGCAAATACAGTAGTGTCGGTTACACCTTATTGGCCATAGAAGGAACTGTTTTTTGCTTTGTTTTCTTTTTGCGTTTTGGACCACCCTAAGAAAAGATATAGCCTTTGCATTATTTTTGTGGAAGGAATAGTTGCTATCACTTAATGAAACCAAGTGAAACGGTAGTTGAATTTTGTTATTAATAATTTAAACACCATGAAGAAGAAGAAGAAGAAGAAGAAGAAGAAGAAGATGAAGAAGAAGAATTAGCCAATAGCTTATTAACTTAATTATTTTGCTACGTGGGTTTTAATTTCTTAATTGCCAAGTCTCCAATTTGAAAAATTAAAAAATTTACCACTACAACTTATTATCTTGGAAATTGAATTTCTATGCATTCAACAACTCAAGTTCCAAAAATTCTACCTTTATCATTTTAGGGACCAAAACGAAAGAAATACTATTCAAAACAATTTTTTTTATGCAAAAATCAAAGAGAATTAAATCTTTCTGCATGCATCCCCAGATATTCCCAATTCCCAAGTAACAATAATAATATTGACCATTCAAATTCGTTTTCTTCCTCTATTTATTTTCCTCATCAAGCAGGAGAGCTCAAAAAAAAAAATCTCCGTGATGAATGACCAAAAGATCAAATCAAACGAAAGAAACAAACGCAATGGCCCTCAAATTGAAGGGGTATTTGTGGATGAAAAAACTCATGAGCATGAAAGAAAAGAGAGGACACTTACCAAATAACCACGAAAGGCAGATTGAATTTTAACCGCCGACACTTCCTCCACAAACCGGCGGTGACTGCCACCAAGAACATTACCACCACCACCACCACCACAACCACCACTAGTCAATCTAACAACCTCAGCAGCCGCTTGTGCAGCAGCAAGTGCAGCTTCAGCAACAGCAGCAGTAGCAGCTGCCACAGCTATTGCATGCTTATTAGCATCCAAATTATTAGCATCATAAGGAGTAGTTGATAACAAAATTTGATCAACCTTCTTGGACTGTGACAAAGAGGGTGTTGTTTTTGAAGATCTAGACTTCTTCTTGGCACCAAAAAGTCGCCGGAAAAAACCCATCTTTCATAGTTTAGAAAAGATGGGTTCTTCGAGAGATTTTGGTTAAAGAAAGCATTTTTAAGACAAGAAGAGAGAAAGAGAGAGAGTTCAGTCACTTTTGAAAGTTTGGTGTTTTTTTTGCTAATGTAATGGGAACGTGAGATGGGAGGGAGTTTGGATTTTTGAGGACAAGAGAGTCAGAGAGATTGGATTGTGTGTAAGAGAAGGTGAAGAGATAGACGCGAGTGAATGGAGTTTGTGGGGTACGTGCCAAGGGTATTGAGAGGAGGGCACTAGTGTAGGCCATGCATGGCCCCATGAGGGACAATTTCTTGTTGAGTGCTAATTGAAATTAGATTTTTTTTTATCTAAATTTTATATATTTTATCATTTTATTTTGATGTAAAGTTATTAAACTCGTATAAATTCTAGTCACTTAAAACACTGTTTTTATTTTTTTAAAAAAATTAATCCGAGTTTTGATATTGTTATGCGTTTAGTATAGGTAGAACAGGCTAAATCCCAACTAATATTTTTAAAACCTAATCCGATTTAAATCTTGAATTAACTTCTCTAGCCTCATCAATTCTAATCAAATAAATCTAATTTGAGATTTAAATTTAAGATGCCAATAATGAACATGAACTGTCTTAGCCTAGCTGCCTTTTTTTTTTTGAATGGAGGATGAAGTTTTCAAATGGAGGATGCTGATGATTACTCTCTAGGATATAGTTAATTATGGTTAGCTGTGATTTAAATGGTAGTTGATGGTTCATTAGATTCATCACTGTGTGCAATGATTACTCTCTGTGTGGGTTTTGAGAGAAATGAAGGATATTACTGTTGAGATCTTCCTTCCGTATTTTTATTTCTTGGTTAAAAGTGGAGTGGGAGTGTCTTAATGGTTTTGATTATTTTTTAAAATTATTTTTATTTAAAAATATATTAAAATAATATATTTTTATTTTTTAAAAATTAGTTTTGACATCAACATATCAAAATAATTTAAAAACACCAAAAACATAAAAAAAAATTAAATTTTTTTA